>Ga0114993_10002357_pt1 | contig 20829 bp, 19 predicted proteins | sample ArcticOcean_MG_C_FD_87042 | JGI IMG/M metagenome (GOLD analysis project Ga0114993, IMG submission 87042) | Marine microbial communities from western Arctic Ocean - ArcticOcean_MG_CB2_150 | ecosystem: Environmental > Aquatic > Marine > Oceanic | place: Arctic Ocean: Canada Basin | collected...
ACACCATCAGACTTATTAGGAGCTGTTAAACGAGGAATAGATATGTTTGATTGTGTTATGCCAACCCGCTCAGGTCGAACTGGTTTAGCATTTACTTGGAATGGTAAGATTAATTTAAGAAACTCCAAGTATCAGAATGATGACACCCCAATCAATAATTATACCACATTAAGAGACCTCAATTTATACTCAAAAAGTTATATTAATCATTTGATAAATACTAATGAAATACTCGCATCTATGTTAATAACATTAAATAATTTATTTTTTTATCAAGATTTAATGAAAAAAATACGCGAAGCTATTAAAAGTAATACTTTCGATGATTTTTACAATAAGTATATTAACATAATTTAGTTTGTAATTTTGCTTCGATAAGTGTAAACAATATTTTTTTGGTGATAAAAATATATTTTTTTATTGTTTAAATTTTTAAGTGTAAAGAAATTTAAAAATTTTATTTCGAACTTAACCAAAAGTTTTACTTAAAATTTAAAATAGAAAATACTTTTTTATATGGGCCGTTAGCTCAGTTGGTAGAGCAATTCCCTTTTAAGGAATGGGTCGCTGGTTCGAATCCAGCACGGCTCACCAAAACAATTGACGTCACCAGTTCTAAAAAAGTCAAAGTACGTCTGAAAATATCAAAAATGTTGACTAAGTGTACATCTTTGATTTAATTTGATAGATTACTGTGATGAAGAAGTCTTCAGATATAAATAAAAACTTACATTTAATAATGATTTTGTTAAATATTAAAAGTTCTTCATGCAAAAAATATTAAATAGAATAAAAAACTATAGACAAGCCTTCTTTAAAAAAATTAACAAGAATTACTATTCACAATTTGGCGAAGACAAAATACTTGCTGAAATTATTAAAGACAATTTCAAAAAAGGTTTTTATGTAGATGTTGGTTGCTTTCATCCTAAAAAGCACTCCAATACATACTTATTACATAAAAAAGGCTGGAACGGCATTAATATAGATGTTGAAAAAGATAAAATAGATGTTTTTAATTTATCAAGAAAATCCGATCATAATGTATTAGCTGCCGTATCAAAAAATTCAAAAAAACTAACAGTTTATAAATTTCAAGAATATGGTCTAGGTACCACAACTAACAAAAATTTAATTAAAAATGAAAAAGATATAATAAACTCATACGTAATTAACTCAAAAAAATTAAATGAAATAATTAAGAACAGTTCTTATAATAATAGGGAAATTGATCTTTTGAATATTGATGTAGAAGGTTGTGATTTTGATGTATTACAATCGTTAAATCTAAAGAAACATAAGCCTAAAATAATAATTATTGAGTCTCTTTTAACAAATATCATTGAGATTATAAATTCTGATATGTATTTGTATTTAATAAGTAATAACTATTCTTTAAGAAGTTGGAATTTTTATTCATTAATCTTTACTTTTAAGGAATCTGATATTATTAAATATAGATAATATATAAAATGATTAGGCAAAAATACTTTAATTATTTTTTATAGTAACTTTTTAATTGGTGGATAGTTTAGAACTATTTCTGGAATCCATCTCTTTATAGATTCAATTCTTCTTGCATTTGATGGGTGTGTACTCATCCATTCTGGAGGTTCTTGCCCCTTATTAGATTCTTTCATTCTTTCCCAGACTTTAACTGTTTCTCTAACATCATAACCTGCCAGTGATGAAAAAATTAAACCTAAATAATCCGCTTCTGTTTCTTGTTTTCGACCAAATGGATTATCAATACCAAAATGTCTTAACATTCCAGCAACATCAACACCAGTTGTTCTTCGTGTATTTGAAATAGCACCACCTGTGAAAATATCTGCAACAGCAGTTCCAACATTTAAAACAAGAGCTCTGCTTGCTCTTTCAATAGAATGTTTTGCTACAGCATGAGCTATTTCGTGACCCATAACCGCAGCTAGGCCATCTTCATTTTTAGTAATTTCTAGGATGCCGGTGTAAACAGCAATTTTTCCTCCAGGCATGCACCAAGCATTTTTAATTTTATCATTATCTATTAATATATATTCCCATTGAAAATTATACGTTGGATCTAATTTATTTACTGATACAAAATATGCACTTACGGAATCTTCTATCCTTCTGCCGATATCTTTTATCTCATCCAATTTTTTTTTATCCTTTGATAGCTGTGTTTTGCTTTTAACATTTTCATATAGTTGGCTTGCCTGCCTGTTTATTGAACTTTCAGGCAATAACCTTAATTGTTTTCTGTCTGTTATGGGCGCTGTTGCGCATGAAGATACCGTAAAGCCGCATGTACAGGCACCAAATATTTCAAGAAATTTTCTTCTATTTATGTTATTAGTTTTACTCATTTGAAATGAATAGTAAATGTTAATTAAAGAAAAAAAAAGAAGTATTTTTGCAAAAATAAGGAATTATTTTATTGCAGGTATTGTGGTTTTAATTCCTATAGGAATTACAATTTATTTAACTATTTTTCTGATTTCAATTTTATCAAAAGTTTTACCAAAAGAAATAAATCCAAATTATTACCTTCCCTACAACATTCCTGGCCTTGAAATACTAATTTCGATCTTAATTATTACTTTAATAGGAGGTCTATCTGTATCTTTTTTAGGAAAAAAACTACTTAATATATTTAATAATATTTTAAAAAGAATTCCGATTTTAAGAACAATTTATTCTGCCATAGGTCAAATGACAGAAACACTTACAAGTAGTGAAAAAAATCAAAAAAATGTTGTATTAATTGAGTAACCAAGAAAAGGCACCTGGGCTGTTGGATTTGCAACTAAAAAAAATACTGGAGAAATTTCGAATAAAATTAAAAAAGAATTAATTAATGTTTTTGTTCCTACCACACCCAATCCAACAAGTGGTTTTTTACTTATGTATCCAAAAGAAGATTTGATATATCTTGATATGAGTTTTGAAGAAGCTTCAAAGTTTATTGTTTCTGCAGGAACATCAAACTAAATTTTTTTTTCTAGATTTACCTGATTAATTATATCAACTTTATCAAAAAGTTTAATTAGAAATCCATATTTTTTAAAACTATTTATATTTGACTCAATATGTTTAATTTCATTTTCTGCAATTTTAAATAAATCTTCATGATGAATTGGGTCAGCTAATTTAAAATCTTTTGTACCACTTTGCTGATAGCCTAATATATCACCAAAACCTCTAATCTTCATATCTTCTTCGGCAATATAAAAACCATCATTTGAAGATTTTAATGTTTTAATTCTTTTTTTTGCATTAACACTTAAATTTTTCTTATAAAGCAGTATACATGAACCTTGATTTGTTCCTCTGCCAACTCTACCACGTAATTGGTGAAGTTGAGAAAGACCAAACTTATTAGAATTTTCTATTATAATTACATTTGCATTTGGAAAATCTATTCCTACTTCAATTACAGTTGTAGATACTAAAATTTTAATAGATTGATTTAAGAATTTATTTAGAACTTTATCTTTATCATCTTTATTTAAGCCACCATGAAGTAAACCAACCTGACCATTAAAGATTTTAGATAAGTCATTAAACTTTTTCACAGCTGCTGCATAATCAAGTTTTTTAGACTCTTCTATTAGAGGGCAAACCCAAAAAATCTGATTTCCTTTTAAAATTTGCTTTTTAACGAAGTTTATAATTTCATTAATTTTTTCTTCCGGTTTACTTAGAGTTATAATACTTTTTCTATTTACTGGCTTTCCTTTAAGTCTTGAAACATCCATATCACCATAAACAGTTAGAATAAGCGAACGCGGAATTGGCGTAGCCGACATTAAAAGTATATCACAATCCTTGCCACCCTTGTTTGATAAGTTTATTCTTTGCATTACACCAAATTTATGTTGTTCATCTATAATTATAAAACCTAAATTTTTATATAATATTTTTTTTTGAAATAATGCATGTGTACCAATTAAAAAATTAATTTTACCGATGTATAAATCTTCAAGAATTTTCTTTCTTTTTTTTACTTCAGTTTTACCTGTTAAAATTTCTATATTAATATTAGTAGATTTAAATACTTTTTTAGCAAGATTAAAATGTTGTTTTGCTAAAATTTCAGTTGGAGCCATTAGAGCTACTTGCCAACCTGATCTAATAACATTACCTGCTGAAACAAAAGCAATAATAGTTTTTCCACTCCCAACATCACCTTGCAAAAGTCTGAACATTTTAAAATTAGATTTTATGTCATTGTTAATTTCATCTATTATACTTACTTGATCTTTAGTTAGTTTAAAGTCAAAGCTATTTATTATTTTTTGAGATAAGAAATTGTCAAAAGTTTTTTTTTCTTTTTTAATATTTCTAATTTTTTGCCGAACCTGAGACAGAACTAATAAATTTGCTAAAATTTCATCAAAAGCTAATCTTCTATAAAACTTTGAATTAATATTTTTTTTTTCATTTTTATGAATATCAACAATAGATTCGTACCATTTTGCATTGCCAATTTTTTGAAGAGTTTCTCGATTATGCCATTCCTGTAAATTACTTATTTTTTTTAGCACTTGGTCGATAAGTTTACGATATATTTTTTCAGTAAGACCTTCTGTTAATGAATATTTTGGAATTACTTTATTAACATAATTTTCTTTTTCAAGCGGGACTATGTATGGTGGGTTAGTAATTTGATATTTTTTTTGAAAAAAGTTAATTTTACCACTAATTACACAAACTCCATACATCGGTAAAACTTTTCTTATATAACCTTCACGACTATTAAAAAAAATTATGTCTATAAAACCCGTATCATCCCTACAAGTAACTCTATTAGGCAAATTTCTTATTCTTGGGAAATTATATTTTATTACTTCAACTTTTATTGTAGTAACTTTACCAATTTGAAGTTTGTTAAGTTTTTGCATATTTGTCCGATCAGTAAAACTTTTGGGCAAACTCCATAGCAAATCAGAAATTTTTTCAATTTTTCTTTTTTTAAGTAATTGTTTAATTTTAGAACCAACTCCATCTAACACATCAATATTATCAGTTAAGTAATTTTGTATTTCCAATTGATTCATAACATTATAATATATATTAATTTTTATAAAGTTATGAAAAATAATAATGCTTTAAAAAAAAAAATACTCTACAGATCCACACATCGAGGAACTAAAGAAATGGATTTATTATTGGGTACTTTTGCAAAAAAAAATATTAATTTATTTAATGATTTAGATTTAAACGATTTTCATAATTTATTAAAAAATGAAGACCACATCATACATGACTGGTATTTTAACAAAGGAGCAAACAAGCTCATTGACGACAACAGATTAACTATATTACTAAAAAATTTTAAATTATAGGTCTGTGGCGGAGAGGGTGGGATTCGAACCCACGAATGAGTTGCCCCATCGCTGGTTTTCAAGACCAGTGCTTTCAACCGCTCAGCCACCTCTCCGAAGTATCATTTTAATTGAACTTTAATATAATTTTTAAGAATTATACACAACTACAATTTTGCTTTTTATTGCTTATTTCTAATTTAGTGCAAAATTTACCGTTATAATAGTAGAAATGTTTGATTCTTAAAAATTAAAAGTTATAACTTTAAAATAATTTAATGATTATTTCTAAAACACCATACAGAATATCTTTTTTCGGAGGTGGCTCTGATTATCCAGAGTGGTATATGGAAAATGGAGGAAAAGTTATATCAACTACGATTGATAAACACATATATATATCAGCAAGATACTTGCCTCCTTTTTTTAAACATAAATATCGTATTGTGTGGTCAAAGCTAGAAACAGTTAAAAATATTAAAGACATAAATCATAATGCAATTAGAGAAATGCTTAAACTTTTTAAAATTAACGATGGTTTAGAAATTCATTATGATGGAGATCTCCCAGCCAGAAGTGGAATTGGATCTAGCTCTGTTTTTGTTGTGGGTTTAATTAATCTTCTTAGAGCTTACATAGGAAAAAATATAGAAAAAAAGTCTTTAGCAAAAGAAAGTATTTATTTTGAACAAAAAATTTTAAAAGAAGTAGTGGGATCACAAGACCAGATAGCTGCAAGCTTCGGTGGTTTTAACAAAATTTCATTTAAAAAAAATGGAAATTTTACTGTTAAAAGTTTAAGCACTAAAAAAAAAACGTTGAAGAAGTTAAATAAAAATTTATTATTGATTTATACAGGAATAGAAAGAAATGCACATGATATTGCAAAAACCTATGTTAATAAATTACAAAGCTCAAAAAAAAATAACATTTTGAGAATACTTAGCTACGTTGATGAATGCGAAGCTATTTTAAAAAGAAATGATCTTGATGATTTTGGAAGACTTCTTCATGAGTCTTGGTTAGATAAAAAAGATCTTAACTCTTCAGTGACAAATAATAAAATTGAAGAAATATATAATTTTGCAATGAAAAAAGGCGCCACTGGTGGAAAAGTATTGGGAGCTGGGGGTGGGGGTTTTATTTTGTTTTATGTTCCTTATCAGTATCAAAAAAGGTTTATTAAAAGTTTTAAAAATTTTAAACGTTTAATCAATATACCCTTCAATTTTAATAATGAAGGAAGTTCTATAATTTTTAATAACAAAAAAATGGGAAACTAAAAATATGCCTTTTTCTCATCCATTAATGCATGATAATTTTACAAAATCAGATATTTCTGCTGTTATTAAACTTTTAAAAAGAAAAAAAATAATTTTAACACAATCAAAATTCGTTAAAGAGTTTGAAAATAAATGGTCTAAATGGCTTGGTGTAAAATATAGTGTTTTTGTTAATTCTGGATCTTCCGCAAATCTGTTAACCCTTTCACTACTAAAAATTCTACGTAAAAAAGGAGAGATTATAGTTCCTTCACTAACTTGGGTTTCGGACATCAATGCAGTTATTCAAAATAATTTTAAACCAGTTTTTGTTGACATAAATCCCAACAATTTATGCATGTCTGAAGAACAAATTATTAAAAAGATAAATAAAAAAACAGTTGCTGTTTTTATGACACACGCACAAGGTTTTAATGGTTTGTCATTACAGCTAATTTCATACTTAAAAAAAAAAAATATAATATTAATCGAAGATGTTTGTGAATCTCATGGCGCAACTTTTAAAAATAAAAAATTAGGAACTTATGGTTTAATTTCAAACTTTTCTTTTTATTATGCACATCATATGTCGACTATTGAAGGTGGAATGGTTTGTACCAATGATAGAAAGATTTATCATTTAGCAAAAATGCTAAGGTCTCATGGTATGGTAAGAGAAATTGGAGATAAAAAAATTGAAAATAAGATTATTAAAAAATATCCAAAATTATCACCTAAATTTATTTTTCTTCACCCCGCTTATAACTTTCGTAATAATGAAATTGGAGCTGTTATAGGTATAAATCAACTCAAATCACTAGATAAAAATAACAAAGTTAGAAATAAAAATTTTAAATTTTTTCTAAAAAATCTTAATTCTTTGTATTATAGAACTAATTTTATTTTATCTGGTGTTAGCAACTATGCATTTCCTTTAATTTTAAATAAAGCTAGTTTTAAAAGTAGAGATAAACTTGAACTTGTGCTTAAAAAAAATAACATAGAGTTCAGAAGAGGTAATGCGGGCGGAGGTAATCAGCTAAGACAACCTTACTTAAAGAAAATTATAAAAAAAAATAATTTAAAAAATTTTAAAGAAACAGATCATGTTCATTTTTTTGGTTATTATATAGGTAATTATCCTACTTTAAGTATAGAAAAGATTAAAAAAATTTGCTCAATTCTAAATTCTATTAATTATGAAATTTAATACTAAAATATTTAAAAATTCTTCCTTCGTTGATCATAGAGGATATTATTGGACTTCCTGGAAAAAAGATAAAAAATATAGAATTGTATTTAATCATGACAAATTCTCGCTTTCCAACAGGAACGTTTTGAGAGGTTTACATGGTGATAAAAAAACATGGAAATTGATTAGTTGCCCTTATGGAAAATTTCTTTTAGTGATTGTAAATATAAACAAAAAATCAAAAGATTATTTAAAATATAAATCTTGGATTGTAAGTCAAGAAAATAGTTTACAAATATTAGTTCCACCAAATTATGCAAATGGCCATTTGTGTATAAGTAATAAATGTTTATTTCACTACAAATTATCATATAAAGGTAGTTATGCTGATGTAAAAAAACAAACTTCTTTAAGATGGAATGATAAAAAAATTGGTATTAAATGGGGTATAAAAAATCCTATATTAAGTTTAAGAGATAAAAATTCTAAATTATTATAAAATGAAAAAAATTTTAATAACCGGAGGAGCAGGATACATAGGGTCAAAGTTAGCTACTAAGCTTATAAGTTTGAACTATAAAGTTACTATTATTGATTCTCTTAAATTTTCAAGCAACTCAATTAATCATTTATTTAAAAATAAAAACTTCACATTTATATATGGAGATGTGAGAAATAAAAAACTTTTGTCTAAAGAAATAAAAAAAAATGAATTTATTATCCCTTTAGCAGCTTTAGTTGGTGCACCATTGTGTGAGAAAAATAAAAAAGAATCTATTCAAGTAAATTTGGAGTCAATAAAATATTTAGCAAAAAAAATTAATAGTAGTAATAAAATTATTTATTTAACAACAAATTCAGGATATGGAATTGGTGAAAAAGGAAAATATTGTGATGAAGATTCTCCATTAAAGCCAATTTCTTTATATGGAAGAACTAAAGTTGATGCTGAAAAGATAATTATGAAATCTAAAAATTCAGTAGCTTTTAGATTAGCTACAGTGTTTGGCTATTCTTATAGGATGAGAACAGATTTATTAGTAAATAATTTTGTTTTTAAAGCAGTGAAAGAAAAAAAAATAACTATTTATGAACCTCACTTTAGAAGAAACTATATTCATATTGATGATGTAGTTGATGGAATAATATTTTCTATTAAGAACTTTAATCGTGTTAGAAATAATGTATATAATTTAGGATTGTCATCGGCAAATTTAACTAAAATAATGCTAGCTAAAAAGATTAAAAGCCATTTAAAATATCTTAAAATTAAAATTGTAAAGAATAAAAAAGATCCTGACAAAAGAGATTATTTTGTGAGCAATAGAAAGATTGAAAGCAAAGGTTTTAAACCAACTGTACCTTTAAATGATGGTATTTTAGAATTAATTAAAATTTTTACTCATAGAAAAAATAACTTTATTAATAATTATTAATTATCATGAAATTAATTTTTAAAAAAAATTACAAAATTTTAGTATTTATTTGCTACCTATTGTTATCTAATCCTTTAAACGCATTAGCTGAAACTTTTGACGAATGGTTAATGTCATATAAGCAATTTGCTTTTGAAAAAGGGATATCTAAAGAAACAATTAATGATGTTTTTAAAAATGTTAAATTTATTGAAAAAGTTATTGAATACGATAGAAGACAACCAGAATTTTATGAAGACACAAACACATATATTTCAAAAAGAGCGACATTATCTAGAGTCCTAATTGGAAATAAATTGTTTAGAAAAAATAAAGAACTTTTTACAAAAGTAGAAAAAGAATTTAATGTTGAAAAAGAAGTACTTTTAGCATTGTGGGGCATAGAAACTAATTTTGGCAAACATGTAGGAAAGATGGATATCATTTCATCTCTTGCAACTTTAAGTTACGACAAAAGAAGAAGAGCTTTCTTTTCTAATCAATTGTTAACTTTACTTAAATTGGTTGATAAACAACTTATTTACCCAGAAACACTCTACGGCTCCTGGGCTGGCGCTTTTGGAAATTTTCAATTTATGCCGTCAACTATTAGCAATTATGCAATAGATTATGATAAAAATAATAAAATTGAACTAAAAAAATCTTTAAATGATTCAGTTGCTTCAGCAGCAAACTATATTAATAAAATTGGCTGGAAAATAAATGAACCTTGCTATTATAGAGTAAAATTAACCAAAGATATAAAAAGTACATATATTAATACATCGGCAAAAAATATTTCAAAAAGATTGAAAATGTCAGATTGGGCAAAAAAAGGAGTAATAAAATCTGATGGAAGTGAATTCGTAACTGATTTGAAAGCTGCGTTAATACTACCAGATAATAAAAAAAATTCGCCATCTTTTCTAGTTTTTAGTAATTATGAGCAGATACTAAAATGGAATAGATCTTTAAGGTTTGGTGTTACAGTTTGTAAGCTAGCCAAAATGATTAAAAATGATTTTTAATAAAAAAATTTTAATTTTTTCACTATTTTTCTTTTTAAATTCATGTGCTGAATATCAATTTAAGTCAAAAACTAATAATGGAAAAAAATATTACTCTTCAAGTGGTTTTGCTTTAATTTATGAAGAAAATTTATATTTAAATAAAACTATAAATAAAAGAATACCAAACGATAGTATGATTGCTTTGCATTCATCCTTAAAAAGAAATACTTATATTAAAGTTATTAATCCTACTAATATGAAAGAGATAGAATTAAAAGTATCTAAAACGGCCATCTACCCAAAAATATTTAATGTAGTAATTAGCAGAAAAGTTGCGGAAATGTTAATTTTAGATGTAGATAATCCATACATACAAATTTATGAAGTTAAAAAGAATAAAACTTTTATTGCAAAAGAATCTAATACATTTAATGAAGAAAAAAATGTTGCTGAAAAAGCTCCTGTTGAAACTATAGAAATAAATGATTTATCTAAAAATTCTGCAAAAAATAAAAAGAAAACAACTAAAAAAAATAACTTTTATTTAATTGTATCTGATTTTTATTACAAAGATTCAGCTGATAAACTAAAAATTTACCTTACAAAACAAACTAAAATTAATAACTTTGATGTAGAAAAAATATCTGATAATAAATTTAGACTTGGATTGGGGCCTTTTAAAAATTTTAATGCTTTAAAATCTACTTATATTAGTTTAAATAATTTAGGTTTCGAAGATTTAAAAATTTATAGAAAATGACATGTATAATGAAAAATTTTAAAACTATTTTAAGTATAATAATCTTAGTTTTTGTAACACAAAAAGCTTTTTCTCAAATGAAAGTTTCCGCAAATTATGCAATCATACAAGACCATTTGTCTGGTGAAATATTGTATGAAAAAAATGCTGATACCAAAATATATCCTGCTTCAATGACAAAAATCATGACTACAATTGTCGCTTTTGACTTTATTAAAAGTGGAGAAACATCTTTAGATGAATTGATAAGTATATCAGAAAAAGCGTGGAGAATGTCACAAAGTGGTTATTCTTCAATGTTTATAATGTTAGATGATCAAGTTACTGTGTCTGATTTGCTTAAGGGAATAATTATCGTTTCGGGAAATGATGCTTGTGTTGCTTTAGCTGAAGGTTTGTCTGGAAACGAAGCTGCATTTGCAGAAGTAATGAATGAAAAAGCAAAAGAGATAGGCATGGAAGGTACAAATTTTAGCAATTCTTCAGGTATAAGCGATCCTGATAATTACTCTACAGTCAGAGATATTCTTAAAATGTCTAGATATTTAATTATTAATTATCCCGAATTTTATGAATACTATAAGGAAAAAACATTTACTTGGGATCGCACAGGTGGAGATCCTATAACCCAAGGAAATAGAAACCCATTGCTTTATAAAAATATAGGAGTTGATGGAATAAAAACTGGATTTTTGACTGTTGAAAAATATTCATTAGCATCTTCAATGTTAGTTAAAGATAGAAGAATAAATGTAGTAGGAAGTGGATTTGCTACTAAAAATTTAAGATCAAGAGAATCTGCTAAAATGCTTTCTTGGGGTTATAGAACTTTTGATACAGTAAAAATTGCATTAAAAAATTCACCAATAGATTCTTTAAAAGTCTGGGAGGGAAAAAAAAAGAAAGTTGAGGCAGTAACTTTAGAAGATGTTTATTTATCCATTCCTAAGAGAAAAAAGAAATCTATTAAAGCTGTTGTGGAATACACAGGACCAATTAAAGCGCCAATTAAAAAAGGTGATAAAATTGGTCTATTAAATATTTATATAAATGGTGAATTAAAAGAAGAGGTGAATTTATATTCTAATGAAAATATAAAAAGAGCAAATATATTTTCTAGACTCTTTAATAGTTTAAATTACTTAGTGTGGGGTGATGTATAAAAAAAAATCATTTTTTATAACATTTGAGGGTATTGAAGGTTCTGGAAAATCTTATCAAAGTAAAAAATTATATAAAAACTTAATTAAGAAAAAAATCTCTGCTGTTTATACAAGAGAACCTGGCGGCTCAAAGAGCGCCGAAAAAATAAGAAAGTTTCTGCTGACTGGTAAAAAAAATAAGTTTAACAAAATTACAGATACACTTCTGTATATGGCATCTCGTAGTGAACATTTTGAAAATTTAATCAAACCTTCCTTGAAAAAAAATAAAGTAATTATTTGTGATAGATTTATTGATTCTACAATGGCGTATCAGGCATCAGGTAAAGGAATTAACAAGAATTTTATTAACGTTATGCAAAAAAATATAGTTGGAAATTTGAAACCAAATCTAACTTTTATATTAAAATTAAATCCAAGCATTGCCTTAAGTAGAGTTAAAAAAAGATCAACTAAAAATAGATACGATAAGTTTAAAAAAGAATTTTATAAAAAAGTTCAAAACGCATATATTAAATTTTCTAAATCTAATAAAAAAAGATATGTAATAATTGATTCTTCTAAAAATCAATTTATAAATTCTTCAATTATACTAAAAAAAACTCTATTATTTTTAAAAAAATGAAACTAAAAGAAGATATGAAAAAATTATTGGATCCTATCGATCAATTAAATTTATATGGATATGAGATATATTTTAATAACTTTATCAAACTTTTTAAAAAGAATTCGCTTCCAAACAGCATTCTTTTAAACAGCCCTAAAGGAATGGGTAAATCAACTTTTGCTTATCATTTTATTAACTATATTTTATCTACAAACCAAAGTGATAATTATTCTATAGATAATTACTCTATTAACCCTAATAATATTAGTTACAGACATGTATGCAACAATACTCATCCAAATTTTTTTTTAGTTAAAAATTCCTCTAAAGAAAAACAAATTAAAATAGAGCAAATTAGAGCTTTAAAGAAATATTTAAATCATTCAACATTATCAAGTGAATTTAAAGTTATATTAATAGATAATGCAGAAAACTTAAATCTTAATTCTGCGAACGCACTTTTAAAAGTTATTGAAGAACCAAATAAAAATGTTTTTTTTATACTCATTCAAAATTCAAATCAAAATATTTTGAAGACAATTAAATCTAGGTGTATTGAGTTTAAACTTATATTTTCTAGAAATGAGCAAGAAAAAATATTTAAAAGTTTATTCCGCCAATATGATTTTGATATTAATTCATGTAAAAATATTTATAAATCTGTTACTGAAACTCCGGGTAATATGTTAAAAATATTTTCTTTGCTTAATTTATTTAACAAAGACTTTAGTAATAATAATGTTGAAAATATTTTTAATTTAATTGATATATATGATAAAAACAAAGATTTTGAAATTTTAAATTTTGTTTCAATTTTTATAGAGAATTTTTACACTAATTTATGTAAAGAAAATTATAAAAGCTTTAATAAACACTACTTTAACTTTAAAAAAGTTTTAAAAATTTTAAGTGATATGCATAAATTTAATTTAAGTGATAAAAATAATTTAACATTTGTTAAAGAAATTTTATATTATGAAACAAGGTAATTTTTACATAACAACGCCCATATACTACCCATCCGGTAATCCACATATAGGTCATGCCTATTCTAGTATATTTGCCGATGTATTTGCCAGATTTAAAAGAATTGACAACTATGATGTATTTTTTTTAACTGGAACAGATGAGCATGGTTTAAAAATACAGAAAGCGGCTGAAAAAAATAATTTAGAACCTAAAGTTTTTTGCGATAAAATTTCTAATGTGTTTAAAGATTTTACTAAAAAATTAAACTTATCCAATGATGACTTCATTCGAACAACTGAAAAAAGACACTTTGTTGCTGTAGAAGATTTGTGGAAAAGATTAGTTAATTCTGGAGATATATATCTATCTAAATATAAAGGTTGGTATTCAATATCTGATGAAGCTTACTATAATGAAGATGAAATTGTTAACAAAGAAGGCAAAAATATATCTATGTCTTCGGGCTCTTCTGTAGAATGGGTTGAAGAAGATTCTTACTTTTTTAAGTTATCTGCCTGGGAAAAAAAGCTTTTAAATTATTATGAAGAAAACAAAGATTTTATATTACCAATTTCAAGAAGAAACGAAGTTTTAAGTTTTGTAAAAAGTGGTTTAAAGGACTTGTCAGTTAGCAGAACTTCCTTTAGTTGGGGTATTAAAGTTCCTGAAAATAATAATCACGTAATATATGTTTGGCTAGATGCACTTACAAATTATTTAAGCGCCCTTAATTTTCCAAGAAATAATGAAAAATTATATCAAAATTTTTGGCCCGCTTCACTTCATGTAATTGGTAAAGATATTTTAAGATTTCATGCCATTTATTGGCCTGCTTTTTTGTTAGCTGCTAATATAAAGTTGCCTAAAAGAATTTTTAGTCATGGCTGGATTTTATATGATGATGAAAAAATGTCTAAATCAAAAGGAAATATATTAAATCCAATAGAAATAATAGATCAATATGGTGTAGATGAAGTTAGATATTATTTAATGAAAGAAGTGTCTCACGGTAGCGATGGAGACATTAGCTTAGATAGTTTAGAAAAATGCATTAACAGTGATTTAGCTAATAATTATGGAAATTTGTGTCAAAGAATATTTACTTTTGTTAATAATAATTGTTCAGGAAATATTACCAAACCTACTATTTTTTCAAAAGAAGATAAAAGTTTATTAAATTTTATAAAAGAAAAAACATCAAAATTAAGAGAGATGATGGATTGTCAAGATTTAAATAATTATTTAAAATCTGTGTTAGAAATAAGTTTTGCTACAAATAAATATATAAATGACACGGAGCCTTGGAAGCTTAAAAAAATTGATAAAAGTAGAATGAATACAGTTCTATTCTTATCTATAGAGCAAATTGCTAAAATAACAATTTTATTAAGTCCTGTTATTCCCAACTCTACATTAAAAGTTTTAAAAGCTTTAAAGATTGAAAAAGATTTAAACAATTTATCTTTTATAAAAACTAATCAAATATTTAAAAAAGATATTAAAATCGGCACATTAGAAATCTTATTTAAAAAATTTAATTAATGATCATAGATTCTCACTGCCATTTAGATTACGACAGTTTGTATAATGATTTAGATGATGTAATTAATAGGGCTAAAGAAAATAACGTCGATTATTTATTAACGATTTCAACAAATTTAACTAGTTTTGAAAAAATAAAAACGATTATAAATAAATATAAAAATATTTATGGTACTTTAGGAATACACCCCCACGAAGCTGATAAATTTATAAATCTAAATTCTTCATTGATAATTAAACACCACAACAAGAACAAAAAGATAATAGGGATTGGAGAAACTGGATTAGATTATTATTATGAAAATAGTAAAAAGGAAAATCAAAGAAAGATATTTTCCGAACACTTAAATGCCGCAAACTTATTAAATCTTCCCACTATAGTTCACTCAAGAAATGCTGAAGATGATACATTTGAATTAATAAATGATGAAATAAAGAGACCTAACTTAAAAGTACTTATTCATTGTTTTACTGGATCTTTAAAATTTGCAAAAAAACTTTTAGATTTAGGGTGTTTCATATCACTAAGTGGTATTATAACATTTAAAAATTCATCAGACTTGGTTAATACAGTTAAATATATACCAATGGATAGACTTCTAGTAGAAACAGACTCTCCCTATTTATCTCCCGTACCTTTTAGAGGAAAAATTAACGAACCATCTTTTTTAAAATTTACTGTAAAAAAGTTAGCTGAAATCAAAAAAATTTCTCAAGATGAAGTAGAAAAAATTACAACAAATAATTTTTTTAAGTTATTTAATATAAATTAATATGAAAGCAAAACTAATAATACTTGGATCGGGCAATTCAACGGGTGTTCCACGAATAGATGGTTATTGGGGAAGTTGTAATAAAAAAAATAAAAAAAATATTAGATCTCGTTGTTCAGCTGTAATTTTAAAGGGCTCTAATACAATTTTAATTGATACTTCGCCAGATATTCGAAATCAAATATTAGATAACAATATTAAAAATATTAATTCAGTTATTTATACACATGAACATTCCGATCAGACGAATGGAATTTTTGAATTAAGACCTTTTTTTTGGAAAAATAAAAAACCAATAAATATTTATGGAAATTTAAAAACAATTAATAGTTTAAAGAAAAGATATGATTATTGCTTTAAAAATAGTCCATACTATCCAGCTATAGTAAAAGGAAATGCTTCAAAAAAAAAATTTTCTCTTGGCGCAAAGAATGAGAAAGTTTTTTTAAAATCTTTCAGTGTAAGTCATGGTTTAACTAAAAGTTTAGCTTATGTATTTGAGAAAACTGCATATATTAGTGATTGCAATGATCTGTCTATTGTAAAAATAAAAGAACTTAAAAATTTAAAGTATTTAGTTCTTGATTGCTTAAAAATGAATGACAATTTTGCGCATTTTAAACTTGAAGAATGTTTATATGTACATTATCACCTAAATCCTAAAACCACTATATTAACAAACTTACACCAGGACCTAGATTATGATTTTTTGTTGCAGAGACTTCCAAATAATGTATTACCTGCATACGACGGTTTAAAGTTAAATTTATGATAAAACTATTAATAAATAAAAGAACATTTTCTTAACAAAATAAATATGAATAAAATAAAAAAAGTATTAGTAACAGGTGCAGCCGGTTTTTTAGGGTCACATTTAGCAGAAAAACTTATTAATTTAAATTATGAAGTTATTGGAATCGATAATATGATGGGTGGAGATTTAGACAATCTCCCTAAGAAAATTAATTTTCATAAAATTGATTGCTGTGATTTTAAAAAGATGAACAGGATAATGAAAGACGTTGATGTTGTTTATCACTGCGCTGCAACTGCTCATGAAGGTTTATCTGTTTTTTCTCCTGTTGAAATTACAAGAAATAATTACCTAGCAACAGTTTCTGTTATATCTGCAGCTATTAACAATAAAGTTAAGAGAATAATATATTGCTCTTCAATGGCTAGATATGGAAATCAATCAACACCATTTAATGAATCAATGACACCTAAACCCGTTGACCCATACGGTATATCTAAAGTAGCTAGTGAAGAAGTTTTAAAAAACCTATGTAATCTTAATAATGTTGAATGGATTATTGTTGTTCCTCATAATATTATAGGACCAAAACAAAAATACGACGACCCATTTAGGAATGTAGTTTCAATATTTTTAAATCGAATTTTGCAAAATAAAAGCCCCATTATTTATGGCGATGGAGAACAAAAAAGATGTTTTTCTTATATAGATGATTGTATTTTTTGTCTTTTGGCATTAATTGATAAAAAGAATGTTGTTGGAGAAATAATTAACATAGGACCGGACGAAGAATTTGTTACAGTAAATAAAATTGCAGAGATTTGTTCTAATATTACAGGATCCAATATAAAACCGGAATATTATCCTGATAGACCTAAAGAAGTTAAACACGCCACTTGCTCTGCTGAAAAAGCTAGAAAATTGCTTAATTATAAAACGACAACTGATTTAAAGACGGGAATAGAAAAAACTTATGAATATATTAAGAAAAAAGGACCAAAGAAATTCAATTATCATGTGGAATTAGAGATAATTAATGAGTTAACTCCCAAGGTATGGGTTGATAAAAAATTATAATATTGAGTTCTTTATTTCTTTTATGAAACAAAAAAGTTAAGCAATTAACAAAGAATGTTATATAAATTATGAGAGAAGCTTAAAAACATATTGAAAAATAAGTGTAAATGAAAATTTCTATCTTACTTCCATATAAAGAAAATTTTTCTCCTATATATCCAGGCGCAGTTTCTTTGTTTGTAAAGGATACCGTAAAAATTAGTAAGTTTAAAAAAGATATTACAGTATTTGGAAATACAAATTTAAAAAAAAAATATAATCTTTTATATAAAAATATTGATTTAAAAAAAACTATAATAGAAAGCGGTAGTAAGATTTATGTTAATGAATTTTTAAAATTTGAAAGTATTGATCCTTCTGATTTAATTGAAATACACAATAGACCAAATTATTTTCATTTGATTCATGAAAAAGTAACTAAGCAAAAGTTAGTTTTATATTTTCACAACGATCCACTTACTATGACTGGGTCAAGATCAATAAAAGATAGAAAAAGATTACTAAACAATGCCACTAAAATTATTTTTAATAGTCACTGGTCTAGAAAAAGATTCTTAGAAGGCATAAAAGGTTTTCATATTAATTCTGAAAAAATGACTGTAATTTATCAGTCCACAAATCCCATTAAAGTAAATTTAAAGCAAAAAAAAAAATGGATTACTTTTGTAGGAAAACTTAATAGAGCTAAAGGTTATGATCTTTTTGGACAAGCTGTAGTTAAGATACTTAAAAAATATAAAGATTGGACTGCTATTGTTATTGGTGATGAGCCTAGAATGGCACTTAATTTTAAGCATAAAAGATTAAAAAATTTAGGTTTCCAAAACCACGATAACGTCCTTAAAATTTTTAAAAAAACAAGTATAGCTGTTGCTTGTTCTAGATGGGATGAACCTTTGGGAAGAACTAGCCTTGAGGCAAGTAGTAGAGGTTGCGCAACTATCATAAGCAATAAAGGCGGTCTTCCAGAAACAGTTACTAATGGTATTATTTTAAAAGAACTTAATGTTGATACAGTTTATTCAGCTATCAAAAGTTTAATAGTAAACGTTAAAAAAAGAAAACAGATGCAAAGACTTTCAATTAAACATTTTTTTCATACTAATTCCAAAAGTTCAAGAAACATAGATACTTACCGTGAGACACTTTTAAACACATTCTCTTATCAAAATAAATTTAATTTACACAGTTCTAAAAGTTTAAGAATTTTACATGTTACAAATTTCAATGAACGACATGATGGAAGACTCTTTTTTAATACCGGCAGAAGATTAAATAATGGTTTTATAAGACTTGGACATAGTGTTTTAGAATTTAGTGATAGAGATATTATAAAGCACTATAAAGGTATTAAAGATTATAGTGGAGCCACAACATTAAATGAAAAATTAATTAATACAGTTTACAATTATAAACCTGATTTATTAGTTCTAGGTCATGCTGATTTAATAAATTATAAAACTCTTGATTACTTAAAAGACAATTATAAAAATTTAAAAATTGCTCAATGGTTTCTCGATCCACTAGTTAAAAACGGCCCAGATTATGATAAAAACAAATCAAGAATTTTAGATAAAATTGAATTCACAGATGCAAATTTTATTACAACCTCTCCTGATGTTTTAAAATTTTTGCCTAAAAATAAAAAATGTTTGTTTATGCCAAACCCGACAGACCCTTCATTTGAAGTTTTAAATAATTTTAATAATGACAGTTGCTCAATGGATGTTTTTTTTGCTTTAAGCCATGGTGTTCACAGAGGTATATTAAAAAAGGGAAAACATGACGAGAGAGCTGACTTTGTAAATAGGTTGGTTGAAGTAACACCTAACGTAAAATTTGATTTGTATGGAATAAATAATGTGCAGCCAATTTGGGCAGATTCTTTTCTAAAATCAATTTCAAATGCTAAAATGGGAGTAAATTTAAGTAGAGGCAATCCAATAAAATATTACAGCAGCGATAGGATTACTCAACTTATAGGTAATGGTTTATTAACATTTATACATAAAGATACTCACTATAATAATTTTTTTGCTCAAGATGAAGTTGTATTTTATTCAAATCTATCCTCCTTATCAGAAAAAATTCAAAAATTTTCTAGAGATGATTTTTTAAGAAAAAAAATAGCAAAAAAGGGAAAACTCAAATATATGAAATATTTTAATTCTAGAATAGTAGCAGATTTTATTATAAAAAATACTTTTGGATTTAATTACGAGAAAAATAAGTATTTGTGGGAAAATAAATAATTTTATTAAAATTAATAAATGTTTTCAATAATAATACCAACATTCAATAACATTAACTATTTAAAACTTTGCATAGATAGTATTAAAAAAAATTCAAGTTTTGATCATGAAATTATTTTTCATGTTAACGAGGGGATAGATGGTTCTTTAAATTTTATAAAAGAAAATAATTACAAGTACACTTTTAGTAAACAAAATGAAGGAGTTTGTGTTGCTTTTAACAATGCAGCTAAGCTTGCTTCTAGCAAATATATAGTTCTAGGTCATGACGACATGTACTTTTGTCCTAACTGGGATATTGTCTTTCTTAATGAAATAAAAAAAATTAAAGTTGATGATTTTTTTTTATCAGGCACTATGGTTCAACCGTTTAAATCATATATAAATTTAGATTGTGGAAAAACTTATAAGGATTTTGATGAAAAAAAACTTTTAAGAGAGTTGCCAAAAATTAACTTTTCAGATTTTCAAGGAACTCACTGGCAGCCTTCTTTGATTCCCTTAAGCACATGGAATAAAGCTGATGGTTTTAGCTTAGAGTTTAGCCCCGGATTAGGATCAGACCCAGACTTTAATATGAAGTTATGGAAAATTGGTGTTAGATTATTTAAAGGACTTGGAAAATGTTATGTATATCATTTTTCATCTATTTCTCTTAGAAAAAAAGCATGGAATAATGGTGCTAGAACTTTCTTGTTAAAATGGGGTATTACAATAAAATTTTTTAAAAAGTTCTATTTG
>Ga0114993_10002358_pt1 | contig 20823 bp, 20 predicted proteins | sample ArcticOcean_MG_C_FD_87042 | JGI IMG/M metagenome (GOLD analysis project Ga0114993, IMG submission 87042) | Marine microbial communities from western Arctic Ocean - ArcticOcean_MG_CB2_150 | ecosystem: Environmental > Aquatic > Marine > Oceanic | place: Arctic Ocean: Canada Basin | collected...
CTTAGGCCGCTAACTAATGACAGGCCCAAACCCCTCGTAGAAATTAATGGCAAACCAATTCTTTATTATGTTGTAAATCATCTTGTGAAATCAGGAATTAAAGAGTTTTATATAGCTACTGGCTATAAATCAAGAAAAATTGAAAAATTCATGAAGAAAGATTTCAAAGATTTAGATTATAAGATTATTGATTCTGGAGATGTTGATATTATTTATAGAATTAAAGATTGCTTGAAGTATTTAAAAAATGATTTTATTTTATGTTATGGCGATACAATCTCTAATGTTAATATTAACAAGCTCATAAAATATCATAACCAAGAACCAAGCAAGGTTACAGTGACATCATATCCCGTTCTTATCCCATTTGGTTTAATGGAGCTGAATGAAAATGGTTATGTGAAATCATTTAAAGAGAAACCAATACTTAAAGATTCTATTAATATTGGTTATTTTTATTTTAATAATACTATGCGTGATATTATCACTAAGAAAAGAAAATTAATCCATGTTATTGAGCATTTAGTTCAACAACATAAATTAAGAGCTTATCAGCACAAAGGGATACATATAACTATAAACACTTTAGCGGAACTAGATTATGCAAAAAAAAATATCTCAAAAATATACAAATAAATCATTCTGGAAAGGTAAAAATGTTCTTATAACGGGTGTTAATGGATTTATTGGAGGCAATCTTGCTAAATTTTTAATATCACTAAATGCTAATATTATAGGTATTAGTAATAATAGGGCTAAGGCTAAATTTCTTAAGCATGAGGGTCTTTTAAAAAAGATAAAATATTATGAATTAGACATAATTAATCATAAGAAATTTCAAAACGTTATATTGAGCAATGACATTGATATATGCTTTCATCTTGCTGCGCAAGTTGATGTAAATATTGCTAAAATTGATCCCTTTACAACACTAGAGACAAATATAAGGGGCACATACAATTTGCTTGAATCTTTTAGGTTAAGTAAAACGATTAAATCAATAATAGTGGCGTCATCAGATAAAGCATATGGAGAATATGCTTTCAAAGATTTACCGTATTTAGAGAATTATGATTTACGTCCACTTTATCCATATGATGTATCAAAAGCATGTGCAGATTTGATAACAAAATCATATTCAACTCCATTATTTAATTTGCCTGTAGTAACAACTAGATTTTCTAATATTTATGGCCCTGGTCAGTTAAACTTCACAGCACTAATTCCAGATTGCATATTAGCAAATCTTGGTTTGAGAAAATTTGTTCCTCGTGGTAACGGAAAAAACAAAAGAGATTTTTTATATGTCAATGATGTTTGTGATCTTTATACTTGTTTAGCGTTCAACTTATATAAAAATAAAAACTTAACAGGCGAAATATTCAACGCAGGGACAGGGAAGGGATACACTGTTGATGAAATAATTAAAAATATATGTATTCTAGAAAGCAATAAAGCTCTTTATGATAAAATAAAACTTTCATATATTGGTAAAAAGTTAACAGGTGAAATCCAACATCAATTTATGTCTTACGCTAAACTTGAAAAAATGTTTGGATGGAAACCTAAGTCAAAATTAAAAGAAGGCTTGTTAACAACAATTAATTGGTATGGTAGTTTTTTAAAACATAATAACTATAAAAGTTTTCTATAAGAGATAATATAATGAGAATAATGATATTAGGCGCTGACGGATACCTGGGATGGCCAACATCTGTAGATCTTGCCTTTAAAGACCACGAATTAATGTTAGTTGATAATTATGTTAAAAGAAATATCATGACTAGCTTGAATCGAGAGCCACTTGTTAAATCACCGCGATTAGTTGCAAAGGCTAATAAGTTAAATAAATCTGGCTGTAAAGTAAAAACAGCTAACATAGATTGCTGTAATTTCGATAAGCTTGCCTTACTATTTAAAATATTTAAGCCAGACGCGGTTATTCATTTTGCAGAATTACCGTCAGCACCATATTCGATGATGGGAAATAAGGAGGCATGGAAAACATTAGAAAACAATCTTCATGTCACTTTAAATTTAATTTGGTGCGTAAAAAATCTAAACAAAAATTGTCATATTATAAAACTTGGCACTATGGGTGAGTATGGAACTCCTAATATTGATATTGAGGAAGGATGGATTGATGTCAAACATAATAAAAGACATCAAAAGTTTTTATATCCAAGACAAGCATCAAGCTTATACCATACATCTAAGATTATGGATACCGACCTTCTTTGGTTTTATGCAAGAACTAATGGAATAAGAGTAACTGATTTAATGCAAGGTCCTGTGTATGGAATTTTAGATAATAAATTCATAGAAGATAATAATCTGCAAATCTCATTCGCATATGATGATATATTTGGTACTGTTCTTAACAGATTTATTGTACAAGCTATTGCAAAAACACCACTTCTTGTTTATGGTTCAGGTAATCAAATAAGAGGATACATAAACATCAAAGATACTCTAAATTGCATTAGTCTTACATTAAATAATAAACCTAAACAGGGTTCTTTGAATATATATAATCAATTTACCGAACAATTTTCAGTAAATGAATTAGCTAAAAAAGTTAAAAAGGCATTAATAAAAATAAATATTAACGCTACGATTAAAAAAATAAAAAATCCAAGAATTGAACAAGAAAAACATTATTATAATGCTAAAAATAATAATATGATTAAACTTGGTTTGAAGCCCACGCTTCTAAACGATGATGTAATAATTACAATTGCAAGACACATTATTAAATATAAAAAGAATATAAATAAATCTGTATTAAAACCAAAAACAAAATGGGCATGAGAATACTAATTACCGGAGGTCTTGGTTTTATTGGAACAAACTTAGTTAAGTTCTTATATGAAAAAAAGATAATTTCAAAAATCATAATTATTGATAATTATTCTAAAATAAAAAAACCACAATTTGATGATTTAGATAATATTAAATATTTCTCTAATAAAACTTTATATAAAGAAAATAAAAAAAGAATTAATGTAATCAAAGCAAACATCAAAGATTACAAATTTGCTGAAAAGATATGTAATGGAATTGATTACGTAATACATCTTGCAGCCGAGCCTGGCGTAGACGTATCGGTTAAGCAACCTAAATTTTCATTTGATATTAATGTAAATGGAGCATTTAATTATCTTGAAGCTTCTAGGATTAATAATGTTAAAAATTTTATATTTGCATCAAGCGGCTCTGTCTTTGGGTCTGCAAAACCACCAATGAAAGAAACTTTTGCAAAAGATCCAATTTCACCATATGGATCATCTAAATTATCAATTGAGTCTTTTTGTAGCTCATATTCATTTATATATGGAATTAACACAACCGTCTTGAGATTTAGCAATGTGTATGGAAACTATTCATACCATAAAAACAGTGTTATATTACAATATATTAGAAATACTATAGAAAAAAAACCATTGTTTATTTTTGGAGATGGAAAGCAAACCCGTGATTATATACATGTTGATGATATAGTCTCTGCTATTTACAAAAGCATGAAAAATAAGAATAAATATGTCGCTCATCATATTGGAACAGGGGTTGAAACTACTATTAATCAGATTATTGGTCTAATAACATCAACATTCAAATTTCACAGACTAGAAATACCTAAGATAATTTACAAAAATATTAGAACTGGCGATATGAAAAATAATTATTTATATATCAAAAATACACAAAATAAACTAGGCTGGAAAGCTAGAACAACTCTGGAAAAAGGTATCAGGAAAACAATATCTTGGTACTTAAATACGAAATAAATCTACTTTTATGATATATTTTTTAACATTTATCACAACAATTTTGCTATGTTATGTGCTTATTAAATCAAAGCTAGCCATTGCTACACCTACATCTAGAGGAGCGCATAATAATGATACTGCCACTTCTGGGGGTATTGCTTTATTTCTTCCTCTTGTAATTTCACTATTATTTTTTATATATATTGATAATAATTCAGTTATGTTTTTGATTCTCTTAAGTGGCATTACCTTGATTGGCATGCTAGATGATATTTTTGATATCACACAGATAATACGTCTAATAATACAGATTTTATTATCTATTGCTTTTGTAACATATTTTATAAGCAGCGAGCCCTTGGAGGTATTTTTAATATCTTTTTTTATTATATTTATAGTAAATACCTTAAACTTCTTTGACGGAATCGATCTGCTGGTGCCAACACAAACTTTATTTATTTTAATATCACTATTGATAATAATCTCTGGCTCTGAAGGGCATATTGAATTTGCCTCTTTACCTATACTCTTGATTATTAACATATCTATAGTCTCTTTAATCGTATTCTGTATATTTAATTTTCCTCCAGCATCTATATTTTTGGGGAGTTCCGGTGCGTATTATTTAGGTTTTTTACTTGCCATACTATTCGTAATATTTATCTCATTAGATTTGATATCTATCTATACATGTTTGATACTATATAGCTCACCAATGATTGATACTTCGCTGGTGTTGTTTACTAGATTTTTTTGTAAAATGAAATATGAGCTTACAAAAACCGGAAGACTATTTTATTCGATACAAAAGTCTTTTAAAAAAATAGTTCTTGAACCTCATTCGTTACATAACTTTCGAATCATGAGCAGAAAATTTAATAGTCATATTAAAGCAGGTTTAGTAATATTAAGTATTAATGTAGTTTGGTGTTTACCATTAGCAATAATGTCAAATATTTATTCTGATGTTTCTCATATAATATTTTTAATTGCTATAGTTCCATATCTATTGATATGTTTGTTTAATAAAACTGGAGTAGAAGAATATAAGATATGAAGATATCTTTTATGCTTCCTAAAAAATCTAAGATCATAGTTTTTGGATTAATGAGCGATGAAGTAGTAGAGATATTTGAATCAAATAATATTAGCTACACTATCTATAATGAATTATCTAGAAATATAAATATTAATCCAATATTTGTCATTAAATGTTTTTTTAATATTATCAAATGCTTCCGTCCCTATAAAATATTATCATTAGTTCATAATGTTTATCATTTGACATATTTACAATTAATATCTCCAGACTATATATTTACACAGACAGATAATAGTACTTTGATTCATTGGCTAATAAATCATGAAAAAAGAATTAAATTTATTTCAATTCAAAATGGTATAAGAACAAAATTTGAACTTAAGTTTTTAAAAAAATATCATTTAGATCAATATAGGCATGATACTTTTTTAATGTTTGGACAACATGAAGAGGATATCTTTAGCTCAATGAATATAGAAATCAACAAGAGTCTCAAACTTGGGTCTCTTAGACTGGGATTGTTTCTAGAATTAAAAAAGAAATTTACAAAAAAATATGATATATGTTTAGTTTCAGAATTCACGCAACCACCAAACAAATCAGATAAACACTATAATATTAAAAAAAATTTTTATGAAGATCTCTATGCAATGCATAATGCCATAGCGCATTATGCAAATGAGACAAATAAAAAAATAATAGTAGCCTTAAAAGGAAAAGATTCGGAAATTAAGTATTACAAAAGAATTTTTAAAAATAATATTGAATTCAGATATTACAATAAGGTTGAATATAGCAGTTATGAAGCTACATGCATGAGCGAATTAACACTAGCATTTTGTTCTACATTGTTGCTTGAGTCTCTTGCTCTAGGGAATAAAGCGTTGTCTATTGATACATCAAATTCAGATTTATATTTTAATTATCCAGATTTTATTAAACATAATTACCAAAACTATGAGATGTTACGGTTACATTTAGATAAAATATTAAATATGAGCTCTGATGAATATATAAATTTATCAAAAAAAATACTGAGCAACTCAATGAATATCAATCATAATAACTATCCTCATTGCGAGATCCTTAAAATAGCACAAGGTGTAAATTAATATTATCATATTAAAAAACATATTATTATAAACAAAGTTATTACAATTCAGCCCAAGGTAACATTTCAAGATTTATTTTTTAAAAAAAATCATGGACTTAAAATTTCATCAACTTATCTAACTAAGTCTGGCAGATATTCGTTATTTGAAATTATCAAATCAATCAAACTTTCTGATAAAAATATTTCTGATATCTATTTGCCTAGTTTTATCTGCGAAGAAGTTATTAATTCATTAAAAATATTTAATTTAAATATTATCTATTATAAATTAGATTATAATTTGTCACCAAATATTGATTATTTAAAGAAAATATTAAATAAAAAATCTTTACTATTGATAGTTAATTATTTTGGAGTATCATCTAACTGGAAAAACATTGGTCTATTAAAAAAAGAATTTAACATAACAATTATAGAAGATAATTGTCATTCATTGATGCAGGAAAACGGGGTAGGTAGTTTTGGAGACTATTCTTTTAACAGCTTGCGTAAAATACTCCCTTTATTAAGTGGCTCGCAACTGCAAACAAGTCAAACAGAATATTTGAATAAAAATATTATGCTTAGCTCTAAAAGATATCCTAACTTTGATGAGTTTAAGTATTTTTTAAGATCATATAAATCTAAAGGTAACAGAAAGAGAACTGTAAATAATTATAAATCTAATGATGAAATAATTCATAGATCAAAACAAATTGATTTGTTATCAAATAGCGTCCTAATAAAAAATAAATTTGATATAGATTATATAACCTCAACTAGGTTAAATAATTTTAGATTCTGGAACAACTTTTTAAAAAATGATGATTTTGAATTTTTTGATATTAATATTGACAAATTATTTTGTCCGTATGTTTTTCCGTGTATAGCCAAGTCAAAAGGTATTATAAACAAATGGATTCGGTGGGGCAACAATAACAATATAAGTATCATTCAATGGCCTAAATTTCCATTTAAAAGTCACGACCATTTTGGAAATGAAAACTTGAATCAAGTTTTATTATTTCCCGTAAATCATCAGTTTAATCTATCCATTCTACTTAATTAATAGTATATTTATATGGTATTACAATAATAAAGGACTGACTTGAAAAAATATTTAATTGAAGATTTATTGGGTAGAGTTGCAATAAAAGCTGACCCGTTTCTGCTTAAATCTTGCATAGAGAATAAAGTTGTTATGGTTACCGGAGCTGGTGGTTCTATTGGCTCTGAATTATCAAGACAGATCATCCGGCGCAATCCAAAAAAAATCATATTACTTGAGCAATCAGAGTATTTTTTATATAAAATTGATAATGAAATATCTGATAACAGCCAAATTAAAAATGAAACCATTAAACTTAAATCTTATTTGGGATCGGTAACAGATGAGGATTTCGTAGACAATATATTTAAAACTGAAAAAATTGATACCGTATACCATGCTGCTGCAAATAAACATGTTCCTCTAGGAGAACATAACCCTATGTCTGCAATTAAAACAAATATATTTGGAACGAAAATAGTTGCAGAAAATGCGTTAAAATATAATATCGAAAACTTTGTACTAACTTCTAGCGATAAAGCAGTTAGACCGACAAATGTAATGGGAGCAACGAAAAGATTTGCCGAACTGATTCTTCAAGCACTTCAAGATAAAGTTAACCAGCTGCCATCAAATGAATCTAAAACAAAATTTTGTATGGTGCGATTTGGCAATGTTTTGGATACATCTGGGTCTGTTGTTCCTTTATTTAGAAGACAAATTAAAAATGGAGGGCCTGTGACTGTAACAGATACACGTGTTATAAGATATTTCATGACAATAAGCGAAGCTACGGAACTTGTCATTCAAGCTGGATCGTTAAGTAAAGGCGGCGAAGTTTTTCTTTTAGACATGGGGGAGCCAATGAACATTTTAAAACTTGCAAAAGAAATGATTAGATTAAGCGGCAAAGAAATCAAAGACGAATCTAATCCTGACGGTGACATAGAAATAGTTATTACTGGCTTGAAACCTGGTGAAAAACTATATGAAGAATTATCAATTGGTGACAATGTAAACAAGACCATTCACGAACATATTATGTATACTAATGAAGATAAATTGTCTGTTGATAAGATTGATGATTATATATCTCAACTTAATAATCTGAAATCTAAATCCAGTGTAAGTGATATTCAGGATATCTTGTTCCAATCTGTCGAAGGTTATCAACACCATCAATCAGAAAATATAATTGATTTTAAATCTAAAACTTAATTAAATTGATAGTTTATCAAAATTATGAAAATTGATAAGTATCTTATAAATAAAAACGAAAGTGTCAAATCAGCATTAAAAAAAATTGATGGAAATCATCTGGGTATTATCTTCATTGAAGATAAAGATAAAGTTATAGGTGTTTCTACAGATGGTGACATTAGAAGGTTTATGTTTAAAAACAACAAAACAGATTCATCCGTATATAAATCCATGAATAAAAAATTTACCTATTTACTAGAATCAGAAGTAACTGATGAGCTTGTATTGAAGTCACTAAATGATAAAATTAAAGTAATTCCTGTATTGGATGATAATATGAACTTAGTATCTGTTGTTTCAGATAAAGTTATATCATGGGATACTACGGTTCATAGACCTTGGGGTTATTATACAACTATAGTAAATAATAAAGATTATTTAATTAAAAAAATTATAATCTTCCCAAATCAAAGCATATCACTGCAATTACATAATTATAGGTCTGAACATTGGATTATATTAAAAGGTGTTGCGGACATTCAAATAGGTACTAAAAAAATAAAACTCAAAAGTTCTGAATCTACATATGTTCCAATAAAGAAAAAACATAAAATTACTAATAATTCTAGAAAGCCGCTGCTAATTTTAGAGACACAGTTAGGAATGAAGATTTCAGAAAAAGACATAGTAAGGTTTGAAGATCAATATAAAAGGTAAAACCTTTTAGATAAATGAAAATACTTAAAAATAATATGGATTATCCAGTAATTATTACTGTAAGAAGTGGCTCATCAAGACTACCACGCAAATGTTATTTACCATTTGGAAAATACTCAATGATAGAACATATCATAAGAAGAGCACTTCATTATTCACTCTGTCCCATAGTTTGCACAACAAACGAAGTTGAAGACAATCAAATAATTGAAATATCCGATAGACTGAATGTATTGTCTTATAGAGGGCATATAATAAATAAATTATTGAGATGGAAAAATTGCTGCAAAAAATACAATCTCAAATATTTTCATACGGTAGATGCAGATGATCCGTTTTTTTGTGGAGAAGAAGTACGCCGTAGTTTAAGTTTCTTAAAATCAGGATTTGATATGATTGCACCATCTCCATCCTCATCAAACGGCGGGTGTACTGTTGGGTTTTCATTAAAATCAGAAATAGTTGAAAGAGCTTGTGAGGGACTTACCTCAACTACAGATACAGAAATGATGTGGGGTTTTATTGAAAAAGTAAAAGGAGCAAAAATAATAGCTTTAGATGATCCAAAAGAAGCAATAATTACAGATAGAATGACCTTAGATTATCCAGAGGACTATATTATGTTGAAAAAAATTCACTCCATTGTTGGCAACCTTGCTTCACGCAGCACAATTGCCGAGGCACTTAAAAATAATCCTGATATTGTAAAAATAAATTCCTTTAGGAACAAGGAATGGTTAGATAATCAGCGTAAGAAATCTGTGTGAAAATGGAGAAGGCAAAAAATATCTTAATTTTTGGAGCAGGGTCTATAGGAACACATCATGCTAATGCTGCTCGAGCCCTTGATTGTAATGTTCTTATATGCGACATAGACTTTTCTAAATTTGAATATATGAAAAATAATCTTTATCCAAAACGATATGGAAATTGGGATAATAAAATAAAATTTATATCTTATGAAGATGTTTTTAAAACAAATAATATTTACGATCTAATCATTATTGGAGTACCCCCAGAAAATCACTTAATATTATTAAAAAAATGTTTTGCCTCTTTAAAATTTAAAAAGATTTTAGTTGAAAAACCTTTGTGTGTTTTTAATCAGAGTTTTGCATTTATCAAACAGCTAAGATATAAAAATAGAATATATTGTGGATTTAATCACTCAATATCAGAATCTATTTTATTTTTAATAAATTTAATTTTAAAAAATAAAATTGGGGAAATAAAAAATGTAGAAATAAATTGGAAAGAAGATTTCAATCTTATTTTAAAAGCCCACCCGTGGATTAAGAGTTTAAAACATAGTTACCTTTCAAACCTTAATGAAGGTGGCGGGGGTTGTCATGAATATTCGCACGCTGTTCATCTTGCGCTCATATTTAAAAATATCTTATTTAAAAATAAAACCCAAATATCTCAAGATATAGTATATAAAAAAAAGGGGAGCTTGTATTATGATTCAGCAGCCAAAATAACTTTTAAAGATAAGCTAAGATCAATTAATTTAAACATAGATACCATTACAGACCCTTGTGAAAAAAATATTAAACTTGTTGGAGATAAAGGAACAATTTTTTGGGAAAGAAAGATAGAAAAAAATTATGAAAAAATAGAAATAAGAAAGAGCAAAAACTCAAATTATAAATTTAAACTTACAAGGCGTGATGATTTCATAAACGAAATAAGCTGTCTGCTGTTTAAGGAAAAAAGATATGGTAATCTCTCAAACATAAAGATAAAATCAGCTATAGAAGTTATGAGTGTATTAAAAAAAATTTTTAAACATGTTTAATAAATTTAAAAAAAATAATAAAAAACTCCAAGATTATGCCAATAAAATAATCCCGGGTCTTAGTGGACTATTAGGAAAAAGACCTGAAATGTATTTACCTGGCGGAAAATGGCCAACATACTATTCAAAAGCTAAAGGGTTATATATTTGGGATCTTCAAGGAAAAAAATATCTTGATTTTACAATGGTTGGTGTAGGTTCATGTGTATTCGGTTATTCTGATAATGAAATTGACAAGGTAGCAAAAAAAATTATTTCTACGGGCCCGCTTACAACCTTAAACCCTCCAGAAGAAATTGAATTAGCCGAAATATTATTAAGTATTCATAATTGGGCTGATCAGGTTAAATTTGCAAGAACGGGAGGCGAAATGATGGCGGTAGCAACTAGATTAGCTAGAGCTTATACAAAAAAAGAAAAAATTATGATTTGTGGCTATCATGGTTGGCACGATTGGTATTTAGCAACAAATATATCAAATAATAATAATTTAGATAACCACTTATTGCCTGGGCTTAATCCGCTAGGCGTACCCAAAGGTTTAAAAGATACAATAATTCCGTTTAATTTTAATAGCTTTGAAGACTTAGAGAATATTGTTAAAAAAAGAGCCAACGAATGTGCGGCAATAGTTATGGAACCAGCACGAAATTCATTAGCCGATAAATCCTTTTTAAAGGAAATTAGAAAAATAGCTTCAAAAAATAATTGTGTTTTAATTTTTGATGAAATAACTTCGGCTTGGAGAAATGATACATCAGGAATTCATAAAGAATTGGGCGTTAATCCAGATCTAGCAACTTTTGGAAAAACCATAGCAAATGGAATTCCAATGGCTGCTTTGATTGGAAAAAAGAAAATAATGGAACAAGTTAAAGATACTTTTATAAGCAGTACTAATTGGACTGAAAGATTGGGCCCAGCCTGCGCTGTTGCTTTTATCAAAAAACATAAAAGATTAAATTTAGGAAAAATTTTACAAAATAAAGGGAAAAAAATTAGAGATATTTGGACACAATCAGCCGAAGATTCAAATCTTAAAATAAAAATAGATGGAATTTTACCCCTTTCAAGTTTTAAAATTGAAACACAAAATAAAGATGATTGGCCAATAATTATTACATATTTTATACAAGAAATGCTAAAAAGAAAAATACTTGCCTCTGACAGATGCTATTCTAATTATTGTCAATCTGAAAAACTCCTAGATATCTATAAAAAGGCGTGCAGAGATATATTTAAAAAGATTTCTTTTTATTTGTCTAAAGGTACATTAAAAAAACAATTAGATGGACCCATTAAACAAATGGGTTTTAAACGTCTTACCTAGATGATTAACTTGTGTTAGAATTAAAAGAAATATATTTAAATTAATCTTAAAACCTTATTAAAAAAAAGAATATGAAACCTTTGGTAATCTTTGAAATGGCTAATAATCATATGGGCAACCTTGGCCATGCTAAGTCTATAATAACAAAATATTATCAACTTACAAAAAAATTTAAAAATACTATAGATTTTGCTATTAAATTTCAATACAGAGATAGCAAAACATTTATACATGAAAGTTTTTTATCTAGTGATGACAAACAAATTCAAAGATTTAAAACTACTTTTTTTTCAAAATCGGAATGGAAAAAAATAATTATTTTTTCAAAGAATAAATTTAAATTAATATGCACCCCATTTGATGAAATTTCAGTTGAAAATGTTATAAAAGATAAATTTGATTATTTAAAAATAGCAAGTTGTTCGGCAACTGATTGGCCGCTTTTAGAAACTGTAGCAAAAAAAATAAAAAAAGGAAAAATTATTTGCAGTCTTGGTGGTGCAAATGAAGATGAAATATCAACTGTCATTAGTTTTTTTGTTACTAGAAATTTAAATGCTAAATTTTTATACTGCGTTGCAAAATATCCTACGCCCCCTAAAGATTTAAATTTAATATATTTTCAAGAACTAAAAAAATTATATGGAGATAAAATTGCTGGTATATCTCTTCACGAAGATCCAAACGAATTCTTATCTGGTGCTATTGGTTATTCTATGGGAGCAAGAATATTTGAAAAACATATTGGATTAACTGCTCGCTCAATAGAACTAAACAAATATTCTGTAAACTTAAGTCAAATGGAAAAATGGCTGAGTTACTTAAACATGGCTATAGAACAAGTTGGGGATCTGAAGAAAAGGAATTTAAATATTTCAGATGAAAAAAAACAATTAAAAAATTTTCAAAGAGGAACATATTTAAAAAAGAATATCAGTAAAAAAGCAGATACAGGAATAAGTTTAAAAGATGTTAGCTTTCATTTCCCTTTAACCGAAGATCAACTTTCCGCTAATAATTATTCGATGTTTTCAGACTTTAAAACTAATAAACCTATCGACCAAGGAAAAAAATTATTAATTAAAGATATAAAAATAAAAAATTCCAGAGGCAAAATTATTGAAATTAGAAATAAAGTCAGAGATTTGGCAGCAAGAGCAAATTTGTTGATTCCTAAATCTTCAAGAATAGAAGTTTCACATCATTATGGTTTGGAAAAATTTTATAAATTTGGGCTTTCTATGATTGTAATTATTAATAAATCTTATTGCAAAAAATACCTTTTTTTATTTAAAAACCAGATACATCCAGAGCAATTCCATAAAAAGAAAAAAGAAACTTTCCTAATATTATTTGGAAAGATTGAATTAAATATTACTTTCAATAAAAAAAAGAAACAAATGATTATGAAACCCGGGGAAGTGTTTACCATAGAGCCTGGAATGATTCACGGATTTAAATCTTTATCATCAACGGGTGCAGTGGTTGAAGAAATAAGCACCGAAAGCATTCGTACAGATTCTTATTATATAGATGACAGAATTACGAAAAATAAAAATAGAAAAAGCCTTATATCGTTTCACTAAAAGTATGAAAATATTAATTCTCAATCATATAAATTAATATGATCTTCTCTAAATCTTTTAAAAATAAAACCGTATTAGTAACAGGACATACTGGGTTTAAAGGGTCATGGTTGGCTCTGTGGTTACATATGCTTGGGGCAAAAGTAATAGCAATATCAAAAAATGTGCCAACAATACCATCTCATTATGAAAATTTTAGTGATTTTTTTATATCAGATAATAAATTTGATTTAAGTGACTTCGATCAATTATACTCCATAATTAGTAAAAGAAAGCCTGATTTTGTTTTTCATTTAGCGGCACAACCATTAGTTCTGGAATCATACAAAGACCCATTTGAAACATATAATTCAAATACAATAGCTACATTAAATATTTTAGAATCTTTAAAAAAATCTAACCATAATTCATCTGCAATTATTATTACAAGTGATAAATGTTATGAAAATATTAACAAACAAATAAAATATAAAGAAAATGATCGTTTAGGCGGTATTGATCCATATAGTACTTCAAAAGCTTCTGCTGAATTAATTATAAAAGGATACTATGAGTCATTCTTTAAGACTTCAAAATCAAATGTAAGAATATGTTCGGCAAGGGCTGGCAATGTTATGGGTGGTGGCGACTGGGCAAAGTATCGAATAATTCCTGATTTCATCAAATCATGGGTTTCAAAAAAGGAATTAATAATCAGAAATGCTAAGGCTACCCGCCCCTGGCAACATGTATTAGAGCCTCTGAGCGGTTATCTGACACTTGCCTCTTTACTTAGCGCAAACTTAAAATTAAATGGCGAATCTTTTAATTTTGGTCCTTCAGATTTAGATTCATATACTGTAGAGGATTTAATTATTGAAGTAGCAACATTTTTTCCTGGATCAAAATGGTCTATTGAAGATAAGAAAAACCAATTATATGAGGCAAATCTTTTAAGTCTTGACTGTGGGAAAGCTGAAAAAATCTTAAACTGGAAATCTAAATTAAATTTTAATCAAACAGCGGAATGGACTAGCAAGTGGTATCATTCTTATTATGCTGAAGGGCCGGAAGCAGCAGTCAATTTAACGAAAAAACAAATTAATGATTATTCAAATGATTGAAGACTTAATTATAACAAAGACTAAAAAAATTATATTGGATAAAGGAAACATTTATCATGGATTGCGAAAGACTGATAATGGGTTTAGTCAGTTTGGCGAAATTTATTTTTCATTTATCAAAAAAAACTCCATAAAAGCCTGGAGAATACATAAAAAAATGACATTAAACATAATAGTTCCGGTTGGATCAATACAATTTAATTTTATAGATTTACGAGAAAATTCTAAAACTTTTAAAGAGCGTTTTGAATTATTATTGTCTGAAGAACATTACTATAGAGTTACTGTTCCACCAAAAATATGTTTTGGTTTTAAAGGGATGGGGGATGGCATCAATATGCTGACTAATATTGCCAACATACCTCATGATGATAATGAAAGTGAAACTAAGGACCTAAAAGAATTTAATTTTATCGAATAATGAAAGTAATAATTTTAGCTGGTGGTTTTGGTACGCGATTAGGAGAAGTAACCGACCTTATTCCTAAACCAATGGTGTCGATAGGTAATAAACCTATTATTGTACATATAATGGAACATTTTGTTTCTTATGGTCACACACAATTCCATCTTGCGTTAGGGTACAAGGGAGATGTTATAGAAAAATATTTCAATGAGCATTCGTTTCAATGGGATATAAAACTATATGATACAGGTTTACATACAGCAACGGGTGGAAGAGCTAGACAAATTAGCGAGTCTTTGAATGGTGAGAGATGTTTTTTAACATATGGTGATGGTCTTTCTAATGTAAATTTATCTGAACTTGAAGGTTTTCATAAAAATCATGGAAAACTAGCCACGGTAACAGCGGTTCATCCTACTGCTAGATTTGGTGAACTTGAACTAGAGGGAGAAAAAGTTTTGTCTTTTAAAGAAAAACCACAGCTCCAGACTGGTTGGATTAACGGGGGATTCTTTTTGCTAGAGAATAATTTTTTTAAATATATCAAATCTGACTTAATTATGCTTGAAAGAGAACCTCTGGAATTAGCAGCCCAAGATTCTAATCTATATGCTTTTCGACATGAAGGCTTTTGGCAGTGCATGGATACAAGAAGAGATCATAAGTTGCTTCAAAACTTGTATGATCTAGGCAACCCTCCTTGGCAAAAAAAAATCTAAAATGAAAATACTAATTACAGGTGCATCCGGATTATTGGGCGGAAGATTTGCTGAGTTTTTCTCAAATAAAAGCCATGATATTATTTCATTAACTAGAGATAATGCCAATAATAATTCTTTGAAAAATTATGGTTCTATAGAAAATATTGATTGGAATGACCAAAATAAATTAAATGATATTTGCAAAGAATTAGATTTAATAGTACATGCCGCCGGACCATCTGCCCAAGAATGTGCTGATAATCCGCATGATTCAGTTTCATCTTATGAAAAATTAACGCAAAACCTTTTGAAGTCTATTGAAATTAATTCAGTTAAAAAAGTAATATTTTTATCTTCAATACATGTATATTCAAAAAACTTTAAAGGATATATCGATGAAGAAACAAATCTATCAAATAATCATCCGTACGCTTTAGGTAAGATAGCCATAGAAAATATATTTAATAGTTTTAATAATCCTGATACAAAATTCTTTATTTTAAGATTAGCAAATTGTTATGGGTATCCTGCGACTAAGACTAAATCATCATGGAATCTTTTTGTTAATAATATTTGTAGAAGAGCAATAACCGACAATCATCTTTTGATTGAAAATAACCCATTCAACAAAAGAGACTTTATTCCAATAGCATATTTATGTGAAATTATTGATAGTATTTTAAATAACAATGTTATGCATGGCACTTACAATGTAAGTAGTGGAAAAACTAGCGAGCTTCTTGATTTTGCCTCATACATTAAAAATATTATGGATGGTATTTTTGATAATCCTGTAACATTAAAATATGATAATGCCCACAAAAAAACAGATGATTATGTATTGTCCAATAATAAAATTAAGCTACAAGTTCCAGCCATATCTGTTAACCATAAAGATGAAATAAAAGATTTAATTTTATATTGTAAAAAATACTTTTAATATGAAATTTTCTATAATCCTACCTACATATAACAGGGCTGATACATACCTTAAAGGTGCTATCGACTCAGTAGTTAATCAGTCGTATATTAATTGGGAACTATTAATTATAGATAACCATTCAACGGATAATACTGATGAACTAATATGTGGTTATAAAGATGATAGAATTAAATTATATAAAATCAGAAATAATGGAAATATTGCTAAATCTAGAAATTTAGGAATATCAAAAGCAGATGGTAATTATATCGCATTAATAGACTCTGATGATTTCTGGCATAGAGATAAGCTTAAACTCGTGGGCGAACACTTGTCTATATATCCAAATGATGGCCTATGTCATTCAGAACACTGGTTAAATGAAAATGGGAGGAGCACTGATAGACATTATGGTTCTACTGGGTTTTCATATAACAGTTTACTCATTAATGGCAACTGTCTTTCATTATCAGCTGTTGTTATTCATAGTAAAATAATAAAAGAGCTTGATGGTTTTTCAGAAAACATTGATTTTATAACGGCTGAAGATTATGACTTATGGCTAAAATTAGCTAATTATGGATACAAAATAAGATTTATTGATGAGTTGTTAGGCACATATCGAATTCACCAATCTTCTGAAAGTAGCAATGTCTCAAAAAATGTTAAAGCTATATCTAGTGTTATTGAAGATCATTGTAAAAAAAATAACCTTAAAGTTAGAAAAAAAAATAAATATCTTTCAAATGCTTATCATATTGCTGGAAAAAGATTGCAACTCAATAATAATAAACTTAGCTCTCTTGATTATTATTTAAACTCAATAAAATATTATCCCATGCAACTAAAGTCATATATTTTTATTATTACATTATTAATGCCGCACAAGTTGCTAATAATTATAAATTCAAAAATGAAATAAAAGTATTTAATGAAAAAAAATCTTAAAAAATTATTTCAATCCCTCCTTATCCCTTTAAGGGCAAGATATTAATTTGATTTACTATTTAGGTTTAACTGCTAATGTTTGAAATAAACGATACACTGTATGGTGCATTACTAATGATATGGAGTTTAGAAAGCCAATATATAGATATTATAGTATTGTCGCTCAAAGTTTCATTAACTGCTCTCATTATTTCATGTATGATTTCATTACCTCTTGCTTCATACCTATCTATTAAAAATTTTTTTGGGAAGTCATTGATAATTATTATCTTAAATTCCTTCATGGCATTACCACCAGTTGTTGTAGGTTTGTTTTTATATTTACTCTTATCATGGCAAGGAGTCTTATCTTCTTATGAAATTTTATATACACCTACAGCTATGATTATTGCTCAAACTATTATTATAATTCCTATTGTTGCGGCATTATCTAAAGAATCAATAGATATATATTTTAATAAATATAGAGACTATTTGATAAGTTTAAAAATATCTAATTTTAAAGTTATGAAGACGCTTTTATGGGAGTCAAGGCATGCTCTGGTAGTAAACGGATTGGCTGGCCTTGGTAGAGCATTTGCCGAAGTAGGGGCTGTTATAATAGTGGGAGGTAATATAGCTGAACTCACTAGAGTAATGACTACCGCTATAGTTTTAGAAACTTCAAGAGGGAATTTTGTACTTGCAATGAGTTTGGGTCTAACCCTTATCTTTATTTCTTTAATATTAAATTTTTCTGTGTACTTTATTAAAACAGCTGATGAACTAGATTAATGGATAACTCAATACAATTTAATAATGTAAGCTATATAGTAAAAAATAAAACTATTATAAATAATATTTCATTTAATATATTAGAAGACGGTATATCGGTTTTAATAGGACAAAATGGTTCTGGAAAAACTACATTATTGCGATTAATGGCAGGATTAATCAAACCATCTAAAGGAAAAATTATTTATAATAATAAAACAAGAATCGGCTTTGTCTTTCAACAAAACATATTTTTAAATAGGTCTGTTAATGACAATTTATATCATGCAATGTCATGTTCATTGAATGGTAAAAATAAAAAAAATTATGAAAAAATTATAAGAACTATGCTCGATGAATTTAATATGTTAAATTTATTAAAAATGAATGCGGAAAAATTATCTGGTGGCGAGCAACAGTTTATTTCTTTAATTAGATCAATAATTATTAATCCTGATGTATTGTTTCTAGATGAACCAACTAGTAATCTTGACATAAAACACAAGAATCTTGCAGAAAAATTAATATCAGACTATTCAAAAACAGTTAAGGTAATTATGGTTACCCAGAATACTAAACAAGCTAATAGATTAGCTAATCAAATTTTATCTGTTAAAGATGGAACTTTGAGTAATGATTAAATTAATTTTTAAAAAATTTTTAGAGGAAAGATTATAATAAAAAAAAGATTTTTTATTATCATATATTTATTATTAGCTTGTTATCCTAATTATGCTAAATTAGAAACAATTGATAATAAATTAATTATTCAATCTACAACTTCAACCAGGGATTCTGGTTTTTATGACCACATTTTACCTTATTTCAATAAAAAATATAATTCTAAGGTCTATGTGATAGCAGGCGGCACAGGAATTGCCATAAAAAATGCCATTAAGTGTAATGCTGATATTTTAATAGTTCATGCATTCGAACAAGAACAAAAATTTATTAGTGATGGATATGGAACTAAAAGAGATAATTTGATGTACAATGACTTTATCATAGTAGGGCCAAAAAATGACCCGGCAAATATTTTAAAACTTACCTCTGTTACAGATGTTTTTAAAAAAATTAAATTTTTAAATTTAAAATTTATTTCAAGAGGCGACGATAGTGGAACAAATATTGCAGAGAATAAGCTATGGGAAAAAGCTAATATTTTTCCTATGGACAATAATTGGTATTTGAAAACTGGACAAGGTATGGGTGCAACTCTGAATATAACAATTGGAAAGAATGCATATACATTTGTTGATCGTTCTACATGGATAAGCTATTCAAATAAACAGAATCATGTAATATTATTTGAAAATGACCCGTTATTATTTAATCAATATGGCATTATAAAGATAAATCATAAGCATTGTTCTAATATTAATAAAATTCTAGCTGATAAATTCTATGATTGGATGATATCTAAGGAAGCAAAAAAAATAATTAAAAATTATAAAGTCAATAATCAACAAATGTTTTATATAAATGAATAATAAAAGAACTATTTGTGTGGTTTCATCAAGCAGAGCTGATTATAATCACTTACATCTACTTATGACAGAAATAAATAAATCACCTAAGCTTGATTTAAAGATTATCGTTACTGGCATGCATATGATAAAAGAATGTGGCTTAACCTACCGCGAGATATTAAAGGATGGTTTTAAAATTGACAAAAGAATTCAGACATTCCAAACAAAATATAAAGAAAAGGATATTTTAAGTGCAATGTCGAATATTTTAAAATTTGTATACAGTGCTTTTAATAAGTTAAAGCCAGATATTGTTGTTATCTTAGGCGATAGATATGATATCTTTCCAATTTGTATAGCATGTCATGTTATGCAAATCCCTATAGCACATTTTCATGGTGGTGAAGTTACATCTGGGGCAATAGATGATGCAATACGTCATTCAATCAGCAAAATGTCTGATATACATTTTACTGCACATAAGAATTTTAAAAAACGTTTGATTCAGTTAGGAGAAAACTCTAAATATGTTTATAATATTGGCTCGCTTGGTATCGATGCAATAAAAAAAATTAAATATAAATCTAAGAAACATATATATAATAAATATAATCTAGATTCATCTTCTAAGTATTTTTTAATATGCCTGCATCCTGAGACACTATCAAATGATAATGAAAGCGCCATCACTAATCTATTAAAATATATTGATAAGCATAAAAATTACAATTATATATTTACATACCCAAATTCAGACACAAATAGCGATATAATTTTAAAATATATAAAAAAGCATGTAACTCAAAATAAAAATTCGCAATTAATTAGATCTGCTGGCCGTCATGATTTCTTACATTTATTAAAATATTCTGTTGGTGTACTTGGAAATTCATCATCAGGAATTATTGAAGCACCTACGTTGAATATCCCAACATTA
>Ga0114993_10002365_pt1 | contig 20765 bp, 20 predicted proteins | sample ArcticOcean_MG_C_FD_87042 | JGI IMG/M metagenome (GOLD analysis project Ga0114993, IMG submission 87042) | Marine microbial communities from western Arctic Ocean - ArcticOcean_MG_CB2_150 | ecosystem: Environmental > Aquatic > Marine > Oceanic | place: Arctic Ocean: Canada Basin | collected...
AAGCTTAACTTTGAACCTTTAAAGGAGGCTGTTTCTATATTTAGAGACATAGATACCCCTATAAAGGTAAAAACAGACATAGTATTAAAGATAATGCGACTTGTTTATCCAGAAGTTAAGCAGATACAAGTTGAAAGTCACAGTGTAGAGAACTCTATGAACCCAATTGCTGAAGCTATGTTACAAATTCAAGATAAAAAATCAGGCTTCGACTATAACGCAAGGATAACTAGTGACAAGAAAGACGGACAAGACCCAAACAAATCTAGTACAACTAATTAAGAGCCGTACTTGGCGATTAAACAATTTGTATCATATAAGACCCAAAGAAGGGAGTGCGTTAGTACCATTTAGACTCAACTGGTCACAACGTGAGCTATATAATAATATTTGGAATAGAGTGGTAGTACTTAAAGCACGGCAATTAGGGGTTACAACCTTTTTTGCCGTTCTCTTTTTAGACGATTGTTTGTTTAACTCTAATAGAGAAGCAGGAATTATAGCTGATACAAGAGAAAACGCTGAAGAAATCTTCCGTACCAAGGTTAAAGATGTCTGGGACAACGTAGCTAAAGACATTCCTGCCCTAAGAGAACTGATACACAAAACAATTAGTCTGGATAGCGAACAAGGTAAGCGTTTGATCTTTAGTAATGGCTCTGCCTTTCGTGTTTCAACTTCAATGAGGTCTGGAACGCTCTCTCAATTATTGATTACAGAGTATGGCAAGATATGTGCCAAAGAACCAGAGAAAGCAAGAGAGGTAAGAACAGGTAGTATAGAAACTCTTCCCAGAGATGCGCTACTTGCAATAGAATCTACCGCTATGGGGAATGAGGGTGACTTCTTTACTAAGTGTCGTGATGCTGAACTTGCAGGTATATCACAAAAAGAACTTACTACAATGGATTATAGGTTTTTCTTTTTTCCTTGGTATAAAGAGAACGCATACAAGCTCGACACAACCGCCCAACTTACGCCTGATGTTGAATCGTACTTTAAGAGACAAGAAGAGGACTTAGGGTGTACGTTTACAAAGGCACAGAAGTCATGGTATGCTAAGAAAGTAGCAGAGCTAGGCGATGATGTAAAACGTGAGTACCCAACAACTGCAAAAGAAGCATTTGAACAGAGTATTGAAGGGGCTTACTTATCACGTCACCTACAGATAGCTTATAAAGACCAAAGAGTAACGACAGTACCTTATATTAGAAGTCTAGCCGTCCATACATGTTGGGATTTAGGTATCAACGACACAACTTGTATTTGGTTTTTCCAAGTACACCGTGATACGATTAGATTTATAGATTACTATGAAAACTCAGATGAAGGTCTGACACATTATATTAATTTATTAAAAACAAAAGACTTTAGTTACGGTAAACATCTAGCACCACATGATATTGAGGTAAGAGATTTTACTATAGGCAAAACTAGGAAAGAGTTTGCAAGAGAGCAAGGGCTGATATTTGAAACTGTACCAAGACCTGCTGACGTTATGGATAAGATTGAGAGCGTTAGAAACTTATTCCCACAGTTCTACTTTGATGAGAATAAGTGCAGTAGAGGCTTGACTTGCTTAAAAAATTACCGTAAAGAATGGGACGATAAGAACGGTTGTTATAAGAATAGACCGTTGCATAATTGGGCTTCTCATGGATTTGATTCTTTGTCAACCTGTACGCTAGGATTTGAAGCAGGATATTTGACAGTTAAGGAAATGCAATCAAGTGCGGTAGCAGAATACGATGTTTTTTAATTAGGAGATAAATATGGGCGGTAAAGGATCAATGCCTTCAATGCCAGCACCTATGATGATGCCAGCACCAAAGGAAGCAGAATACTTGCCTCCTAAAACTGAGCTACCAGAGCCTGCTGCAATTACACAAGCAAAATTAGATGATGAAAAGAGAAGGAAGATGGCACGTTTAGCCTCTACCGATACTAGAGAAAACACCATTATCAATGAAGGTGGGGCTTTAGGGTTAGGAGCTACGACAGATGAAGAGGTAGATAAGCCAAGTTTGTTCTATAAGAAGAAGGTTGTTGGTAATAAATCGGAAAAAGGACTCTTATCGTCTTGAAAAAAACAACCCAAAGCACGGTTAGATTGGCGTTCCCTGATGATGCTGGTGAAATAGTACACCTAACGGAAGCAATCAATAGTGAAAGTGACTACGGGCTTGTTTATAACGAAGAAAATGCTTTCAAATATATATACAACCACATCTACTACGATGGTTATGACATTGCGGTTGCTGAGAAGGACGATGAGATAATAGGGTATGTGGTGCTGGCTAAAAGTTTAGAGTACCACGACAACCCGTTTTGTTACATAGGAAAGTTTTTTGTATTTGTATCTGGGAGAAGAACGGATGCTAGTAGAAAATTAGTAACCTACGCATTAAAGTGGGCTAAAGAACAAAAATGTTCCCACATATTCGCTACAGCTACGGCAGGACTTAAAGAAAAAGAACAACAATTGTTTATTAATCTAATGAAGAAGTCTGGGTTGGTGGAACATGGCCCTGTTTTATCACTTAAGATGGAGTAACGACTATGAGTAAATTTTCTGGATGGTTTGGTGGGGGTCGTTCCGCACCACAACCTGATTACGCAGCGATACAAAGACAACAAGAGGCAGAACGTAAGCGTTTACAAGGTATAAGAGATGAAGAGTTTCGTGTAGATGGCATTAAAGATTATGTAGATTATATGTATGACAACCCAGAGAATGTTAAAAGAAGATCCGCAACGGGTTCTTTCTATGGGGCTGTTAGTGAGGGTAAAGTACCCAATGAATTACTTTCTGGTTATGCAAGTAACAAAGACATCACATTAAAAGATGTTAAGGCTAACACAGGAAAATATTTTACCAATAGAGATCCTGTACCAACCCTACAAAAAGGTCGTATTAAGCTAGGCAAAAGAGCCATAAAAAGACCAGAAGGAGTTTTAGGTGGGGATGGAGATGACGCAGATAAAAAAACGCTACTAGGAGCATAACATGGCTTATAGGTATTCAGTCCAAGATATTCTTAGACAATATGAAGTTCTAAAAGAAGACCGTATGCTATGGGAGCCTTTCTTTAGAGATGTAAGAGATTTTATAAGACCAAGAAAACAAGGCGTAGATAGCTCTACGATTATTGGGGCTGAACGCCATACCAACAAATTATTTGATTCCTCTGCACCAGAAGCAAGCCGTCTTATGGCTATGTCTATGCAAAACGCTCTTGTCCCACAATCTGTAGTTTGGTTTGGTTTGGGAATCCCATCAGGACATGCACTAGCCCCATTAAACAAAGACCCAGAAGTTAAGCGTTGGTTCCATGATGTAACCCAAAAGATGTTTTTTGGTATGCACGAAAGTAATTTTTATACTGCTATTGGTGAAGCGTTTTTAGATTTTACTTCTTTTGGTACAATCAATATTCTATTAGAAGAAAACGATGCTTACAACGAAGGATTTGGTGGATTAGTTTTTACTTCTATCCCCACAGGTCAGTTTTGTTTTGCAGAAGATAAGAGAGGACATCCAGACACAGTATTCTGGGAGTATACATTTACAGCACGTCAAGCCAAGCAGATGTTTGGAATGCGTAAACTACCCGACAAGGTGAAAAAGGCTTGCAAGGATAAGCCACATGAAAAGTTTACGTTTGTTCGTGCTTTAATGCCAAGGGAGGACTACAAGGCAGGTTCGCAAGACGCTTTAAACAAGCGTTATGCAGCCCTTGATATTCATCTAGACTCTAGAACATTAGTTAGAGAGAGTGGGTTTGATGAACTTCCTTATGTTATAGGTAGATTTGAGAAATCTTCTGGTGAGCTATGGGGTAGAAGTCCTGCTGACATAGCAATGCCAGACATTAAAACAATTAATAAAATACGTGAATTAGAACTTAAGGGTTTAGCGACTGCCGTACATCCACCATTAATAGCACCCGATCAAGGTATCATTGGTACATTTAGAATGACCCCTTCCGCTATTAACTACTCTAGAGAACCAGAAAGATTTAAATTCCTTAGATTTGAAGGACGGTTTGATCTATCTTCCCTAAAAGCAAATGAACTTAAAAAATCAATCAGAGGTATTTTCTTAGCAGATCAATTAGTTCTACCAGAAAAACTCAATATGACGGCTGAAGAGGTAGCAACTGTTAGAGAACAAATACAGAAACTACTTGGCCCTACAGTAGCAAGGTTTGAGAGTGAGGTTCTAACACCATTAATTATTCGTAGTTTTGGTATAATGAATAGGTCAGGTGTTTTACCACCTACCCCTAAAGCCTTGGAGGGAATGGATGAGATTGAAGTGTCATACGTTGGGCAGTTGGCTAAAAACCAAAAGATACAAGATGTTACAAGCATTCAACAATGGCTTGGGGTTGCTGCAAATATGGCATCGTTTTCACCTGATGTACTTGACCTCATTAATATGGATGAAGCTCTACAAATCATTGGTGAAAGGATGGCTGTACCGAATCAAATTATGCGTTCTCAGGAAGAAATAGCACAATTACGACAACAACGACAAGAACAAATGAAAATGCAGGAACAAATGCAGCAAGCATCTCAGGTAGCTGAAGGTGCAGGAAAAGCTGCTCCAATGGTTAAAGCTCTAGGAGGCCCAGATGCGTTCCCGTTATAATGAAGAATTGGTTGAGATTAGAGAAGCTATCGTTAAAACATTTTCTGGAACTTATGGTGAACGTGTTCTAGATTTTTTAGACGAAATGTACTCTAACCAGATTTCAGCAGTACCAAACGATCCCTACTCTACGTATTTCAATGAAGGTGGTCGTGGATTAGTGTTAGGAATAAAAGCACAAATTAAAGCTTTCAAAGAAGTTAAACCAACTATGCAACAAGAAACAACCTACGAAGAATAGGATGGAAACAACAGAATGGAATTTCCCATGCGATGAGTGTGGAGCTTGTTGTAAGGTTTTAGATTGTCCTGATCTTACAGCAGATAACAAGTGTTCTATATATGCTACAAGACCATTCTTATGTAATACTAAAAAGATGTTTGATGAAGTACATAGTAAGACAATGACTAAACAAGGGTATTTTGATAAAGCTGCTATAGCTTGTAAACAACTAAAGGAGATGTTCTTATGACTGAAGATGCGACCGTGACAAACGATAATCTCATCACAGAGGAAGTAGCACCCGTAGAGGATAATTCTTGGCAAGCACGTTATTTGCCTGATGATCTTAAGGAAAACGCAACCCTACAAAAGTTTAAGGATGTAGGTGGACTAAGTAGTTCCTATCTTTCTATGCAGGAAATGTTAGGTTCTAGGGTTAAAGTACCTACAGATGATTCTTCTGACGAAGAACGTAGTGACTTTTATACTAAAGTAGGTCGTCCAGAAACTCCTGACAAGTACGATCTGGTAATTGATGAACGCTTTTCTGCTAATCCTGCGGATCAACAAAAGATTGTAGACTTTAGAAACCAAGCATTCAGTCAGGGCTTTACTAATAATCAAGCCCAGAAAGCAGTTGACTTTTATACTGATATGATAAATGGGGCTATGATTGATGGTGATGCAGCTATGGGACAAGCCCGTATATCCGCTGAAACTATTCTTAAAAAAGAATGGGGGCCACAAGAATATGACAAAAACCTTGCATTATCAAGACGTGCTTTTAATAGATTCGCAGACGAAGACTTAAAAACTTTTGTCAATGAGAACGGTATAGCCAACAATGTTGGCATGATTAAGTTTCTGCACAAGATAGGGACAGCATTTAATGAGCCAGAAATGGCAGGCTCTGGCAGGGATACTGGGTCAGTAGATTCAGATTCTGCTAGGATTGAAATAGATGCAATAATGAAAGACACCAAACATAAATACCATGAAGCATTGTTTGACCCCAAACACATTAAGCATGAAGAAGCAATTGCTTATAGGGATAATCTCTACGATGTGGTATACAGGGGTGAGGAATGATTGAGAATATAATTTGCTCTGAGTGTTCGCACTTTACCTACAAAGACAGACGTGTTGAAGAGGAAAAGGGTAAGACCACTCCAGAGAAATATGGGTTTTGTAACTCTTATGAGACAAAGACTTCGGCAGATACATTTTATGGAATGTGTCCTTCGGCAGTCAGACTCCCTGTAGAAGTTTACACTCCCCAACTTGTGAAGAAAATAGCCCGTAAAAGGACAACTAGGTCTTCACGCAAATAAGAGCCTGCATGGTGCAGATAACTCTTCCTTTTTATCTCTTAAAATAAGAGGTGTATTATGAGTACTGAAGTCAATAAAGCATTTGTCCAGAAGTTTAGGGACACTTTTATTCACTTGGTACAGCAAAAGGGTTCACGTTTGCGTGACTATGTTCGTTTAAATGCGGATGTAGTAGGTAAATATGACCATTTTGACAGAATAGGTAGCACATCGGCTCAAAAGATTACAAGCCGACATTCTGATACTCCATTAATCTCTACACCACACTCACGTAGACGTGTGAGCATGGATGACTACAATTGGGCTGACTTGATTGACAAGGCAGATAAAGTCCGAATGTTAGCTGATCCTGCTTCCGACTATATGAAAGCTGGTGTATGGGCAATGGGGCGAAAGATGGATGATATAATCATCGCTGCTATGTCTGGTAACGCTACAACGATTGATGAGAATGACGCATCATCTAACGTAGCTTTACCTGCTGCTCAAAAAGTTGCTGTATCAGCTACAACGGATATGAACATTACGAAGCTAATGCAAGCTAAGAAAATCTTGGATGCTTCTGATGTTGATCCTGATTTACCACGCCATATTGTTATGAAGAGCAATCAATTTTATGATCTCCTAGGGGATTCTGAAATTCAAAGCTCAGATTATAATACGGTCAAAGCTCTAGTAGCAGGGGATATTGATACTTTTATGGGTTTCAAATTCCACCGTTCAGAGCGTTTAGCTCAAGATGCAAGTAGTGATACGCTATGTTTAGCATGGATTCCTGAAGGAATTGGTCTAAGCATGGGAATGGACGTTAAGACAGAAATCTCTGAACGTGCAGATAAAAACCATAGTACACAGGTCTATGCCCAGATGTGTTTAGGTGCGGTTCGCATCGAAGACGAAAAGGTTGTAGAGATTGCCTGTACTGATTCTTAACGGAGGTTTACTATGGCTACTTTAAAAAGCACTGAGTACACCAACGCTACAGACGGTGCAGGAACCAAAAATGCCCCTACTTCTTGGAGTGGAGTAACTTATCGGTATGCACGATTTACTGGTACAGCCGTTACTACTTCAGATGTTATGCATGTGATGGTTATTCCTTCAGGTGTACGCATTTTACCGCAGTCCTTTGTCATTGTTAGTGACTTAGAGACATCAGCTACGGTAGATGTTGGTTATGCAGCACATACAACCCAGAGTACTGGTGCAGCAGTTGCAGTTGATGTCAATGCGTTTTGTACCGTTATTGACGCTGCTTCCGCACGTACTGTTACACATTTCCACGAAAGCACAACGCACGATACTGGTTATGTAACAACTGGTGAAATGATCCTCACGTTATCTATGCCAGCAGGTTCGGCTGTTGCAGCAGATACGTTTGATTTTCATATCATGTACGCAGATCCTAACTAACTGTTTGGTGGTGGCTCTTAGGGGTCACCGCCTTACTTTTCAAGGAGAATGATATGCCAGCAGGAAAAGGAACTTACGGAACAAAAAAAGGAAGACCACCTGTACCTAAAAAGAAAAAAATAAGAGGTAAATAAATGCCACAAGACAAACCGATCAACCTAATAGGAAAGACACTAAGAACTGGTAGTAAGATTATTCTTAGTAAGGACATGACAGAAAATAGACTCAAAAATGCCCACAGTGGTGCAATAATGAGTTCAATTGTAGAACGAAATGCCATTAAACATCGTAAGCAAACACCTAAAAAACCAAACAAAAAGGCAAAATAAATGCCCACCAATAACCAAATCACAAGAAATTTCTCTGAAGCTGAATTTGCTTGCAAATGTGGATGTGGTTTGAAAGACATTAGTGTTAAACTAGTTGAGGATTTACAGATAACAAGATCAGAGTATGGTTGTCCAATGACGGTCACAAGTGGGATAAGGTGTCCTACTTGGAATAAGGCTTCTGGGGGATCTGAAAATTCTTCACATCTAACTGGTTTAGCTGTCGATATAGCAATGGATGATGCAGTCTTAAGACACCGATTAATACGTACAATTTTAGATATGGGATGGATGCGTGTAGGAATAGCGAAATCTTTTATCCATCTTGACATAGATTACAAAAAAACTAACCCTGTTATTTGGACATACTAATATGGCTTCCAAAGTAGACATAGCAAATGAAGCCCTGTTAATGCTAGGGGCAAACTCTATTACAAGTTTTACAGATAATGATTCTAATGCGGTGCTTGTTAATCGTTTCTTTGATGGTGAAAGAGATGCTGTATTACGAAGTCATCGTTGGAACTGCGCTATAACCACAGCGAATCTAGCATCATTAGCGACTGCACCAATTATAGATTGGGCTTTTAAATTCACCCTACCCACCGATCCTTATTGCTTGCGTGTATTAGACGTAAGAACAGTATCTGGTGATATCAAATTAGACCACGCAATACAAGGCAGAGAACTCCTGACGGAAGAATCAACGGTTGATATAACTTATATTCAACGATTAGAAGATGCTACATTGTTTGATGCTCTACTCCATCAAGCTATTGTTTTTAGAATAGCATGGAAACTTGCATACCCTATTACACGATCACATACAGTTATGTCTCAGATGGGAGCAATGTTTGAATCAATAGTAAGAGAAGCTAGAACAATTGATTCTCAGGAAGGAACCCCAGAAACGATTGTAACAGACGCACTCACAGACTTACGATTGAGATAAATGGCTAAAGTATTCCCGATACAAACTAACTTTACGGCAGGTCAGTTATCACCACGTCTGCATGGTAGAGTTGACATAAATAAATATAACAACGGACTGAAGACACAGAAAAATGCCTACAGCTTACCGCATGGCGGTGTTGTGCGTAGAGGTGGTTTTCATTATGTAGCAGGAGTCAAAGGAATCCCTAGTGGTTCTGAATTAGTGGCTAACGGTACATTTGCGTCTAACATAACAGGTTGGACTGATAAGACAGTAGGATCTGGTAGTTCTATAGCCCACTCTACTAATTTAATGAATATAGTATCTGTCGATGCCAGTAACTACGGTTGGGCAGAAGATGAAATAGTTACAGTAGCTGGTAAGTTATATGTACTTAGTTTTACTATTGGAACAGGTGCGGTCAATGTTCAGATTGGGACAACTACTGGGGCTGTCGATATTTTAGCTTCAACATCCTATACCGCTGCAACGCATACTATAGAGTTTACCGCACTTAGCACAGCAACTTTTATTGGTTTCAAGCATACTACAGGTGCTACACATACCATAGATACTGTTTCAGTTAAAATTGCTACCCAAGACGCAAAAATACGTTTAGCTAAATTTGAATTTAGTGTTACGCAAGCCTATATCTTAGAGTTTGGTAATCTGTATGTACGATTCTATAAAGATAACGGTCAAATACAAACTGGTGGTGATGTAGTAGAAGTTGTAACTCCATACACAACGGCTCAAGTACCCGATATATATCTTGCTCAATCTGCCGATACGCTGTATATAGCACATCCTGCTCATGCTCCACGTAAACTCACACGAACTAGCCATGTAGCGTGGACTCTGGCTACTTTATCATTTGCGACTGCTCCTTCTAACTTTGTAGGGGGTGCAGGAGAATACCCTAGGTCAGTTACATTTTTTGAGGAAAGATTATATTGGGGTGGTACAGACAATAACCCACAAACAATTTGGGCAAGCAAGTCAGGTGATTTTTTAAATATGGATCAAGGTACTGGTTTAGATGATGAATCAGTAGAGTTTACATTAGCTACAGATGACGTAAATGTTATACGCTGGATGAAAGCATCTGATGTGTTATTGATTGGTACTGTAGGCGGTGAATTTAAGCTACATGGGAATGGCGCTCCCGTGACTCCATCTAATGTAAGGGTTGTTCAAGAAACTAAGTACGGTTCTAGTACAGTCATACCAGTTACTTCTGGTCGTGCTGTTTTATTCAACCAAAGAGCCACTAAAAAAATACGTCAAATGATTTTTGATTTGAACGTGGAAGGATTTGTAGCACCAGATTTAACCATACTAGCTGAAGATATTACTGGGGATGGTATTTCTGATATGGCTTATCAGCAAGAACCTGATTCAATTATATGGGCTGTTCGTTCCGATGGGCTTCTTATTGGGCTAACTTACCAAAGAGATCAACAAGTAGTTGCTTGGCATCAACATCCAGTTGGCGGTACAGGTACAGAAGTTGAAAGCGTTGCTGTTATTCCTTCCTCAGATGGCTTGGCTGATGAATTATGGATAAGTGTCAAGAGAACTATTAATGGAGGCACGGTAAGATATATTGAGTACTTAGATCCAGCTATCTATGTAGATTCTGGCTTAACTTACTCAGGTACTCCGATCAGTGATTTTTCTGGTTTAGCTCATTTAGAAGGACAGACGGTAGCGATTGTTGGAGATGACGCAGTATACCCAAGTGTAGTAGTCTCTGGTGGTTCTGTATCTATCTCTGAATCCGTTTCTACAGCATACATTGGTCTTCCTTACACAACAGAGGTTGTAACACTACCTCCAGAAGTACCCCAGAAAGATGGTGCTTCTTTTGGTAAAAAGAAATCTTGGAATAGAATCATACTGAACTTATATCAAACTTTAGGTATTACCGTAAACAGCAAGCAGTTGATTCTTCGCTCTGGTGGAGATCCTATGGATTCAGCCCCTCCTGAGTTTACTGGACAGCATGATGTCACAAATTTAGGATGGAAAGAATCTGATTCTTCTTTAACCATTAAACAGGAGCAACCGCTTGGTATGACGTTAATATCGATAACAGGCGAACTTAATGTATCAGACTGAACCACCATTAAAACAATGTGGTAGAATACAGATAGTTCCTTACCAGCATGAGCATTTTAAGGAACTGGTAGTTAGACCACATGATGACACAGTAAAGGCAGCCGTTAAATTGTCAGACACACAATGGGCTGATGCAATAGGAAGAGAAGCAATAGAAGCTTACACATGCTATTTAGATGGTAAAATATTATTAATAGGTGGTATCAATATACTATGGGATGGAGTTGGAGAAGTCTGGGTTATAGGTTCTCCACAGATTCCATCTCTAAGATTTTCATACATCAAGATATGTAAGTTCTACTTGAAGTACGTACGTGAAAAGTATAAGTTAAAACGGGTACAAGCCCAAGTTGTAAAGGATTATGAGATGTTACACAGATTTGTAAAATATCTAGGATTCACATACGAAGGCACTTTACATAACTACTGCGGTGGAACAATGGACAACTGTATGTACGCTATCTGGGAGGGCAAATAATGGATCCAGTTACCATGGCAGTTGTTGGAGGAGCAGCAGTAGCAAAGGGTGCTAGTGGTTACAAAGCAGGGCAAAATTCCGCTAAGTCTGCAATGGCTACGGCAGAGTACAACGCACAGATATCAAAGATCAACGCTCAGATGGAACAGGATCGTGGTCGTATTGTTAGGGCGATTGATGAACGTAATGCCGACATAGTAGGAGAGCAGTCTGTTTACAATGCTTACTTAATAGACAGGCAAGCAACCCAAATAGAAGACCAGAATGAATTTGATTTCTTTATGGCTGAGAGGCAGTATGACATATTCACCTCTGAGAAAAGAGCTAAATGGGGTAACTCTGGGGTTACGATGTCTGGTAGTCCTGCTGTAGTAGCAATGGCTGATGCTAATGCTGCTGCTTTAAATTTAGCTAACATAGAACAAAGAGGATATCAAGCAGTATCTAGGACGGAACAAGCAGCAGAAATGACCCGATATAAAGGTAAGGTAGACTACAACAATATGATGCAACAAGCTTTTATGGGGCAGTATAACTCAGACATCCAAAGAGCTAGTATTATTAATCAAGGTAACATGAACTACTACGCAGGGGCTTCTAAAGCTTACCAAGCACAACAAGCAGCTAATGCAGCACTAATAGGTGGTATAGCAGATGGTGTTAGTGGTCTTGCTTCTGGTGGTGCATTTGCAGGTGGTGGGGGGTCAACTGGAACAATGCAAGGCCCAACTGGTTATACTCCCAATAATTATTCATCAGGCTTAGGGAATGATGCAAGACAGGGCTTTGCCCCATAAGGATAAACTATGGCTAAAATAGGATCACCTTTACAAATAGACCAAAGAAAATCTGTTCAAGAACCTGTATTGCTTCCAACCACTAGTCGGATTGGTAACAATGTCGGAGCCTTGAAAGTAGATTATATGCCTTATGAAATAGGGCAGGAGAATGCTAAAGCGCAGATGGCTGTCACTAATGAGCTATCCAATATGGCTTTTAAAGTTGCTGAAGCTTATCAAGTCACCGAAAACATTAATAGACAATATAAGGTCAATTTATTAGAAAGAGATTTACAGGAAAATGATGCCGTATTTGCTAGTGAAATGTCAGAAGCACGTACTTATGAACAAAAGAATGATGTAGTAGAGAGATACCGTGCCAGTATTACTGATTTCGGTTCCCGATACAACAAGATATACCCTTCTGCAACGCCAAAAGAACAAAGAGTTGGATTGGATATGCAGTCACGTTCACTTGCGAAAGCTAGTACCTATGAAGTACAAGCGAATATGGCGCAATATTCTGAGACTACTTCTGACTTGAAGTTGAGATTAAAACTAAACTCAGAAGAGTTTGGAACCAAACAATCAATAGACCCTATATTACAGTTACGTAAAGGTAAGGAGTTGCTAGGACAACTGCTTGAAATTGGAGCTATGACTAAAACTGGATATGATACAGCTTTTAATCAGTATGTTACAGATGGTTATATAAACCGTTCTAAACTAATGGGGCGACAATTTGGACAGGATGTGGCAGATGGTAAATTTGCAAAGGATATGACCAAGGAATCTATTTTAGAGCATATTGGTGCTTTAGTAGGAATAGATGGAAATTTAGACCCTTCCAGATCCAATCAGGTTTACGAAGCATTTAATATAGCTTCTACTACAAGACTAAGAGAACTCAATACACAAGACACAGCTTTTGAACGAAGCGCAAATACTTACTTTAGAGAGGATGTATTGAAACGAAAAGAAAACTATAAGATTAGCGAAGACAACGGAACACTAACCCAAGAAAGTCATGATGACTTTATATCGTATTTATATAATAATAGATTGTATGGAGAAAGAAAAAAGCAAGACCTAAGATATAGTGAATACCAAAACGATAAACGACCTATTACTAATTTAGTTACTGCTTGGACAGATTCAGATGGTTTAATAGCACGTGCAATAGCAGATGGCACAGCCAGTGGCTCAGACTATGGTATGTATAATACTGCAACTAATTCGTATGATGTTGACAATATTGTAAAGTTAATGAGGGATCAAGGAATAACCCATCAACCAACCATTTCTGCCGTTAGATCATTTTATAGAGATACTCATACTGCTTTGTCTAAGGGTTATAATGGGGGCGCTCAATCTGGGTTGGTTATAGACGATGAGATTAAAAGGTTGATGTTTAAAGATGTGAAGGGTGATACATCTATGCAGTTTAAAAATTCTTGGGGCGTTACTATTCCAGAAGGTAGTCCATTTGAGTATAAACAATATACGTCAAATCCTAAAGGAGTCGTAAACGCAGCACAGGACGCATTCCCAATTTTACAGGAATTTGAGACTGCAATGACAGGGGCTATTCAAGCAGACATATCAAACTCTGCTAGTCAAAGACGTGTTAAGGATCAAGAATCAATTGAACATTTAAGCCGTTATTCACATCAAGATGGCAAAGATGGAAGAGTGGCAACCCCATTTTACACAATAGTAGATCCACAAACAAACAGTCATATTACTTGGGAGCAAAGGACAAATACACCAAAATTCAGAGAACAGTTTAAGAAATATGTAGCTGATATTGCATATAGTGTTAAGCGAAATCTTAGACCAATTGAGTATTGGAAGGCTAGTGACGCACGAATAGTTCTAGATGAGAAAATAAAAGCAGATAAAAAAATAGAAGATAAAACCATAAATAATTCTTTCACAGGGTCATATAAAAAAAATGACTGAACAAGAAATGGTAGAAGACACAGGTGACGTTGTTGCAAAGTCTTTAGGAGTAGATCCTAAAACTCCTGTCAAGGATGTCATCAACGATCAGGTACAGTTCCCTTGGTTAAAGGAGACTAAGGGTAGTTACGACTCTAAAATAGATTTTGATAGATCAAAGAAACTAAGTGCTGGATTAGAAGCACTAGAGCCATCTACTAAGGTTGACCCTTTAGCTGAATTAGAATCACTACAACCATCTACTAATATAACACCAGAGGAAATACCAAGAGAGTTAGAGAAGCTTAACCCGTCAGAAAAACGCACGTCTTTTGCTACAGATGTCATGGACGATGACGCAGAGCGTACAATACCTCAGTGGGTTAATGATGAAATGAAAAGCTTTGGGATACTCTCTGATTTGGTACAATCTCCATTTGATGAACAAGAAGAAACCAATGAATACATTATAAAATCTGGGGATACTTTATCTGAGATAGCAGAACGGCATGATCTTAGCACAGATGAAATACTAAAATTAAACCCACAGGTTAAAAATGCAGGAGAAATATTTGCTGGTGAATCACTAAAGATGACAGGGGATTCCCCTAGTTCTCCTAGCTTTCTTGATGAGTCACTATATGGTGGAGGAGGGGATATTGGAGAACATAGTTTTGGTAGTATAGTGCCTAGTAATCTCAATAGACTATGGGAGTATATCTCCCACGATAAGACTGTACGAACAGAGAAGGATGTCAAACCAGAAGAATATGAAGTTCTAAAGGAATTAGGGAAGAAAGCAATACAAAGAGGTCAAGGACTTGCGCCACAGATTCTAACAACAAGGGGTACTGGTGGTTATAAGGATAAACCACAATATATTAAAAATAAAAACTACATTGTTTCCTACACAGATTACGATGACAAGGGTGGATCTGAGTTAGGTTATGGGCATGAAACGTCTTTAGAAAAGATGTCTGATCCTGCTTATAACATGAAGACATCATACGGTGTAATGCGACTTTTTACAGACAAAGGAAAGGTATATCTTGGTGATGAGCAAAACTTTTATGACCCAGATTTGGGTGGGAAAGGACAGAAGCCACAACTGCGTGACCAACCTATAGCAGATCGTGTAAGCCATTTATATGATATGGCAATAAGTATGGCTAAAGGAGATGAAAAGGCAACACCAGCAGGACTTGCACATAAGTTTGCAGAGGCTTTTGGCCCTGCTATGGGAGATGGTGCGTCCACTAGAATACTAATCGGTAATTCAAGTGAGTTAGGTTTAGACAAAAAACAATTTAAAGACATACCAACTCTTAAAGAATACGAAGCTTTTATGGTTAAGACAGGGCAACTTAATAAAAAAAAGGCAAAATAAATGGCAGAATCAATTACACGCATAGAAGATGAAAAAGGTATAGAAGAACAGGGAATACGAATGCCTTACTTTGACCAAGGCAAGGCTATGGAACGTGAATCAGAAATAGAACTAGTGCAGATTGATGCCAAAAAAGCATCTGACACAGAGATTAGACCCATTGAAGAGTCTGACATGGTAGTTGACCATATGACCATGGAAGATAAAGAGATGGAAGACAAGCGTTTACAAGAGTATGAAGAGGCAGAAGATGAATTTCGTGGGGTTTACCCTGATGGGAATAGAAGATTACGTTCACCAGAACCAGAAAAAGAGCCAGCATTACGTGATGACGAAGATTTAAAGTTAACATATGATGGAGATGGCAATGCTACTGGTTATGAGGTGGAAGACAAACCTTTTATTTGGCAAACAGCCGATGTTATGGGAGATGTGTTAACAGGAGCTATTGCAGGGGGTATGTACTCTGTAGATGCAACAGCGCAGTTCTTTGTAAATACAACTAATCTCTTCAGCCCAGATCCAGAGGATGATATTAGGTTCTTTAGTTATTTGGGTGATTGGCTAATGAAAGATGGTGGTGATGCAAAAGAATTTGGTCGTGATATGGGTCGTTTTATGGTGCCGTTTCTTGGGTCTTTAAAAATAGCAAGGATGGCTACTGGTGCTGCAACTAAACTTAAAGTATTTGATAAGGCTCCTAGATTTATAGCAGGAGCTAAAGGTGTTAAAAATTTACCCAAAGTTAACAAGAGCAACATTAAAAAACAGAAGCTACAGGATTTTCTTAAAAAGGATCTAACTTCTGGTCAGTTAGCTTACCTATTATCAGGAGGTGTTGCCTATAATGCTGATGAATTAAGTGGTGGTCTTGCTGGTCTAAAGGCTATTGATGGTGCTATGGGTGGTGAGATAGGAAGATTTTTTGAGTCAGATGACAAAACGAATGCTCAAAAACGCCTAGAGAACGCATTGGCAGAGAGGTTTCTTTTTTACAACATAGACAAGCATGTATTGCCTATCGTTAAACAACTGGGTTTGTCAGTACACAATTGGACATCTAAGCCACTTGCTGCGAAAGTAGCATCAGCTATAGGTATGGAGAAACATATATTAGCTCAAAAACAACGGGTAAAACTGAACGCACGTGGGCAAGGTAATACAGTTATTACAGAAGATGCACAGACAGGACTGCTCAAGGTAAATGCAAGAGAAGATGGCAGTATCGAATTTATTACTCAAGAACGTATGGGTCATGGTTTTAAACAAATCATTAGAAGCAAAGAGGAAATGTCTGACTTTGCACTAAGAATGGTTCCAGAGGGTACAGTTGTTAAAAACGGTGTAATAGCAATTGAGCATGAGGGGAAATTGTATTCTGCTAAAGTTGGGGAGAAGATAGGAGGACGGACAATCTATACCCATTTAGACCTAGTAGAAGCTCATGGAGCAGGGGCTACTGAGATAAAAGCAGGTACAAGAACTGGATTCCTTGACAAAGAAGGTAAGTTTGTGAACTCACCAGCTAGTATGCCACGTCAGAGATATGAGACACTTCCAGAATTGCAAGGTGATGAATTTATAGCTGGCACAGGCAATACTAGATTAGAAAAATTAAAGTCGATGTGGGATGACGGTAGTCTTCAAGAACGTATGGATACGGCTCCAACCCTAGTAGAAAAGGTATCAGTTGCTAACGACATTATTGAGGTGTTAGAACGATCTTCAAAAGGATCTGGAGGCAGTAAAAGTGTCAAACAAATGCGTAGCGAAGCAGACACAATATTAAAAAATATGTGGGGTGAGGATTTAGATGGTCTACTTGGTCGTGCTATGGGATCTCCTGTTAATGATCCTATAGCTATAGCTTATGCAACAGCAGCTAAATCGGCACACGATGACCTTATTCTAGCACTACAACGTGTAGAAAATATGCCAGTAGGTTTTCAAGATGCTGCTTCTACTACTTCTAATATGTTCCGTACCTTATATAACTACGCAGGGTTACGTGAACAACTCAAAGATGTTAAGAAGGTCTGGGGGCGTACTGGTACTGCTCTTAGATTCTCTCAGAATAAATTTGATGACATATTAGAATCTCCTTCGTTTGCTAAAATTATGCAAGAAAGTGAGAACGCATCAGAACAAGATGTTATACGACTAGCAATAGCACTTTCAACATCATTGAGAGAACAGGGTGGAAGAGGATTGGCAAAAGCAGTTGAGTCTTTTGGTAAGACAGGATTTTCTGCTGCATTCCAAGAAGGATATATTGGATTGGGATTACTTAGTAGCCCTGCTTTGCAGATGTTAAACCTTGCCACAGGATTAGCGAATATATCTAGTACCCTGATAAGCCGTCCGATTTCAGGAGTGGCTAGTAAATTAACAGGTCATGGCGATGTGCGAATGGAAGAAGCAATGGCAGGAGTCTACGGGATGATGTCTTCTATATTGGTAGCAACCAAACTAGGTATTTCAGCAGCCGTCACAGGTAAATCTGCTCCTGCTTTTACTGGTGCTAAAATGGAAAACTATACAGGGTTAAGGCATATCACGTCTGAAAATTTTGGGTTAGAGAACTATACTGCTGGACTAGCTGTTGATTTTATAGGTAAAACTGCTAGATTGACAGGTCGGATGCTACTAGGTGGAGATGACTTTGTTAAAGTTGTTTCGTATGAAACGGAACGTCACATGCTATCTTATCGTATTGCAATGAATAAGATGAAAGGGGAGAAGTTTGACTATAATAAGTTTACTAAACTGACCCAAGAAATATACGATAATCCTGAGAAATACACAATTAGCAAAGGTGGCCCTACAATACATCAACGTGGTCTAGAACAAGGACGACTGAATGTACTACAACAAGACTTGGGAGGATTAGGTAAAAAAGTACAAAGTATGCAAAATAGTATACCTTTTGTATCTCCTATTGTTAAATTGTTTGTTCCGTTTGTTAAGGTGCTATCTAATATACCTAAACTAGCGGTTAGATACTCTCCTATGAGTGCCTTAAATTTTAAGGGTGCAAATTCTATATATAGGAAATCGGCTCCTGAGAGAATGGAAGAGATCGGGAGGATGGCATATGGTACAATGTTGGCTAGTCTGGGGGGGATTCTATATAATAGCGGTGTGTTAACAGATTCTGGGGATCTTGATTGGGATATAAGACGCAATCGAATAGAAGGGGATGCTGCTCCACCTCTGTCAATCCGTCATGTTAATGACAAAGGAGGGAAGTATTGGGTTGATCTCTCTAGGTTACAACCTTGGATTAATATATTAGGTGTTGGTGCTGATGCTGTTAAAGGGTACGAAGATTGGGGTGATAAAACGACAGAGGAACATATATTTAAAGGTGTATGGTCTATGAAACAAATGTTAGCTAATACATCTTGGATGCCTAATATGCACAAACTATTAGATCTAATGGCTAACGACAAACTAGAACCTTGGAAATTTCAACACGCAGCTAACGCTTTAATAACCAGTATGTCTACACCTGCGTGGAATAGGGCTGTTGGCAGGGCATACGAACCAATTCAACCAGAATACAAAACATTTCACTCAGAACCAGAAAACAAATTTACAGGTAGACCAGAAGATTACTCTGGAATTGCTGCTAGAATGTTGGGTTCAACTACAGGGAAAGAGGGCGTACTTCCACCACACCGTAATTATAATGGAGATGTAGTCAATTACCATGAAACAGAAAAAGCAGCTAACGCTGGAGTGACTCCGTTTGGTCTACCACGTTGGGCAACTGGTGGTGCTATGTCTTTCATGGCTGTCAGAGAAGACAGATCGACTAAGGTAGATAAAGAATTAGCCAAAATCGAATTGCCTATTGTAAAACCAACTGATATAGTAAAACAGCCTCAAACGCAAATACCTATTCGTATGAGGTACTATGAATACGACTATTTTATGGAACGTATTGGTAAAATAAAGCTAGGTGGGCTTACACAACAACAGGCTTGGCATCGTAAAATGAATCAGAAAATGTATAAAGAAGCCCCTATTCGTGGTTATGACAAGTCAATACCTTCCAAACAAGATGAGATGATGAAGATACATATAGACTATAAAACAGCAGCAAAGCAAGAAACGATAGCCAGATTTAAGATATACGATAGGGCAGGCAGGATTTTAGATGAGCCAGTAGTCCCATTCGCACCAGAAAGCAGACGTTTAAGAGATAAAAGAGGAAACCAATGACTATATCAACATTAACATCCAAGGTAAGTTACACAGGTAATGGGGTAACTACTGTATTCGCTTACACATATAAGATATTTGCAGACTCAGAACTTAAGGTATATGACAACGGAGTACTTAAAACCTTAACTACCCACTATACAGTAAGTGGTGCAGGTGGAGCGTCAGGAGGAAATGTAACTTTTACGGCAGGGAATATACCTGCTAATTTATCTCCAGTTGTTATTGCAAGAAATATCTCTAAGACACAAGCTACTGACTATGTAGAGAACGACAGTTTCCCTGCGGAAACTCATGAATCCGCATTGGACAAATTAACCATGCTTGTGCAGGATGTGGATAACTCTGTAACGGCTGATATCTTTAGGTTTAGTGAGACAGTAGGTGATGCAGGCGTAGTAACTATCACCAAAACAGTTGCTGAAAGAGGAAACAAATTACTAGCTTTTGATGCTGCTGGTGACCTACAGGCAACACAAGAGATAGGTATACTCAAAGGCAACTGGGCTGCAACTACAGCCTATGTGGTTAGGGATCTAATCAAAGATACATCAAATAATAATATTTATATTTGTATTACGGCTCATACTTCAAGCGGATCTCAACCAATTTCAACGAACACAGATGTCGCTAAATGGACTTTAATTGTTGATGCTGCCTCTGCCACTACTTCGGCATCTTCGGCATCTACATCGGCTTCTAGCGCATCGACATCGGCATCAACGGCAACGACACAGGCTGGAATTTCTACCGCTCAAGCGGTTATTTCAACTGCTCAAGCTGTAATTTCAACCACTAAAGCATCAGAAGCATCTACTTCCGCTAGTAATGCTGCTACCAGTTACGATAATTTCGATGATCGGTATTTAGGCCAGAAGTCGAGTGACCCTTCTGTTGATAATGATGGGGCTAGTTTGCTTACAGGAGCGTTATATTTCAATACGTCTA
>Ga0114993_10002367_pt1 | contig 20761 bp, 21 predicted proteins | sample ArcticOcean_MG_C_FD_87042 | JGI IMG/M metagenome (GOLD analysis project Ga0114993, IMG submission 87042) | Marine microbial communities from western Arctic Ocean - ArcticOcean_MG_CB2_150 | ecosystem: Environmental > Aquatic > Marine > Oceanic | place: Arctic Ocean: Canada Basin | collected...
AAAAAAATCTGGGTCTGATTCACTTTCTTTAATTTTAGAAATACTATCTTTAATATATTTTTGATCTATACCTTTTTTAATTAAACTATATCTTATTTTGTTTAATGAATAACCTTTTCTAAAAAAAGACCTTGATTTTGCATCTGAATAATATTTATCACTTATTAATTTTTGATCAACTAACCCAACTATTACAGTATCTATTAAATTAAAAACCTCCTTTGTGTTAGATATTTTCTGTTTTTTTTTAATTATTTTTTTATACAAGTATGTCTTTAATTGTTGCTTAGAAGGGTTATATTTTTCTAAATAGGAGTAAGCAAAGTTTCTAATTTCATCAATTGTTGTTTCTAAATCTTTCTTATTTTTAATAGGATTCATGATTTTAATATACTATATTACGATTTGAAATTTATATGCTAATACAATTTCAAGAATATTTAACATTTGAAAACATATATTTATGGTCCAATTTTGGTGTTTTGCCTTTTTGGTTAATGCTAATGGCCGCACCAAATTCTAGGCTTACGCAAATACTAACTAATTCTGTAATTCTTCCTCTTATTTTTTCTACACTATATGTATATTCAATATATCAAATAATTATATTAGATTTGAGTTTAGTTGAAGTTTTCAATTTATACATAAGTTTAGATGATTTATACGCAATTTTTTCTTCAGAGAATTTTTTGCTTATATTTTGGTTACATTTTTTAATGCTAAACCTCTTTTTGGGATCTTGGGTATCTAGAGATGCATTTAAATACAACATACCTAGAAAATTTGTTTTTTTGCCATTGGTGTTAATATATTTTATGGGTCCTGTTGGACTTGTTTTATATTGGCTGTTTAGAATTTTTTACGCAAAAAAACTAGGTTTTCATGATTAAATTTTTCAAAAAGTATTTTTAATTAAAATGAATGATTTTTTAGTTCCCAAAAAAAGTTTGGGTCAAAATTTCTTAATAGATAAAAATATTATAAATAAAATAGTAAATATTGGTAATATTAATAAAGATAAAACTATTTTAGAAATTGGACCTGGTAATGGTAACTTGACTTTTGCAATTGCATCTAAAAATCCTAAAAAAATATTGGCAGTAGAAAAAGACAAAAATTTAGTCTCACTTTTAAAAAAAAGATTTGAAAATTATAGTAAAATCAATATTCAAAATAATGATATTTTAAATATTATTAAAGAAAATAATTTTGGTAAAAATGTTACTGTGTTTGGAAATCTTCCATATAATATATCTACTAAAATATTATCTTCACTAATATTACTTGAAAAGTGGCCTCCATGGTATGACACACTAATTTTTATGTTTCAAAAAGAAGTTGCAGATAGAATTATAGCAAAAACAAAAACTAAAACATTTAGTAGACTAACAGTTCTATCTAACTGGAGACTAGATGTTCAAAAACACTTTGACATATCAAAAAACTGCTTTTTTCCAAAACCAAAAATAGATTCTACACTTTTGTCTTTTAAAGTAAAAAAAAATAATTTATATAATTTAAAAAAACCGAAAAATTTAGAAACAGTTACCAGAATTCTGTTTTCAAATAGAAGGAAAATGATAAACAAAAACTACAATAAATTATTTAAAAGGAAACTTCCTAGTACCAAAAATTTAAATATTGATTTATCTAAAAGACCAGGTGAATTAAATTCTGAAACGTATTACAAAATTGCAAAACTATATGAAAAGTTAATTGGTTAACTCACTAATTTTTTTCTTAATTTCATCATAATTCTGTTTAAATTTAATCCCTTGTTTTTCTGATTTAATAATATCTGATATTTTATTACAACATTTTTTTAAATCATCGTTTACAACAACATAATTGTACTCTTTCCAATGAGAAATTTCACCATCAAACTTATTCATTCTTTCTTTTATTAAATTTTCTTGACCTTTATGACGATTTAATAATCTTTCTTTTAATATTTTAATATTAGGAGGAAGTATAAAAATAGTTACCAATGATAAACTTTTATTTTTTTTTAATTGCTGTGTACCCTGCCAATCAATATCAAAAAGTACATCTTTTCCTTTTTCCATTAAGTTCATTACAGTTTTTTTTAAAGTGCCATAATAATTATTAAAAATAAGGGCATACTCAAAAAAACTATTACTTTTAATTAAACTATTAAATTCTTCAATGTTTACAAAATGATAATCTTTACCATTCACTTCATTGGGTCTTGGTTTTCTTGTGGTGTATGAAATTGAAATTACAAAATTAGAATTAATAGTTGTAAGCTCTTTAGTAAGTGTTGTTTTTCCTGCTCCGGAAGGCGATGATAGAATAAACATCTGACCTTTTTTATCAGTTAACATAGTATTAATGGTGAACTTAAATCTTTATTTGAAATTTTTTAACTCGATTTTCTTTCAATAAATTTTATAGCGTCACCAACAGTTAAAATTTTTTCTGCCTCACTATCTGAGATTTCAGAAGCAAATTCTTCTTCGAATGCCATTACTAGCTCAACAGTATCTAAACTATCAGCTCCTAAATCATCTATAAAATTTGCTTCATCTGTCACTTTAGACTCCTCTATTCCTAAATGATCCGCAACCATTTTCTTTATTTTTCCAGATATATCTTTTGTCATTTTAAATTCCTAAATTTTAGTTATTGTTCTTAATAAATTATTAATAAACTTTGTCAAGCCATATACATGCCTCCATTTACATGTATTGTTTCACCAGTTATGTACGATGCTTGATCTGATGATAAAAAAGCCACAGTATTTGATACATCTTCGCCACTACCTAGTTTTCCCATGGGAATCCTTGATGTTAAATATAATTTTACTTTTTCAGCTATATTTAAAGTCATATCAGATTCAATAAATCCAGGTGATACGCAATTTACTGTAATGTTTTTTTTTGCATATTCTATTGCTAAACTTTTAGACATCCCAATGATACCTGCTTTGGAAGCAGCATAATTTGATTGCCCTAAGTTTCCTGTGTGTCCCACAACTGATGTAATATTTATTACCCTACCAAACTTATTTTTTAACATTTTTTTTATTCCATATTTTGATAACAAAAAAGTTGATGTTAAATTAATATCTATCACTCTTTTCCATTCATCTTCTTTCATTCTTAAAGAAAGATTGTCTACATTTGTTCCAGCATTATTTATTATAATATCTAAACCACCCAATTCTAAAAAAACATTATCAATAAACTCTTGCATTCTAGAATGTTCAATCATATCAAATTTTTTTACTTTGATAGATGGGAATTGTTTTTTAAGCAAATCTAACTTTTCCATCTTAGTTCCGCTGCCCATTACGTTTCCTCCTAGTGATAAAAATTTTTTGACCAACGCATTTCCTATACCACCAGTAGCGCCTGTAATTAAAATATTTTTGTTTTCAAAGCTAATCATTTTTTATATCTTCTATTGAGTTAATATTTGATGTTATAACATCTTTATTAATTTTTTTTACTAAAGATGAAAGTACTTTACCAGGACCAATTTCCAAAAAGCTAGTAATACCTTGCTCTATCATATAATTTACACTTTCTCTCCATCTCACCTTTGATGTTATTTGATCAATTAATAATGGTTTAATTTTGTTTATATCATTTTCTTCTTTAGCTGTAACATTACTTATAATACTTGGCTTTGGTTGATTAAAATTTGCATCACTAATTTTACTTTTCATTTTATCTGCCGCTTTATTCATTAATGAAGAGTGAAATGGTGCACTTACAGGTAAAAATACACCTCTTTTTTTTTTTAATTTTAAATTTTTATTTAAGTTTTCAATAATTTTTTTTTCACCACTAACAACAACTTGCGAATCACTATTATCATTAGAAATTTCACAAATACCTTCTTTGGAAACTAAATTAATTTCCTTTTCCACTTCATCAATATTCATACCAAGTATAGCAAGCATTGCTCCTTGCTCAGTTGGTACAGCATTTTGCATAGATTTCCCTCTCTCGTTTAGTAAATAAGCAGCTTCTTGCAAAGTAATCGACTTAGCACATACTAATGCAGTGTACTCACCTAAAGAATGTCCCGCAAAATACTTACTGCTGTTTAGGTCTAAACCAAATTTTTTATTCAATACATTAAATATACTAACTCCTACTGTCATAATCGCAGGTTGAGTGTTTTCGGTAAGCTTTAGTTGCTCTTCAGGGCCTTCTAATATTAATTTTGATAGTGAAAAACCTAAAGTTTGATCAACTGAATGGAAAATTTCTTTTACAAAATCAAACTCTTTATAAAAGTCTGATCCCATACCTACATACTGAGATCCTTGTCCCGGAAACAAAATGGCTCGCATAAATTTATTTATTATCCTATAATATAGTTAAATTTTACCTGTTGTATATTTTAAATTTTAATAGTATAAAACCAACTTCTCTGCCAATAAATGGTGGATCTTTCGATAGTTTATCGAATTAACCGAGTAAAAAAATGAACTGTTACGAACATACAATAATAATAAAGCAAGATATTCCAGAAAATCAAATTAAGTTATTAGTAGATAAATATCAAAACTTAATTAAAAATAATTCAGGAAAAATTATAAAAACTGAAGATTGGGGATTAAAGAATTTTTCTCAACCTATCAAAAAAAATAAAAAAGGTTTTTATTTTCATATAAAATTTGAAGGTATAGGAAAAACTATTGATGTATTAGAAAAAAACGAAAATATTGACCAAATGTTAATTAGATTTTTAACTATCAAGGTAAAAAAACACGATCTTGAAAAAGTATATTTTGAAAAAAGAGCATTGTAATGAAAAAAAGAAAAAATTTTAAAAAAAATAAAAAAAGCACAGGCTCTAAAATAAGTTTATTCCAAAAAAGTGATATAAGGTTTTCAAAATCTTGCCCTTTATCTGGAAAGAATGCGCCTGTAATAGATTATAAAAATATTAAGTTGTTAAAAAAATATATATCTGAAAGTGGAAGAATTTTACCTTCACGTATAACTTCTGTTTGCTTAAAAAAACAAAAAGAACTTTCTAGATCGATTAAGAGGGCTAGGTTATTAGCATTAATATAGAGTTATTATGGATGTTATTTTATTAGAAAATATTAAAAATCTTGGAAACATAGGTGATATTGTAGATGTCAAAAGAGGACACGCAAGAAACTTTTTGATTAAGTATGGAAAAGCACTTAAAGCTTCTAAAACAAATGTTGAAGTTGTAAATAAAAAAAAAGCTGAGCTTAATGAGAAAAATACTTCATTAAAAAAAGAAGCTAAGAAAATCTACGAAATAATTAATAAGAAAAGCTATAAGTTTACAAAAAGAGCTAAAGATAATAATGAACTTTACGGATCTCTTAAACCAAAAGAAATTTCTAATGCTATAGAAAGTAAAGATAAAATTGAAATTAAACCATCGCAAATTGACCTTAATAATGAGATAAACAAAATTGCTACCTATGAAGCTAAAATTAATCTACATTCTGAAGTTCAAGCAATAATTCACATTGAAGTTGTAAAACTTGAAGACGAAAATTAGTTTTTTACATTTTTTTTCCACAGAAAAATAATTACATGTATAACTTTGAAGTTTTTTTTTTTCATTTTTTGGTATTTAATACCTAGAAAACAAAAATGGCTCAGCAACCTTTCAAAATAATTGAAAATTCCCAAAAACAATTGCCTTGTAATGTTGAGGCAGAGCAAGCCGTTATAGGGTCAATATTAGTTTCAAATGATATTTATGATGAAGTTTCTCCCATCATTGATGAAAAAAAATTCTCTGATCCAATACATGCTAAAATTTACAATACTATTGAGATGTTAATTTCTAAGGGACTTTTAGCTAATCCTATAACTTTAAAAAATTATTTTGAAAATAATGAAGGTTTAAAGGAACTTGGTGGACAAGAATATTTAATAAAAATTACAAAGTTTTCTACTTCTGCAAAGCAGGCAATTGACTATGCCAATATAGTTCAAGAAATGCATGTTAGAAGAGAATTAATTAAAATTTCACAATCTGTTTTAGATGAAGCTTCTAACAACGAAGAAAATAATATTTCAGGTGAAGAAATGATTCAAAATGCAGAAAAATCATTATTTGATCTTGCGGAGAGAGGTCATTTTAATCAATCATTTATGAAATTTGAAAATGCCCTAAAACAAACCATTGATATGGCTAAAAGTGCTTATCAAAATGATGAGGGTATAGTTGGTGTTCCAACTGGTTTGAAAGATTTAGATTCAAGATTAGGTGGTATGCACAAACAAGATTTACTTATTATTGCTGGAAGACCTTCAATGGGTAAAACTGCATTAGCAACTAACATAGCTTACCACGCCGCTAAAAATATAGAAAAAAAAGGTATAAAATCAACTGTAGCTTTTTTTTCTCTTGAAATGTCTTCGGAACAACTTGCTACAAGAATTCTTTCTGAACAATCAAGAATTAGATCTAATGATATTAGAAGAGGTAAGGTTACTGAAAAAGAGTTCGAAAAATTTATTGACACATCTAAAAATATTTTTGAATTACCATTATATATAGATGAAACACCTGCTATTACTATATCCGCAATTAGTAATAGATCTAGAAGGATTAAAAGACTCTTTGGTTTAAACTTAATTGTAATTGATTATATTCAATTAATGAAGTCTAACATAAGAAGAGAAATTAATAGAGTTCAAGAAATTTCAGAAATTACACAAGGATTAAAAGCATTAGCAAAAGAACTTAATGTTCCAATACTTGCTTTATCGCAATTATCACGTGCAGTTGAAAATAGAGATGACAAAAGACCACAACTAGCTGATTTAAGAGAATCGGGATCAATTGAACAAGATGCTGATGTAGTTATGTTTATTTATAGAGAGGCTTATTATCTTGAGAGAAAAGAACCATCTTTAGGATCAATTGAGCATGCGGAATGGCAACAAAAAATGGATGAACTGTCCCGTTTGGCAGAAATACTTATTAGTAAGCAAAGACATGGTCCAACAGGAAATGTTAAAGTTGAATTTGAAGCGATGTATACTAAGTTTAAAGACCTAGAAAACTAATAACTTTAACTCTTATAATGTTTGAAAAATTATATAAAAATTTTTTAGTTGAAAAACCAAAAACTACTTTATTAATACTTTCTATTTTGTTGTTAAGTTTTGGTTATTTTGCTAAAAATTTTCAACTAGATGCTTCGTCTGATACTTTGTTATTAGAAAACGACCCTGACTTAAAATATTTAAGAGAAGTAAATGCTAAATATGGTTCTGAAGATTATTTAGTTCTTACTTATACTCCTGCAAAAAAATTATTAGATTCTACCACAATAGAAAATCTTAAATATTTAAAAAAAGACTTAATAAATCTTAAATGGGTGAATAGTGTAACAACAATTTTAGATGTCCCTTTGTTAAACAATAATGATGATTCTCTTGCTGATAGAATTAAAAACTACAAGACTCTTTCAAGTGAAAATGTTGATAAAGAAAGAGGTTTTGATGAAATAATTAATAGTCCAATTTATAGAGAATTAATTATAAGTAAAGATGGAAAAACTAGTGGAATATTAGTTTATATAAAACGTGATAAGAAAATGTCAAATCTTATAATAACTAAAAATAATTATTTAAATAGAATCGATGAAAATACTTTAAGTTCTGAGGAAAACAAAAAATATAAAATATTTTTAAAAGAATACGATAATTATAAAAAATCATACAACCAAAAAAATCATCAAAATATAAATGAAATTAGAAATGTAATAAAAAAACATAATAATAATGCTAAAATTCATTTGGGTGGCATACCAATGATAGCTGATGATATGATGACTTATGTTAAAAATGATATAATAGTTTTTGGTGGTGGAGTTTTTCTTTTTATAATTTGTACTTTGTGGTTTGTTTTTAGAAGTTTCTTATGGGTTTTTATACCGTTGCTAAGTTGTTTCTTTTCAGTTTTTATAATGGTTGGTTTGTTGGGATTGTTAGGATGGAAAGTTACAGTAATATCTTCAAATTTTATAGCTTTAATGCTTATTTTAACAATGGCCATGAATATACATATTTGCGTTAGATATTTGCAATTTAAAAAAGAAAATCCAAATACCTCAAATAGTGAATCAATAACCTGGACTGCTGGCAAAATGTTTTGGCCAATACTTTATACTGTGCTTACAACTATCTGTGCTTTTTTATCACTTATATTTAGTGGAATTAAACCAATTATTGATTTTGGCTGGATGATGACACTAGGACTCTTAGTTTCGCTAATTGTCACTTTTACTTTATTACCCGCAATTTTAAATTTATTAAGTAAAGATACATTAAACTATAAAGATGAAAAAAAATCTAAAATTATTAATTTTTTAAGCAATGTTGCTCAAAAAAAAACAAAAACTATTTTTACATCTTCAATCCTTGTTATAGTTATAAGTGTTATTGGAATTTTAAAGCTGGAAGTTGAAAATAGTTTCATAAATTATTTTGATAAAGAAACTGAAATTTATAAAGGAATGAAATTAATAGATAATAAGCTTGGAGGAACAACTCCTCTTAGCGTAATAATTAATTTTCCCGAAAATAAAAAAGAAGAAAATGAAGATGAAGAGTTTGATAGTTGGGAAGATGAAGATCAGGATGATGCAAAATATTGGTTCACAAGAAATAAAATAGATCGAATTACTAAAGTACATGATTATTTAGATAATTTAAAAGGTGTTGGTAAAGTCATATCTTTTGCTTCTATAGTGCGCGTCGCTGAAGATTTATATGGAAAAAAATTAGAAGGTTTAGAAATGGGTGTTTTATACACTAAAATACCCGATTCAATTAAAGAAGGAGTAATTAACCCATATATCTCAATTAAAAATAATGAGGCTAGGGTTAGTTTAAGAATTGTAGACTCTCAGGAAAACCTTAGAAGAAATGAATTAATTAAAAAAATTAATTATGATTTAGAAAATGAATTGGGGCTTAAGAAGGATGAATTTAAATTGGTTGGAGTTTTAATACTTTTTAATAACTTATTGCAAAGTTTGTTTAAATCTCAAATATTAACATTAGGAGTTGTAATGGCAGGCATAACTTTAATGTTTTTAATACTTTTTAGAAATATAACTTTATCTTTAATAGGTGTTGTTCCTAACTTCATGGCAGCTTTTTTAATTTTAGGTATTATTGGATTGCTAGAAATACCTTTGGATATGATGACAATTACAATTGCTGCTATCACTATAGGAATAGCGGTAGATAATAGTATTCATTATATCTATAGATTTAAAGAAGAGTTTAAAAAAATAAATAACTATAATGAAACTCTAGAAAAATGTCATAATACGGTTGGTGTTGCTATATTAAATACATCAATAACAATTATCTTTGGTTTTTCTATTTTAATTTTATCAAATTTTATACCTACAATTTATTTTGGTATATTTACTGGAATAGCTATGCTTTTAGCAATGATATCTGTTTTGACTCTGTTGCCAAAACTAATATTAGTAGTAAAACCTTTTGGTAATGAATAATTTCATAGAACTCATTCAGAATAATGTTTCTGCTTTTGATCTTATAGTCTTTTTAATTATTGTTTATTCTATGGCCAAGTGTGCTGCTACCGGTTTCATGAGAAGCTTGCTATCCTTTTCAAAATGGTTACTTGCTTTAATAATAACAATTATCTTAGTTCCTAAGTTAAATCCGTTGATACAAGATTTTGTGGAATCTAAGTTTATAACTGATATCGGTTTAGGACTATTCATATACATAATTTCACTTTTTATAATAATTAATATTGGAAAAACTTTAAGTAAAGTTATCAACTGGTCTGGCCTTGGTAGTGTTGATAAAACTTTTGGTTTAGTTTTTGGAATTTTTAAAGGCTATGTGATTTGTATATGTATTTTTTCTTTATTAAATTGGTTTTATCCACATCAAAAATGGCCAATAAAAACTGATGATACTTATTCTTTTCAAATAATATATAATGGAAGTGAATTCTTGGTAGATGAATTTCCAAATAGCAAAGATTATTATCAAGAAACAGAAGAAACGATTGAAAAAATTTAAATGGATAAACTAAAGGAAGAGTGTGGAGTCTTTGGTATTTTTAATAATAAAGATGCCGCCACACTCACGGCTTTAGGTCTACACTCACTACAACACAGAGGACAAGAAGGTTGTGGAATTCTTACACATGATAAAAAAAAATTTTATGTAGAAAGGAGACTTGGTTTAGTAGGAGATAATTTTACTAAAGATAAAATTTTAGAAAAGCTTCCAGGAAATTCTGCAATTGGACATAATCGTTACTCAACATCTGGAAACAATTCATTAAAAAATGTTCAACCTTTTTTTGCTGATCTTCATGTAGGTGGTATAGGTATAGCTCACAATGGTAATTTATGTAATTCAAGGCATCTTAGAAAAAGTATGATTAAGGAAGGTTCAATTTTTCAAACAACATCTGATACAGAAACTATAATTCAATTAATAGCTAAATCAAAAAGATCTAAAATAGTTGAAAAAATAATTGATGCTATTTTTAAAATTCAAGGTGGTTATGCTCTCACAATACTAACAAATAAAAACCTGATAGGAGTTAGAGATCCATTTGGAATACGCCCTCTAGTAATAGGAAAGCTTGATAGGTCATATGTTTTGGCATCAGAAACATGCGCTCTTGATATAATTGGTGCAAAATTTATAAGAGAAGTAGAAAATGGTGAGGTGGTTGTTATAACTAATTCTGGTTTAGAAAGTATAAAACCATTTCCTAAAATAAAAGAACGACCATGTATTTTTGAGTACATCTACTTTTCAAGACCTGACAGTATTATAAAAAATGTTAGTGTATACGAGTATAGAAAAAAATTAGGTACTACTTTAGCTAAGGAATCAAACGTTGATGCAGACTTAATTGTGCCAGTTCCAGATTCTGGAGTCCCTGCAGCAATTGGATATGCGGAAGAATTAAAAAAAAATATAGAATTAGGAATAATAAGAAATCATTATGTTGGAAGAACTTTTATTGAACCAATTCAACAAATAAGAAGTTTAGGAGTTAAATTAAAACATAGTGTAAATAAAACACTTATAAAAAACAAATCATTGATTTTAATTGACGATTCTCTTGTAAGAGGAACTACTTCAATTAAAATTATAAAAATGCTTTATGAATTTGGTGCAAAAGAAGTTCATTTAAGAATTGCATCACCCCCAATTAAATACCCTGATTATTATGGTGTGGATACACCTACAAAAAAAGAACTTCTTGCATCTAATCTTAATTTAGAAGAAATTAGAAAATTTATTAATGCAACTACTCTGCAATTTTTATCTATTGAAGGTTTATACAGATCAATGGGATTTAAAGAAAGAAATTCTTCTTACCCTCAATTTACTGATCATTGTTTTACAGGTGATTACCCTGTTGACCCTGTTGATGCAAATAATAAAGTTTTTAAAAACGATGAACTTTCTTTTTTAAAATCTAAAAGTTAAAATTTAAAACTAATTTATTAACTAAAGCCAAAGATTTTAGAATTATTAGTTATTAAGAATAATTTATTATTTATTATAATTGGGGGTAGTGTGATTGTACTTCCAATCTTTTTAAAATTTTCAACTTTTCCTGTAGTAGCAGAGCTAACTATTAAATACCCATTTAAAGTAACAGAATAAATTTTTCCTGAGCCCATAACAAAACCTGTAACGCGAGTTTCTCTATTTTTTTTTTTTAAAATTTTTAAAATATTTGTGGAAGAAAGTATTTTTCCATTATTTTTATTTAATATTACTAAATAACCATTGCTGGTAACTAAAAAAAGATGCTTACCATCTATAATTGGGGTATCGATAGAACTAACATTATCTTCCCAATTCAAAGTACCTAGATCTAAATTATGAGAAAAAGTTACTGAGCCGGTTGAGAAAAAAATATTTCCATCTGATATAACTAAATCTGTAGATTCAAAAAAATCCGTTGAATGTTTAAGCGCGGATCCCGAAGTGTTTAAAAGCCAAAATGTTTGGCCATTATCACTATTAATTTTGTACAAATCACCTGATGAATTTAAAGCATACAAATCACCTTTTGGTGATAATGCCAGAGATAAAGGTCTTTGAGATTTTATAAATGGAGTTACTGAAATTAAATCCCATATCTTTTTTCCATCCTTTTTTTTTAAACAAATAATTCTATTTTCTTGATCAATTAAAAAAATTTTATTGTTAAATATTTTAATATTAGATTTTAATGGAGTTGCATGATTCTTAATCCACAATAATTTTCCAGTATTTAAATTTAAAGAATATATAAAACCAATATTATCAGAGATATAAATATTTTTTTTATCTATTGAAAAAGTTAACTTTTTAAATAATTTTTTGTATAATTTTTTATAAATATTCACTTGCCAATTTATTTTCCCATATTCATTAATATTAAATATGTTCCCAACATCATCTGAGAATATTAAGTTATTTTTATAAGCCAGCAATGTAGTTGATGGATTTATTGTTTTAAATTTATTTTTACCAAAACTCTTTTTTAAAAAAATATTATCAATTCCAGATAAGTAAATGTTTCCTAGAAAATTTTGAGTATTTAAACCTGGAGAATTCCATGAAATATTATTTTTAGCTTTAGAAAGAACAATATTTTTTTCTATTTTTATCTCTTTGGAATAGGTGAGCTGCGAAGAATATACTTTTTCTACATTAACTATCTTATTATTATCAATTTCAAGATCTGCTACTCTTTTATCTTCATCTTTTTTCCCATCCCAAATTCCTGTTTTATTATCAAATGAACAATTGTTCAAAAAAAATAAGATTAGAAAAAAAATAATTTTTTTTTTTTTCATTTAATAGCTGCTAGTTGGAATTTAGCTTGATTATAAATATCTTGTTGTAAATTTTTTATAGCCAGTATCTTTGTATAAAATTCTTTTGCTTTTAAATGTTCTTCTTTTGATAAAAAAAAATCACCTAGAATTAACAAAGCATGAGGTTTCCATATAGAATCATTATTCAATAGAGGTTTCATTTGTTCTAAAATTTCTGATTCACTTACATTATTTATATCTAGCAAAATTTTTTTATAAATAATTAGATCTTTAATTTCTTTTTTATAATCATTATTATCTAATATATGATCAAATAAAATTGGCACTTCATTATAATCCTCAATTAGATTTTTATTAATTAAAAAAAAGAGTGCTAATGTGGAATAAGTATTATCATTTTCATAAACTAAACTTTTTAACAAATTTACTGCTTTATCCTTTTTTTCTTCTTCAAAATAAATTTTTGCCTTTACAAAATTTTCTGATAATAGAATTTTCTTTTTTCCATGAAGGTTGTAGTAGTAACCTATACTTCCAAATAAAATCGTTATTACTAAAACTGAAGAAAAAATTAGAATTTTATAAGTTTCGTAAAATTTTCTTATCTTTGTTTTTTTTGTAATATCGTACTGTGCTTCTATTATATTTTCTTTCATTTTAAGAATAAACATTTTCAGAAGATGGAAATCTTCTTTTTTTAACATCTTGAGTATAATTTTTTACACTTTCGTCAGCTATGTTTTTTAAGTTTGAATATATCTTTACAAATCTTGGAACAAAATTAGTTAATCCTAACATATCATCAATAACTAAAATCTGTCCATCGCAATATTTAGATGCTCCAATCCCTATTGTAGGTATTCCAATATTTTTTGTAATTTTTTGAGCTAAGCTTTCAACTACACATTCAACCACGATTGCAAAAGCGCCCGCATTAGAAACGGCTTTTGCATCTTCAAAAATTTCTCTTTTTTGATTAGAACTCTTTCCTTTTAATTTAAATTTGGTTGAAGATTGAGGTAATAGTCCTACGTGGCCCATTACTGGAACACCTTTTTTTACTAAAAATTTGATTATATTTATAATCTTTTTACCTCCTTCTAATTTAACTGCATCACATTTTGTTTTATTAATTATTTTTTTTGCATTTTTATAAGCGCTTAGTTCGCTTGTATATGTTTTGTAAGGCATATCTACAACAACTAATGATTTCTTTACGCTTTTTTTAACAGTTTTACCATGGAGTATCATTGTGTCTAAATTTACCTCTTTTGTTGTTTTCATTCCATGTAATACCATTCCCAGAGAATCACCCACAAGTATAATATCGCAGTATTTGTCAGCAACTTCTGCCATAGTTTTGGAATATAGCGATAAACAAACTATTGGCGTTTTATTTTTTTTTTTTAAAATTTTTTTAATTGTTATCTTTTGCATCTTCTGGAATTAATTTTTTTAGTTTCTCCGTAATTTCATTTTTTTTTAAACACATAGTTTTGCAAACTAACACAAATTTATCTATTAACTCCTTTGATCGCTCGTAATCGGACTGAGAGATTTTTAAAAGTGCAAGCATATATATAGCTTCATCATTTAACGGATTTAACATTAGAACATTATTTAAATTAACCTCTTCTTCTTTTACATTTTCTTGGGTATTAAAAATTTTTGCTAGGTATAAGTAAGATTTTTCATTTTTTGGATTATAAACTATATCTTTTTCGAAAAAAAACTTAGATTTAACTAATTCATTTTTTTTATAATGAGATAGCGCTTCATCAAAATAACTCAACTGATTGGCTAAGCTAGGTGAGGATATAAGTATACAAAAAAATAAAGCGTAAATTAAAAAAAAGTTTCTAATCATAATATTTAAAATTACTCTCTGGGATTATGTATCATATTTTAAAACACCTTTACAAAAAATGTAAATTTCTTTTGACTCTTTTTTACTTGAATTAGGTTTGTAAATAACTACTTTTTTAAAGCATTTGTTTGCTTTTAAGTTAATTTCTTTAAAAATTGACCCCATAAATATTTTAGACAAAAAAATACCTTCTTTGCTCAAAAGATTTATTGATAATTTCATTGCATCTAAACATAATTCTCCAGTTCGAAATGAATCAAGATTTTTATTACCTGTAGTATTGGACGCCATATCAGATAAAACAACATCAATTTTACAATTAAAATAATTAATTATTTTTTCAATAATTTCTTTTTCTAAAAAATTCCCTTTTACAAATGAAACTTTATTTATCATTTCCATGTCTTTAATATCTACGCTTAAAATCTTTCCATTGTTAATTTTTTTACTAGCTACTTGAGACCAACCTCCTGGACTAGAACCTAAATCTAATAATAAAGTATTTTTTTTTAAAAAATTAAATTTTTCATTCATTTCTATTAATTTAAAAGCTGATCTGGATCTAAAGCCTTGAACTTTTGATTGTTTAAAAAATGAATCTTTTTTTTGTTTATTTAACCAATTTTTTGTAATTTTTTTCTTTTTCAATTTATTTTAAAGAATATCTTCTACTTCTTCTTCTTCTAAATTCTCATTTGAATATATCTTGCTTAGTTTTTTGTGATGTAAATAACTGATTGGAATTAATAAAAAGTACCCTAAACCAGTTAAAAATAAAATTTCGAAAGTAAAAAAAATCAAAGTACTTATATATGCTCCTATTCCAAGTAATAAAAAAACACCTAAACTTCTAGGTATTACAATTCTTTTTAATGAATATGTTGGTATTTTGCTTACCATTAAAATTGATGTTGTTAAAATAACTACTGAACTGAATATTTTATTATTTTCAAATTGAAATATACTATTTAAATTTAGTATTTGAATTAGCCCATCTAAATTTAAAACTTCAACTATATCGCTTAAGTTTAATATTAGAGGTAATAAAACTAAACCTGCTGCTGCAGGCGATGGAACTCCTTCGAAGAAGTTTATTTTCCATTTTTGGTTTTCATCAATGCAAGTTAAATTAAATCTAGCTAGGCGAAGTGCACAACAAACTACGTAAACTAAAACTAAAGGCCAACCAAATTTTCCAATTTCATTTATTGACCAAAAATACATTATAAAACTTGGTGCAACTCCAAAACTTATAACATCAGTAAGTGAATCTAATTCTTTACCAACTTTAGATGTGGCATGAACTAATCTAGCTACTCTTCCATCAAGAGTGTCAAGTATTGCGGCCAACCCTATTGTTATGACGGCCATTTGATAATTAAGATCTAAAGCAAATTTGATAGAACTCAATCCTAAACAAACACCTAAGATGGTAAGCGTGTTTGGTAGAAGTGATGCTGGTGTTTTAAATTCTTCTTTATTTTCATTCATTTATTTTTTTGCAATTATAGTTTCTCCTGAAACCGTTTTTTGATTCTTTTTAACTAGTATTTTGTAATTTTCGAAATATACATCAACCCTACTGCCAAATCTTATAATACCGAATTTTTCACCCTGATTAACGCTATCGTCTTCTTTTATTTCGCAAACTATTCTTCTCGCTATTAATCCTGCTATTTGGACTACAATCAATTCATCACCACTTGTAGTTGTCATTTTAATATAATTTCTTTCATTATCGTCGCTAGCTTTATCAAGTGAAGCATTTAGATACTTCCCAGGTTTATAATAAATTTTATTAATTACTCCAGATGCTGGAACTCTATTTACGTGACAATTAAAAACATTCATGAAGATACTAACACGTGTGAATTTTCTCTTTTCTAAACCAAGCTCTAAAGGCCCATCTACTTCTATTATTTGCGAAATAACCCCATCAGCTGATGCTAATAAATAATTTTCATCATCTAAAGGAAATCTATCGGGGTCTCTGAAAAAATAATACACCCATATAGTTAAAATTAAACTTATTAATCCAAAAAAATTTGAAATTAGTAAAAGTATAAATGTAATAACTGCTGCTATGGCTAAAAACCTGAATCCCTCTTTATGCAGTTTTGGAAGTAAAAAATCTATCATATAAATATACCTTCTAATTTTAAGCTAATATGTATATTAAGTAAGTAAATTCAATTGTTAAAATTAAATTATAATGTCTAAAATTGTTGTTAAAAACCCTGTAGTTGAGCTAGATGGCGATGAAATGACCAGAATAATATGGAGTTTTATCAAAGAAAAACTAATTTTTCCTTATCTAGACATTAATATTAAATATTATGATTTGGGTATTCGGAAACGTGATCATACATCAGATCAAATAACAATCGATGCCGCAAAAGCTATTAGGGAATTTGGAGTAGGAATTAAATGTGCAACAATTACACCTGATGAAAATCGTGTTAAAGAGTTTAAATTAAAAAAAATGTGGAGATCACCAAACGGAACAATAAGAAATATTTTGGGTGGTACTGTTTTTCGTGAACCAATTCTTTGTAAGAATATTCCTAGATTAGTACCTAGCTGGACTAATCCAATTGTTATTGGAAGACATGCATTTGGCGACCAGTATAGAGCAACAGATTTTAAAGTTCCTGGTAAAGGGAAACTGGAAATGAAGTGGACATCTGAAGATGGCAAAGAAAAAAAAGAATTTGAGGTATTTAATTTTCCTGGATCAGGTGTTGCATTATCAATGTATAACTTAGATCAATCTATAAAAGATTTTGCAAAATCATGTATGAATTACGGTTTAAATAGAAAATGGCCAGTTTATCTTTCTACTAAAAATACAATATTAAAAAATTACGATGGTAGATTTAAAGATTTGTTTCAAGAAGTTTATGAAAATGAATTTGAAAAAAAATTTAAAGAAAGAAAAATTACTTATGAACATAGACTTATAGACGATATGGTTGCATGTGCTATGAAATGGAATGGTAACTATATTTGGGCGTGTAAAAACTATGATGGTGATGTTCAGTCAGATACTATAGCTCAAGGATTTGGATCCTTAGGTCTTATGACAAGTGTTTTACTGTCACCAGATGGTAAAACTATAGAGTCTGAAGCTGCACATGGCACTGTAACAAGACACTATAGATTGCATCAACAAGGTATGGAAACTTCAACAAATCCTATAGCTTCAATTTTTGCTTGGGCAAGAGGTTTGTATCACAGGGGAAAATTAGATGGCAACGAAGATTTAAAAAAATTTGTAAAAAAATTAGAAAAAGTTTGCATACAAACTGTTGAAAGTGGTTCCATGACTAAAGATTTGGCTATACTGGTTAGTAAGAATCAAAAATATTTAACAACAAGTCAGTTTTTAGATGTAATAGATTCAAATTTAAAAAAAAATCTTAATTAATTTCTTTGCTTAATGCTATAAAAGCCTCATTAATTTTATCTTTATTGATTCCACCTGCTTGAGCAAAATCTTTTCTGCCCCCACCACCTTTACCACCAAGTACTTCAGAAGCAATTTTTACAAGTTTTACCGCATCATATTTTTTGCTTAATTTATTTGTTATACCAACTGCAACACCAACTTTTTCTTCAAAAGTTGAAAAACTAATCACAATACCTTCTTTAATATCATTTTTGCTTTGATCCACTATATTTCTTAATTCTTTTGGTGGAAAATCTGTAAGAACTTGCCATCTCAAAATAAATGAACCCACTTTCTTGTCTTTAATAATATTCTTACTTTTGTCTCTAATGATGCTTTTAATTTTGATTAACTCTAATTGTTTTTTTAAATTTTTAAAATTTACAGATAGCTCTAGATCATCTTGATATTCTGGTTTAACTTTATATTTTATTAAATTGTTTTTAATTAAATCAATTTGTTCTTTTAGAGATTTTTCTTCTGATGATTTTAGGTTTTTTAAAGACTTTGTGTAATTGTCTAATTGGTTATCTCTTAATGCTTCTATTCTTCTTACACCAGCAGATATTGATGATTGGTTTACTATTTTAAATTTTCCAATATCTTTTGTATTTTTTACATGAATACCTCCACAAAGTTCAGTTGAAAAATAATTATCTTTATCTTTGCCTATAGATAACACTCTAACTTCATCACCATACTTCTCTCCAAACATGGCTAAAGCCCCCTTTTCCAATGCTTCCTTTGGGGTCATAATCCTTGTTTTTACGTCAGAGGCTGAATTAACCATATCATTTACATACTTTTCTATTTTTTCAACTTCTTTTTTTTCAATGGGTTTATTATGACTAAAATCAAATCTCAATTTCTCTGGACTCACCAAAGAACCTTTTTGAGCAACGTGTTTGCCAAGAGTTCTCCGCAGTGCCTCATGTAGTAAATGTGTTGCTGAATGATATGCTTTTGCGTTATTTCTTCTATCCCTATTAATTTCAAGATTTACACTTTGATTGATTGATATAGATCCTTTTTCAACTTTTCCAATATGAACGTGTAAATCACCCATTTTTTTCTGAGTATCTTTAATAACTACTTTACAATCATTAGAATAAATTACTCCCTGATCACCAACTTGTCCTCCTGACTCTGCATAAAATGGTGTTTGGTTGGTTACGATCTCTACTTCGTCAGTAGTTTTTGCATTATCAACAAAATTTTTTCCCTTTGATATTTTTATAATAACTCCCTCTGACTTTTCAAACTCATATCCTAAAAACTCAGTGGGGTTTAATTCTTCTCTAATTTTAAACCATTTTTCTTCAACAGATTTATCTCCAGAACCTTTCCAGTTAGCTCTCGCTAATTTTTTACTTTCTTCCATTTCTTTAGCAAATGCTACACTATCAACCTTTATATTTTTAGTTCTTAAAATATCTGCAGTTAAGTCTAATGGGAATCCATATGTATCATAAAGTTTAAATGCTAATAAGCCTGGTAAAACATTATTTTTTACTTTTTTTAAATTTTCATTTAAAATTTTAATTCCACGATCTAATAATGAAGAAAATTTCTCTTCTTCATTTTTTAAAGTTTCAACTATTAAATCTTTTCTTAAATTTAGTTCAGGGTAACTTTCTGACATTTCATTTAAAAGAATATGAAATAGTTTGTGAAAAATGAGATTTTTGCTTCCTAAGGTATGTGCGTGTCGCATTCCTCTTCTCATAATTCTTCTAAGAACATATCCACGACCTTCATTTGATGGAAGAATACCCTCTGCAATTAAAAAACTACTCGCTCTCAAATGATCTGCTATCACTCTATGACTAGCAATCGTTCTTTCATTTATTGGACAATTAGTAATTTCTGAAGATCCTTGTATTAACTTTTTAAAATGATCTATATTATAGTTGTCATGTGTTCCTTGTAAAACTGCGCTCATTCTTTCAAGACCCATTCCTGTATCAACAGATGGTTTTGGTAGATTAATTCTTTTATCCTTTGTTACCTGTTCATATTGCATAAATACAAGATTCCATATTTCTATAAATCTGTCTCCATCTTGCTCTGGGCTTCCTGGAAGACCTCCTTTTAATTTATCCCCATGATCATAAAAAATTTCTGAGCATGGTCCACAAGGACCAGTATCACCCATTGACCAAAAATTATCTGAAGAAGAAATTTTAATAATTTTATTTTCACTTAATCCAGCTATTTTTTTCCACAACTTAAATGAATTTTCATCATCAGAAAATACTGTTACAATTAGTTTATCTTTTGGTATTTGAAACTCTTTGGTTAATAAATCCCAAGCTAAGTATATTGCTTCCTCTTTAAAATAATCACCAAAGGAGAAATTGCCTAGCATTTCAAAAAACGTATGGTGCCTTGGAGTGTAACCAACATTCTCTAAATCATTATGCTTGCCACCTGCTCTTACGCATTTTTGAGATGTGGTTGCTCTTTGATATTTTTTTTTTTCTAATCCAGTAAAAACATTTTTAAATTGAACCATACCAGAGTTGGTAAACATCAACGTAGGGTCATTACTTGGAACTAAATTACTAGAATCAACTATTCGATGGTTCTTATTTGAAAAATAATTTAAAAATGT
>Ga0114993_10002383_pt1 | contig 20633 bp, 10 predicted proteins | sample ArcticOcean_MG_C_FD_87042 | JGI IMG/M metagenome (GOLD analysis project Ga0114993, IMG submission 87042) | Marine microbial communities from western Arctic Ocean - ArcticOcean_MG_CB2_150 | ecosystem: Environmental > Aquatic > Marine > Oceanic | place: Arctic Ocean: Canada Basin | collected...
GCATCCTGTTTGAATTCGTCACTGAACGACCGACGTGGTCGCTTCGATTTCTTTGACATAACGATCTCCTGAAAGGATTCTTTTCGATCCTCCCGGAGTCCACCAGTCATGGGCTGCCGCACTTGCCCGCGGCGGGGAGGTCGCCTGCGTTGATCTTGGTTTTGACTTGGGTCAGGATCAGGATGCGTCGCTGGCCGTCATGCATCTCCTCCTTGAGCATCTGTTCGGCCAGGAGATAGGCCCTGTCGCGGTCACCCATGTTGGCGTAGGCCTCGATGACGCTGACCATGAACCCCGGGTCCAGACGCAGCATGGGATGGGTGAACAGCCAGGAATCGATGATCGGCAAGGCATAAGCTCCTTGGCGGGAGTCAGCCCTGGAGAAACGACGGATTCGCATCCGCGCCTGCTCCACGTACTCTTGCTCTTGCGGTGGTAAGGGCCAAGAGAAGGGATTTAGTTCGGTCAGGATCTTTACGGCTTCGGCGCGTTTTCCCACGGCCAGCAAGGCGTCGGCCTTGATACGTGTCGCCACCACTTCGCTGCCGGGAACCTCGGTATAAGGCAGGGTGAGGTTCAAGATCGGCTGACGGCCTTCTCCCTGCTGGCGATAGGTCACGCTGAGCGGATGCGTACCCGCAGTCAGGAAGATTTTGGCCCCATTGCCCACGGCCTTGCCGTCGATGGTCACGATGGTGTGAGCGTCCGCTCGCCACGAGAGCGGATATTCCGCTTCAATCTCAACCTGCAGGAAACCGGTGAACGCCATACCGAAGTTCTCACTGCGCTTGCGCAGCGAGAGGCCCACTTCCCTCTGTGTCCTGGAAGCGGTCGGCTCGATCTTCGTCTTTGCGAAGTCCGGTAGTTTTCCATCCGCTCCCTCATAGTAAGCTACGTTGACGCCGAGTTTCTCACACTTTTCGGTGAGGTAAAGCGGCATCGGGACCTGCAGATTCTCCCTATTCACCTTCTGCGGTCCGCGGAGCTCGAACGCCCTTTGCGAGTAGGCCCATCCGAGGTCTTCGCCCCACTGCCCGTCAGCCCCTGGTTGCGGCCTTCTCCATCCGCGCCCATTCACCTTGAGCTGACGCAGTGCCTTGCCGGTTTTCGCGTTCCAGAGTGTCACGGCCGTTCCGCCCCACGCGGCCAAGACCTTACCATCTGGGCTAAACACGGCCTCTGCCATGAAAGTGTCCTTCTCCTGTACGGCTTTTGTCAGACCTGCTGCACTCGCAACATCGGTCTCTGATGTCGGTGGTTTGAGGGCGAGCAACTGCTTTCCACTAGCGGGATCGACGAGCTGTCCGAAGACATGGGTGCGTATCCCCATCGCCAGGCTGGCGCCGTCGGGCGCGAAGGCCAGAGGCACATGGGGAGACAAGACGCCGGTGCCAACCTTGGATAATTCCTTGCCGCTGTCGAGGTCCCAGACCGTGACGGTGCGTCTGTTGTGAGTCCCGCTGGCCGAGGCCAGACGCAGGCTATCCGGCGAGAAGGTCAAATCGATCACCGGGCTCGATGGAGCCTTGAGCGTCTCGCGCAGGGCTCCGCTGGCGCTGTCCCAGAGCTTGATCGTCTGGTCCTTGCTTCCCGATGCCAGAAGCTTGCCGTCGGGCGACAAGGCCAGCGAGCGCACGACGTCCGTGTGGCCCTTGATCGTACGCACCGCTGCACCACTGCCCGTGTTCCAAACTCGGATCACCGTTCCCTTTTCACCGACGGATGCCAGTTGCTTGCCGTCGGGTGAGAAAGCGAGGACGCGTACCGCGCCGCTATGTCCCCGCAAGGTCCGCAGCTCTTTGCCATTGTCGGTATCCCAGAGCTTGATCGTTTTGTCATGGCTGCCCGAGGCCAAGCGTCGGCCATCGCGCGAGAAAGCGAGCGAACGAATGCGGTATGCATGCCCTGCCAACTCGCCCGGGCTCGTGTCCCACAAGCTCTTGGCGGTGCGCCGCAGGTGGATGCGATGGCTGTATCGGTCGGCCCAGGCCAAGCGCTTGAGATCGGGTGAAATGACGCCGAAGGAGGCAATGCCTTGGTCAAACATCTGAGGGAGCTTAGGGCTCTGGAACAAGAGCATCAGCCGGTTCTTTCCGCCGGGGTTCTGCCCAGTGTAATTCAGAACTGTGGCGGGGATGACCACGCGGCCGTCGGGCCACTCCACCATGAGATCGCCGACCCACTTGCCGTTGCACCAGATGGCACCGGCCCAGGTATCCCTGATCCGCATATCCAAGCTTTTAATCCAAGCCCCAAACTCGATCACCAATTCCTTCCCCTGCCGCGAAGCAGGCAGCGTGAAGTCTTTGCTTAGCCACAGGCCCGCTGCGCCTTGCGCCGGTCGTGGTAGCAGCGGGAAGGTGATCTCTGACCACGCCAGCGAGTCCTGCGCGGCGACCGGCAATGGGATTCCGGCGTGCGTGATGAAATGCCATTGTTTTGCCGGGGCCAACTTCCAGCCCTCGCTCATGTCAACGGTGGGTTCGGTCTCTTTCAAGGTTTGCAGCATCTCGAGTGCCCGCTCCGGCTGGGCATGAGCGCGGAACCGGGCCAACTCGGTGGCCGCTGCGGTCCAGTGGTAGCCACCGGCGGGGGCGCGCACCATCACGGCCTCCAACAGCCGCTCGGCCGCGTCATACTTTGCCAGTGCCGGGGAAGCCAGCTCCGTCCCCCAATCCAGCAGGCGGGAGTACGGAAAGTGCTCGATCAGCTCATCCACGCGCTCCACCATGGCATCCACGAGCGCGTCATTAAGCTGCGCCCATTCTCTGCCTCGCTTAAACCTGGCCCGGTGATACGTGCCGGCCAGCTCCTCGATCGGCAGGGTCTTCTCGAACTCGGGCGCCCGGGCCGCAAGGCAAAGTAAAGGCTGGTCGTTGTCCGCACCGTAGCCTGAGATCACATGTTCCCACCTCGCCTGCACACGGAGCTTGCCCGATGTGCGCGCGATGACCTTGCCGTCGGGACCGTCGAGCACCTCGAGCTGCACCGTCTTCAGGCCGGGACTGAGGAAGGTATGGAAGACGACCTTGCCCTTGATCTCGTTCCACGGCCGGCCCTCGGGATTGTTATGAAACGGCTCGGGAATCTCCGGGCCGCCTTCGCGAACGCTCCCATCATCGAACCGCCAGCGGTAGACGGCGCCCTCGACCTTCCGCGTCAGGTGGGCGGTAATGAACATGTTGTAGGCATCGAGGCCGGGATAGGAGCCCAGGTAGGGAAATGCAGCTCTCTCCGCATGCCACGAAGCTTTCGTATCGGTGATCCGCTTGCAGGAGAACGAGGCCGACAGGTCCTGGCCGCGGCGTTCGGCGTTCCCCGCCCGGGCCGTTGCCACCGGCTCCCACGTACAGAATCCGCCGTGACTCCAGCTCACGCCCATCGGCCGGAACTCGGGTTTGCCCGGCCAGCGCATGTTGATCACGGCCTTGAAGCGGTGCGAGGCGCCGTAGACAAGAAAATCCAACCGGTGTGCGCCCTTGGTCAGGTCTACCCCGAAAGCGCGGTACCCGCCGCCAGGATCGAACGTGCCAATGCTCATGCGCCGTCCATCCGGCAGAGGGACGCCCCCTTTACGCTGCCCACCCTCTATCTCGTCAGCCTCGGGGTAATCCATCCACGCAACGATTTCGTCGTCGATGACAAAGTGCCCCGCCTCCGACGCGCTGTAGAAAAACTCGTAGCGCCCCGTATACGGGACATGGAAGGTCCCACTGAAGGTGGTCATGGTCAGATGCTTGCGGCCCGTCCTCCGGTAGCTCGGCAGCGGGCCTGTTTCGGGTCTGAAGGGAAACCACCACCCGTACACGGAGAAGACCTCGTCCCGTCCGAGCACGTCGTCGGACTCCGCCCACAGCTTGCGGAAGCCGTTCACGGTTCGAATGGCGGGATCGTAGCGCCTGGCCAATCGCGATTCCATGACCAGGACCGGCATCTTCGGTTCCCATGCCGCCGGCGGATGCTTTGCACGCTCCACCAGGTAGACGGTGTAGTCCCCCGCCCCGCCGTACTCGAACTGCAGCACCATCGGCTCGCCCAATTTCGCCCACAGCGCCCGGCAGCCGACCCGTTTGCCGGCGGCGGTATAGACCAGCGGAACCAGCGTGCTCGGGTCGTGCTCGGGAAGCTGGAAATCGACACTGGCAACCGACGGCCGACGCGTCAGAAAACCGGCCTGCCGGATCGGTTCCTGTTTGTAATGCATCGTGATTCGGACTTCTCTTCCACGATCGTCCTTGTTTGAATACTTGAGCGTAATCGTCTTTGCACCCGGCGGGATGGGGTGGACGGCGGCGCAGCCCTTCCTCTCGTCCGTCGGCGTCCGATCAAATAGCACACGTGTGAAACCCGAGGCATCCCAGGAGTCGTTCACTCCCCCATGTTTCAGATGGACAAAGGTCTTGCCGTCGTCGAAGGATACCGAGAGGGCGGAGTGGGTACGGGGGGCCAGCCAGCAGGAGAAATGGGTGTACTCCGGCTTGATCGCATAGGTCGCCGTGCCGTTGAGCTTTGGTATCCAATAGTGCTTTCTGTTTGCGTTCTCCTTCGGCGTATTCGTGGTTTCCGACACGAAGGTCAGGCCATCGGCTTTGAGCGGCTTGAGCTCCGACAAGTACACGTCCGGCGGCATGCGCCCTATTGTGCGCGCCGCGTTTTGGGGCGATATACTAACCGGAACGCGCAGCTCGGCGTTCTCCACATGCCAGGCAATCGGCTTAGCGGCCGGCTCGGGATCCGCCGCCGAGAGTGGTGCCGCGCAGCACAGTAAGAGTGTGATCAGCAGCGGTTTGATTCTGTGTTGAATATTCATATTAGCCTTTTGTCTCCTTTCGCGGAGTGAAAGGCGATTACGTCTACAGGCGTCTACAGGCCTTTCTTCGCTTCCATGGCCATCATCTCGGCGGCCAGGGCATTGAGGTCGATCTTGCCTTTGAGGCCGGGCACACTTTTGGGTAGCTCCACGTCGTAAATCAACGAGTACAGAATCAGGCCCTGGAGATCTTGCAAGAAGGGTCCCGGCAATCCTCCGACCACAGAAAAGATCCCCCGTTTCCCAACCAGCTCATGCACCTGGGGGAGTTTTCCGGTCTCGAAGCGATGCCGCAGCTCCGAGGTGACGCGGCCTGAATACCAGAAGTGAATCTTCTTGCCCGGATACGCCTTACGCAGCGGCACGATGACGGTCGCATAGAATCGGGCGCGAATCGCATCACCCGTTTTGTTCAGTCGGTCGAGGTCCCGACGGACGGGATCAGCAGAGCTGGGCAGATGGATCAGAAGCTGCGTGTTCGGATTTCGCTTCAGCGCGTAATCAAACCATTCTTTGTAATGCTCGAGCCGGCCCGTTTCTGACTGGTGATAGGTCAGGCCCAAGAGATCAATCTCTCCTGTATCGAGCACAGCTCCGGGTCCGATTTCCGGGACGCTCAGCAGTCGCACGCCGATGCCGGGCGCACCTTGATGGGGTTTATTCGCATAGGTGGTCGCTTTATGGCGAGTGATGCCGCCTTTTTGTGCAACGGGCCCAATCGCCTCGGCAAGCGGGGTGAAGAAGTTATGTCCATAGAAGAGGCAGTTCAGTCCCTTCTTCTTTGTGGCTGGCACCGTATAGGCCCATGGTCGCTCCCAGTTTTCTAACGTGAAACTATTGGGACCGTCTCCCGTCGATGGTTTTAATGCAGGTGGGCGATGCTCCACTTCGTGTTTCAGCACATTGGCAGCGATCGCGGCGAGATCCGCCTCGTAGGCGAATCCAAAATCGGTCTGGGCAAGATCGACATCGTAGATCAGCGCGAGGGTAAACATCGCATTGAGATCGGCAAGTATGGGCCCCGGTTGGCCCGCCTTGGTGCGAAATACGCCCTGCTCGCCGACGAGCGAAGTGATCCCCGGCAACTCCTTGTTATCGAATTGTAATTTTAGCTCCGTGGCGGGTTGGCCGTAGTAAGCACAGCTAATCCGGTTGCTCGGATAGCGCTCTCTGAGGGGTTTAACAATCACGCCAAACACGGCTTTGTGGAACCGGTTGCCGTTGTATCGGAACTCCTTCACGTCTCGGGTAGGGATATTCAGCGGACCGGGGATTTGAATCAGGAACTGCATCCTGGGATTGATCGCCAGGGCCTGGTCCATGATTTCGATAAACTGCTTTCGACTGCCCAGGATCGTTCTCGAAAAGGGCAGCGCGAGCAAATCGACGGGGCCGTCTGAAAGCGCTGCTTTGATCTGTGCAGCTCTCTTCCCTTTATCCGGGTCGAGAGTTAGCGCGACCTGCGAATGATCCGACACCCCGGCCTTCCTGGCGACTGCTGTCAGCCTGTCATGAATGCCTGCCAGCGGCGACTCAGTCTCGTGGGGCACCTGCGGCGCGAAGAAGACACACTTGAGCCCTGTTTTGAGCCCGGACTTGGGCGTAGTGTCTTCGGCGTGGAGCTGAGTACTCAGCAGGAGAAAGAAACTGGCCAGAATGAGTTTGAGCTGAGTCATGGGAGACAACCTGTGGCTGGTGTTATTCTTCTTTCGCAATATTTCGATACAGCAACGATCCACTCTTTGCGAAATACTTAATGCTCGCGTCTTCCTGCACGAAGAGCTTTCCACCATCGCCCATCCAAATGGAGTCGTACTCTCTGCCGAGTCTGCCGCCGTATGACATGGCAAAGGAAGGCTTTCCATCGGACACGTACCGCCCGACATAAGCTGGCACGGACACGTCGGGAGAGAATGTAATCTGACTGATCACGCGGTCGCATCCCGAGTCGATCGAGTTGCCGTTCACGCAGACGTGCCAATTGCCATCGGCCCCAAAACCAGCCCAGGCCAGGTCGTTGCCGTCCGGACGGAACACGAGTGAGCCCCGCTGAATATTTTCATAGGGCCCGTGTTCGCTGTCGCCCTCGACAACGAAGTGCTCCAGCCCGCGCCGAGCACCGTACGCCAAACGCGATCCGACAGGCGAGAAACGCAGATCGTAGATATCATCAAAGGCCGGGCCTTCGGCGCCGTCCACAACGACGAAGTTCTTGTTTCCATCACCGGCCACATAGGCCATCGTTTTTTTGTCGGCACTAAAGACCACGCTGTTGCCTCGGACCTGCGTATAAGCTTTTCCCTCTTTGCCATCGACGATCATTCGGGCGGGCGTTTTGGAACCGTCAAGCGTTGATGCGCCGTAAACAACGCGCTCATCCCCAGCGGGAAACAGCGTCTTGCCATGTTGGATCTGGCTATAGACTTTGCCCGGCACGCCGTTGACCATCACGACTAACTTGTCGTCGGTCTTCGACATGCAAGCCCAGGTCGCACCAGACGGGGACGCCATCAGCCGCCCCAGTCGCTCGCAGGCGGGCCACTGCTTCTCGCCGACAACCACATTCCATTGCGTGTCACCCCCGACGTAGACCATTTCTCCCGGTTGGACGGGCGACGCACGCAAGGTGCCCGGGGCAATATACTTCCAGGTCTTCTCGCTGATCGGCTCGTCGCCGGGAAGTTCGCGAATGCTTTCTTTTCCCGGGCCTTCCTTCGCAACGAACGCGAACAACTCACTGTCGGTCGCGTCGGTCTTTCCGCCCATCCGTACTGGTGATCCCGAACCGATCAAGTCGTAGGGTTTGCTCGTGACCAGCGTAATATTGGTCCCTTGGATCCGACCGCGGCAAGCCACCATCTTCTCGCCCACCTTGGCGCGATAAGCGAAGTAGTCGCCGGCAAAACGAAAATCCCAGATCCCGCGCTGCGCGGGTTTATCTTTAACGATGACACTGTCGTAATGCCCAAGTACTTTACCGTTCACCACGACATAATGTCGGCCATCCTTGCTGGCTTGATAGGCCAGATTCGTCTTCGTTGCGTCCGAGCCGAACACGAGCCCGGCAATGGGCCACCCATCTTTGGTGATGGCATAAGGTGTCTGTTCGACGCCGTCGACAACCACCATGCACTGCGTACCTCGGGTGCCCACGAAAACATGGTGCTTGCCATCCTCGCTGAAAAACGGCGTGCCGCCGGCAATGGCGTCATACACACCCGGCAAGGCCTTTCCATCGAGATTGACCTGCCGCAATTTTGTCTGCGGGTGAACACTCACAACGAGAACATGGTCACCGTGGGGACTGACCTGAATCGTCGAGGGCACAACGTTGCTGACTCGTCCAATTACGTCTGCCTCCGCAGGCAATGACTAACACAGAGCGACTGCGGTGAACAGACCGGTTATCGCGTATCGATGCGTCTTCATCCGTTTGCTATCCATTGTCAACTCGGCCCAAAGGGCCATTCGTTTGCGGGAAATGCCCGAAATCATGAGGGCCAACGGCCCTCCCGGACATTTTGTCGATCGCTGTCCCAGCCCGTTCTCGGCCGACCATTTCGCTGATGGTGAATCATCCCCCTGCCCTCGACCCGCCAGGATTCCCAATAACCCCGCGCTGTCGGCAGCGGTTTTCATCCAGTCACGTCGTTCCATGGCGTCATCTCCGTTGCTGTGTTTTGAGGATCGAGTGACCGGCGAGCCGACAATTACTTGTCAACCGATCAGTTCCGGTATCAGCTCGCCGCCGGTTTGTGACAATTGCTTAAACCGACCACCGTGGAAGTAGGTCAGTTTGTTGTCATCCAGGCCCAGCAGCCGTAGCAAAGTAACGTGAACGTCCTTAATGGGATGCACACATTCGACGGCTTTTTCCCCGAGTTCATCCGTCGCACCGACGGCGTGTCCGGCATTAACGCCGCCGCCGGCGAACAGCATGGCCATGGCCTTCGCGTTGTGATCTCGACCGAGTCGCTCGCCACCACCGCGTTTCCCGTTGTCTGGACTGCGACCGAACTCTCCGGTCCACATCACCAGTGTCTCGTCCAGCATGTCGCGCTGTTTTAAATCTCTGATTAGAGCCGCCATCGGTTTGTCGATCGACTTGATCCGCTCGGAATGCGCACGCTCGATGTAGTCGTGCGAGTCCCATCCGGCCGTATAAACCTGCACGCACCGGACACCTTTCTCGATCAGGCGACGAGCCAGCAGGCAACGCCTGCCGAAGTCTCGTGTCAGCGGGTTGTCCATGCCGTACATATTTTGTGTTTGCTCAGTTTCCTGGCTCAGGTCGAGGATCTCGGGAACCTGCATCTGCATGCGGAATGTCAACTCATAGTTCTCGATCCGTGCTTCCAGTTCGTCGTGATCGGGATGCTGTGCTGCGTGTTCCTTATTCAGCTCAGCCAGCAGATCGAGATTGCTCCGCTGTCGATCCCGAGTGACGCCTGCCGGCGGGAACAGGTCGAGAATTGGCGATCCAGTCGCTCGCAAAGTGGTCCCCTGGAAGTAAGGCGGCAGGAAGCCGTTGGACCAGTTGGCAGCGCCGCCCTGAGGGTAAGCGACCTCGGGCAGAACGATGAATCCGGGCAGGTCCTGATTCTCGGAACCAAGTCCATACGTGACCCAGGAACCAATCGCCGGATCACCACCAAACCGGTTGCCCGTATTCATGTGGTAATTCGCGGTCGGATGATTGATCGACTCGCCCCGACAACCGTGATAGACGCACAACTCATCCGCGACACCTGGCAGATGCTTGAAGTGCTCACACATGGAAATGCCGGACTCGCCCGCCTGGCGAAACTTGAACGGACTCTTCACGAAATACCGTTGCCCGGAAGCCATGGCCGAGGCGAACTTGTCCTGTCGCACAAACTTCTGGAGGTGCAAATCGTCGAGCTTCGGCTTTTGATCAAACGTGTCGATATGACTTGGTCCTCCAGCCATAAACAGCTGGATACAGGCTTTGGCTTTGCCTGGTATCTGCTGCGGCTTCGGAGTCAGCGGGCCAGCGCTCGCATCACGCGCCAGCAGATCAGTCAGCGCAATTCCGCCGAGCGAACCACTCAACCCATACAGAAAGCTGCGCCGCTCGATCGCGGATGCGTTGTGCATACCTGTGTCCTCTGACAACTACCACGAAAGACACGAACCACACGAAAACAGACCTGACAATCGCAAGCACAACTTTCGTGTTGTTCGTGTCTTTCGTGGTTGAATACGGGCTGCTTAGTAAACGTATATAAACTCGTTGGAGTTAAATAGAACCAGGCAGACATCGGCCATAGCCCTGACTTCTGGTGGCACATCCCAGGGCTTCAGGTCCGGCACGTAGTTTCGATACATGTCCAGGTCTTCCACCCAGTAGAAGGTCAGTCCGGTCATTTCCTCGACCATCTCGCGGATGACGTACTTCGGATACTCAATGCGACGTGGTTCCCGCTCTTTGTGCAGACGCAGCATGTCCGTGTAATGCAGTTTGCAGCGGGCCAGTTCTCTCACGGTGGGATTACGTCCCAGAGCCTTACGTAAGGCAAGCGCTAACTGTTCGTCGGTCTTGCCAGTCGTAGACACTTCTTTCAGCTGGTTGGCAAGAGCCAGTGATCGGTCAAAGCTGTTCCGGCTGTTGAAGAGTGTAAACGCCTGCGGGGTAATGGTTGATGCATCGCGGCGTTCGCAGGATGTGTCCAGTCCTGGCTGATTGAAGACTTCCATCATCGGGTCGCGGAGCGTTCGGATTCTCTCGGTGTAGATCGTCCGACGATTGCGTTCAGCGGGCGTTCGCGACGGCTGCCAGGCCGGCGCCACCGAACCCATGATGTGCCGTGGCTGCATGGCGATTTCCATGTTTATTTCCGGACGCACGGGCAGCCCGCCCTGAGTCCGATTCAGTTCACCGGTGACAAACAACATCGAATCGCGCAGTTCCTCGGCCGACAGTCGGCGCGGAGTGAAGTGCGAGTACAGTTGATTGTCCGGGTCCCGTTGCTTCGTCTGTTCCGGCACAGGTCCGCTGGTTCTTTGCCAGGTTTCCGATGACACAATCAGCCGATGCAGTTTCTTCAGCGACCAGCCGTTGGCAATGAAGTAATCAGCCAGGAAGTCGAGCAGTTTGGGGTGCGTTGGTTTCTTACCGGTTGCTCCGAAGTTGTTCGGGTTTCCGGCGAGGCCCTGTCCAAAGTGGTACTGCCAGACACGGTTCACCATCACGCGAGCCGTCAGTGGATTGCGAGGACTGGTCAGCCACTCGGCCAGAGCCGCCCGGCGACCAGTCAGTTCCTGCGTAACTGGGCGTTCTGCATCTTTCGTGACCACACTGAGCACCGCTGGTGACACCAGTTGCCCGGGCGTTTCGACCGAGCCACCAGTCAGAATGTGCACGGCTGGCGGGGTCCCTCTGCGCTGTGCCGGTGAGGGCATCGCAATGATCGGCCGGTTGGAAAGGAACGGACGGTCGCGGCCGCTGTAGACGCTGAACGCCAGCCGTTTGAATCGCTTGAGCTCGCGATCCAGAATCTGTTTGCGTTTGTTATTGACCTTGCCGTGACCCTTGCCTTCGGTATCCGCGTCCCATTTCGGAACAGGCCATTCCTCTTTCGGGATCGTACTCAGACTCTTGACGCCGCCAGCTTTCTGCAGTCGTACGATGCGTGCCTCACGCTGTGCGAAGCCGTCGACGTTTTCACAGGGCTGATACGGAACCGTGCGGTCGGCGAACTGCACCGGAGCAAATACAGCCTGCATGCTGTAGTAGTCGCGTGTGGGAATCGGATCAAACTTATGGTCGTGACAACTGGCACAGCGCAGTTCGTGGCCTAAGAATGTGACTCCCACGTTATTGGTAATGTCGTCCAGAAACTGCTGCCGGGTGACAGCCGCGACACTCATCGACGTGTGTTCCCACGGGCCCATCCGCAGGAATCCGACAGCAATCAGGCTCTCGGGATCGTCCGGGTTGAGTTCGTCGCCAGCGATCTGTTCCCGCACGAACTGGTCATACGGTTTGTCGTTGTTGAACGACCGAATGACGTAGTCGCGATATCTCCATGCGTTAGCTCGCAGGAAGTCATTGGAGAAGCCGGCTGAGTCCGCGTACCTGACAACGTCGAGCCAGTGTCGGCCCCATTGTTCGCCATAGTGCGGACTGTCGAGCAGGCGGGCGACGCATTGTTCGAACGCCGTCTTTGATTCGTCGGCCAGGAAGCTGTCGATTTCTACTGGTGTTGGTGGCAGTCCCGTCAGGTCGAACGTCAGTCGCCGAATCAGCGTGCGACGGTCGGCGCGTCGTAATGGTTTGATGTTGGCAGTGGTCAGTTGGTCTTCAATCAGGACGTCGATCGGGTTCTTCGCCGAGTTCTTCAGTCGTCCCGACTCATCCTTCCACAGCGGCTGATAGGCCCACAGGTTTTCCGGAAGATATTTCCGTTTCGTCCAGTCATCACTAAGCCCGCCGCTGGTGCCGACCGTGATGCCTGTGTTGACGTTCCACTTGTCTTCCGTCCGGCGCACGATCTCCGCCAGACGTTCTCGATCAGGCCACGGTGCACCGCCCTTAATCCAGTCTTTGATGTAGGCCGCCTGCTCGGCACTCAGACGATCGTTCTCCTTCGGTGGCATCTCCAGCCCGTCGCGGATGACCGCCTTGTACAGAGGGCTTTGTTCCGGCCTGCCGGGCACGATCGCGGCATCTTCGCTCTCGCCGCCTTTGAGCAGACCCTCCCGCGACTGCATGTTGTACTTGCCACGAATATCGGTGGCGTCGTCGCCATGGCAACTGAAGCACTTCGTCCTGAAGATCGCCAGCACGCGATGAGCGAACAGTTCTTCCGCCTGGGTCGAGTCCTTCCCGGATTTCTGTGCTGCGAGTGACGGAAATGCCGTCGCCATGCACAGCGTCACTGCGTAGAGGACGGTGACCATTCCGAGTTGTGATTGCCGTTCGACCATCTTCGTTGTTTTTCCAATACCAGAGACCTGCGCCGACCTGGAAAGTGGACGCCGCTTGATTCCTGTTCCTCAGTCGTTGGGCTGGGCCAGGCAAACCATAGGGCCGTTGGCCCTGCGCTCAGACAGCCACACCGCACTACGCTGCGGCGGACATCTGCTCGGAAACATGTTTCAGCAGCATGTCGACAATATCGTCGGTCGTCTGGCCTTCACTGACCGCGGCGAAGTTCAAACCCATGCGATGCCGTAAAACGGGATGCACGAATTTCCTCACGTCCGCAAAGGTGACTTCGCTCCGACCGGAGAGACCAGCGTGTGACTTGGCCGCCAACAGCAACCCTTGTCCGGCTCGCGGGCCGCAGCCCCAACGCACCCATTGATTGACGAACTCGGGAGCTTCGTCGCTGTTCGGTCGGGTACTGCGGGCCAGTCGTGCGGCATAGTTGGCCACCTCAGGACTAACTGCGATTCCGCGGACCGCTTTCTGCATCTGGATAATTTCCTCACCGCCAATGATGCGATCAAGCTTCGGCAGCGATTCCAGTGTGGTCGACAACAGAATCTTTTCTTCTTCGCTGAGCGACGGATAATCGATCTTGATCAGGAACAGGAACCGATCCAATTGCGCTTCGGGCAAGGTATACGTGCCTTCCTGCTCGATCGGGTTTTGAGTGGCCAGCACGAGGAAAGGCTCGGGCAATTTATAGGTTTCACCGCCCACACTTACGTTGCGCTCCTGCATGGCTTCGAGCAGCGCGGCCTGGGTCTTGGGGGGCGTACGATTGATTTCGTCGGCCAACAGAATGTTGGTAAAGACCGGCCCTTTGGAAAAGGTAAAGTGCCGCTTTCCATGCTCATCTTCGTTCAGCAACGTCGTGCCGGTGATGTCGGTCGGCATCAAGTCGGGCGTAAATTGTACCCGGGTAAAATCGAGGGACATGGTCTCGGCAAGACTGTTAATCATCAGCGTCTTGGCCAGTCCGGGCACACCCTCGATCACGACATGTCCCCGGGCGAAGAATGCCGTGAGGATCTGACCGATGACATCCACCTGGCCAACGATGATTTTTCCGACTTCGGCAGCGATCAATTCGCCCGACTTTTCCAGCTTGGCTAAGGCTTCCGCGTCGCTGCCTGAATGTGTTGTGTTTGATGAATTCATATTCAGGTAACCCTGTTGATGTTGATGTTGATGTTTCGTGATAGTCGCCTTTCGCTCCGCGAAAGTAGCGGCTTTCTTTTTCGTGCAGCGATACTTTCGCGGAGTGAAAGGCGACTAAGCGTTCCTATTTTCGTTTGACGGATTCTTCGGCAACGGCTTTGAAATAGTTGCTGACCATATTCTCGTATCCAGCGGGCACAGTGCCGCCGGTGGTATCGGCTTGATGCGCATCCTTAAACGTTCCATCCGCGATCTGCTGCGCACGCAGTTCGTAGGCACTGGCGAGCGAAGTTTCCGCACGACGTACGTGCTTGATGGCTTCGTTGAGCGTTTGCCTCACATCGACTCCCTGCTTATTGCTCTGAATTTGTCGGAGTCGTTCCAGGGCTCGCTTCAGGTCGGTCGTGGGGAGATTATGGCGATTGAGCGCCAGTAATAGCCCGCGGATGTTCTCTTTACTCTTGTGGTCTGCAGCCCCCATCAGCTCCTTGAGCTTATTCAGCTCGTCAGGAGGGAGCTTGCCGACATCGGCGAATCCTGTCGCAGTGCCGGTTCCTTTGCCCAAACCAACCGCCGATGAGGGCGCGTTGTCCTCATCGATAATTTTGCCGTCTTCACCAGCACCGGCCACCAGGCGAGCTGGCATCGCCACCTCATTGTCCGGGATCGCCGGTGCTTTGCCGGCGGCCATCTGCCCTTCTGACTGTCCAGCACGCCCGATGTTGCCACGGCCCTTCGCTTTTGCCAGCGGGTTAGGCGTCTGAGCGGCCATTTGCCCAGCGGCGGACGCCGAGTCCAGGTTATCCGACGCCGGTGATCCGGAAGGGGAATTGTGATCCATCAGTTCCGAGCCCGATTCGGGGACGGGGGCGCCCAAATCGTCGAGTCCGCTGACCAACTCAGATATATTCACGGGAAGCTCCGCAGGCAGTTCACCCAGGTTTGGCAACTTGCCTTGATCCTCCGCATCTTCGTTCTGTCCAGGCTCGACCAAGGCACCTGATGTTGGAGCCTGTTGCCCCGTCTCAATCTCCTGCGACGAATCTTGCGGTACGGTGTCGAGATTGTGCGACATATCGGGCTTCGGTTTGTCGCTATCCAATGCCAGCAGGTTGGGGATTTTATCATCGAGTTTGTCCTGAATGTTGTGCAGTGTGGCCTCGTACAGGTCGATCTCGCTCTTGTCCGCAAAGTCCCACTCGTCTCGCGCGAGGTCTTCAGCCAACTCCTCGAGATCACGCTTCAACGCAAGCTTTTTTAGATCAAGATCGCTGAGGTCTTTCTCGTCATCCTCATCCAGATTCTCCGTGGGCTTGGAAGTGATCACCTTCCGCAGTGCATCAAGTTCTTCTTCCGCCTCCGTCCACTCCTTGAGCTTTTCGTTGGTCTCGGCCTGGGCCAAATCCGCCGCAGGTGCGGCCTCATTACGATCTTCACCCAGCAACTTCGCCAGTTCGAGATTCTTGCCCTTCTCTAACTTCTCGAATTCTCCGCCCTTGAGCGCCAGCAACTGATTGTAGATCATTTCCTGCACGGTTTTCAGATGTTTGAATTCGCCGTTAATACGCTCCTGGTCGAGCGCCACCGGAACAATTTCTGGGGCGCGATCTGTGGTCAGGTAAACCGCGATTCCCTTGGGGGATTGCACGCCGCTACCCACGCAGGCGATTCCGGTAACGGCCTGCTCTTCTCCCATGTCGAAGACGAAGGTGGCGGGCAACTTCTCCAACAACACGCGGGGCGCTTTGGGCCCCTTACTTACAGCTAAGGCGTTCCTGGCATCCTTGACATTGGACGCAACAAGCTTCCATTTCGAGCTGTCGAGGTAGGGGCTCTTCTGCTCCTCGGTGTCCTCGCCCACGAGCGCCAGTTGTTCCAGATACGCTTTTGCCGACCAGCCGTGGGCAGAGTCAATGACCAGCCCGAAGTAGCGTGCTGGTTGACTCTTGAAGCGGACGCTTTGAGTCTTCGTGTTTTTAAAGGACGTTCCGGGACCGAAACCATTGGCACGCTTCAACTGGCCGGCATTGAGCCGTGTACGTCCGGCGGCAAACGCGCGATGATTGGCTTCAACAGCCTCAATCTGGGCGATGCTCTGCATGCGCTGGGCCAAATGAATTCCCTGATCCGGTGCCAACTGCACTCCCTTGATCAGTGTTTCCCGCACATCGACCTGAAGTTCGAGAATCTTCTGACGGTAGGCATCGAGCGCTGCCTGGATGTCTTTGTCCTCGCGCTTCACACGATTCACATCCAACCAGACATCGTCAATGTTCACCGACAGGTTCTGGGTGCCCTCCAACGCTTGTTTTTGAAGAACGATGGCGCGCTCCAGGGCGGCGTAAAGATCTTTTAGCTCCGAGTCGCCGTCAGCAAGATTGGTATCCAGATCCTTCACGGTGACCAGCAAGGCATTCGAAACTCCGCTGTCGGTGGTTGGACAAAAGTCGTTGCCATGGACTTCCAAAAAGTACTTGTTACCCGGCTCGAAGACGCTGGCATCAATTTTCAGGTCGACTCGCTTCTGAATCCGATCCTGCTCACCAGGTGCGGAGCCGAACGTCCAGTCCCGAATCGCCTCTGGCGGACTGCCGACTTTAGCGCGGCGGAGCGTCAGCTTCATATCCTGCATGCCATAGTCATCCTTGCCTTCAAACCGCAACGGAAGTGTGGCACCGGGCGTGACAACATGGCTCATTTCCATGTCCAGATAGTTGACTTCGGGTTTGCGGTCGGTCTTGAGCTGGACACTGCCGCTGCTCAAGATGATTGGATTCGGCAAGTTCCTGACCACCGCGACCAGGTCGTAATTACCGCCGGTGTCGCCCACCTCGATCGTCCCTTTCCAGACTTGATTGCCCGTATCCTGTAGCGGCACGGACCCGGCCGGCCACTGCCAGACAAGCGACTCGACCGGTTTATCCAACTTGACGAGTAGATCCAACTGGCTGGCAGGAAGACACTTCACCGGGTAAGGGGGGCCGCTTTGCTCACGTGGCGGTTGGGCCACATAGGCCGGTGGCGTAATGGTGAATCTGGATTCGACGATCTTTGTCGCGGCGTTCACCGTCACCTGCACGCTGCGGGTATAGGTTCCACCAACGAAGATGCGAAAAGAAAAGCTCCGGCGAACGGCTTCAAACGTGTACTGATACAGGTTCGGATTTCCGACGACGGGCCGCATTTTGACTTCCGCGCCGACGGTACCATCGTTGGCAACGCTGCCCTGACCCTCTCGGTACACGATGGCGGGATAAATCATCAGCTGTTTGCCGTCTGCGAACTCGGTCACATCCAGCGAAATATCAAGGTCGTCAAATTCAGCAATGGTCACATCCTCTGCCGGACTCATGATCAGCGAGGCGGCGGCAGCGGGTGGAGAATCGTTGAAGGCGAACGCATAGCGGGAAAATGCATTCTGCAGATAGTCCGGCGCGATAGCACTGTATGCGATCCAAATCGCCAGCAGCACGGCGAACGCCGAGCACCATTTTGCCATCCGGGCCGGCTGCCATAATTCACGCAGCGGCACATGGCTCCACCCCGTCGTGGCCGCGCTGGCCGTGGCCCTGATGAAATCTCTCTGTTTGTCGCTGTAGTCCATCTCTTCAAACTGCATGGTATTGATCAGGACATTTTCCTCGATGCCGAATTGCTCCTCCAGCATCAGTGCGACCTGTTCGTTACTACGGTGAGTCCTGAGGGCTCCAACGACACACTTGAAAAACGCCCCAATCGTGCCGATCAGTCCCGTAATTGCAAACGGAAATCGCAAGGCCGAGGGCAGAACGAGCAGGTTGTCCAGGGCAAAAAGACTAAGCCAAATCGTGGCTGTAATGGCGAACCAGGTGAGAAACCCCAGCATGACTGTCGTCATGCGGATGGTACGGTTCGCACGTTCGATAACCCGCCTGAAATCCAATGTCTGTGTAGGACTCGTTTGTGCGATGCTCATTGTGTTACCTCGTGATCCTTACCACCGACAATTAGCTTGCCGTCTTTCATGACAACCGGCCAGAGATCTGGCGCAATGCCCATTTCGGGTGTTGCCGTCTCAAGTTTGATTCGTGTACGACAAAAAGTGCCGCGATCAATCAACGTCATATTTCCCGTCTTATTGTCTCGCACAAACCGCCAGATACTCAGGCGATAGAATTCCATCAACTCACCGTGTTCATCCATTTCGAAATTTCTCGTACCCTTCCCCCAGGCAGTGCCCTTTGCCCACGCCAGGGCCGCCTCCGGATCAGCGATGTCTCGGCGCAGCCTCACCAGGGCGGTGATTTTCCGGTCGCGATCCTCGCAGATAATGCCCAGCAGTTTCTTCTCGGTGTAGTAGTCCTGAACTTTGAGAAATTCGGTTTCGACGGATTTGAAAAGGTCCGTGCGCCTGGTTCCTTCCGCGGGCCAGCCAGCCACCCACTTGCCATCGACCAGAGCCGCCAGGAAGACGTTTTGACCGAGGGTCGAATGGACCCGCATCTTGCCGTCGCTCGCATCCTTTCGGACAACCACCTTCGAGAGCGTGTCCCGCGTAAGCGCTCGCACGCCGTTGTCGGCGCTGGCCGAATCCAATCTGAAGGAACGGAAATCGACTTCCATGTTGCGAGCAAACTGCTGACCCTCGTCCAGCATTTTGATCCGTTTGACATGCACCAGATCGTCCATACCCTGGCCCGGCTCGCCCGAATACTTCGATCGCATCACGAACTTCTTCGTTCCCGTCACGAAACCCGTGTCCGGCTCCACAACCCGCACGTACATGACGCGCGTGTCCACAATACCGGTCACCGTCTCTCCGCTATTGAAGACCACGGTGCACTTGGGCTTTAACACGGGATATTCTAACCCGAATCTCACCTTTTTAACGCCGTCTCCCATGTTGCTGATATTGAGTATCTTGAACTTTTTCAGGTACTCCTCGCTGTTGGGCGAGAACGTCATTTCTTTGACGACGTTAAAATTGAACGTGAAGACTTTGGTCTTCGCTCGGATGTTTTCGACATCCACGGTGGTCGTCGTTTTATCCCCCGACATCTTCGTCATCGTAAAATTCAGCCCTGGAGTTAACTGCACAATCCCCTCGTACTGCGTTTCGTCTGACAGATAGACCAGTGCATGCCGCTTAGCCGCCTTGTCTGCTGCCGCCAGACCCGCCGGCGACATAACAAACATCGCGATCAGGAGACTGTATAATCTCGTGGTGGTGGTATTTACTGTGAATATGGTTGTCATGATCGATGCCTTCATTGCATAGTCGCCTTTCGCGGACCGGCAGGCGACTATTAAACGATATTCATACGCCGTCGCAGGACCCATTCCCAAAGCAGAATGCCCATCACGAGCAGGATGTATACTGGCAGCACGCCGAATAGAGCGGGCTCCCTCACCAGCGGTGAGTCATGCGGGTCAGCACTGGTCATCAACATGGCTTTGAGACGCTGGATCAGCTGTTCGGTGTCAGCTTCCCGCTGGTAGTTTCCACCACTGCGAGCGGCCAGGTTCTCCAGGAACGGATGATCCACCGCGAGATCTGCACCCTCGCTGGCATTCGCCCCCACGCGGATGACTCGCTCATAAGTATCCAACGGCTCACCGGCCAGAGTCGCCTCGAGCTTGACCGTGTAGTCGCCGCGGTCAGCGAAGAACACTTTTGTCTGGAAGTCATTGCTGTCCTTAAGCACGATCGAAAGATCCTGAGTGGTCCCTTCATGCTCGACCGACCCCTTCAGATGGACTTCCCCCTCTGCATATCGTCCCACAACGCCAATTTCTGCGTGGCCTGCTTCACTGGGGCGGTATCGTTTGCGATCCCACCTGACGGTCAGGAATCGGCCGCCCTCAATCTCGCCGGCCAAGTAGCGAATGGAATCTCGCCAGAACTGATGAAAGGCGCCGGAAATATCGCCTTCCATCCGCGACCATCTCCAAAGCGTATCAGTGGCCACGCCCAGTATCTGACCTTTGCCATAAGGTTGCAGGACAACAATCGGCACGATCTTACTGCCAACGGAGGCATTCATCAGGCTTAGCGCACCGCTGCGACGTTCCCCCACTTTGTTCACTGAATAGAACACCGGAGCTGTGACGTCATTCAAGATAGCAGCCGTCGCGGAAGACAACCCATGCCCGGATCCCTCCGGTGGAATAATAACCGGGAACTGCCCTGCGCTGATTCCGCGGGCGTCGTTGCTTTCCTTCCAGGGTATCAGTGGCGCAAGGACCGTTTTGTAGTAGCCCCCTTTATCAAAGGACTTGGGACCTCCAAGCAGTACAAGGTTGCCGCCACGTTCAACGTATTTTCTTAACGCGTCGAAAGACGCAGGGCTGATAAAGTCCGCCGGGAAGGATCCTAGAACAATGCAGGTATAAAGGTCCAGGACCTCTTCATCAGCGGGAAATCCACGCGAAAACACCTGGTCACCTTCCTGCCGCGCGCCATCAATCAGAAACACCTGGGCGTTTTTTCGATAAACCGAAGTCAGCTTGATTGTCGCATCTTCACTGAACTCGCGTTTGAGCATCGCGAAATTCCAATCAAGCATGTTTCCATACAAGAGGACGTTGACACGAATGGCACTGCCGGTGTGGTAGCAAGGGGTTACGTCATGCGGCGGCCTTGAGCTGGTGTCTTGGTTTCTTCATTAGAGCCAGAACTTTCGGTCTGCGTTTGTTGACGCGCGGTTCGACTCGACCGTCACGGTGGCCCAC
>Ga0114993_10002394_pt1 | contig 20581 bp, 24 predicted proteins | sample ArcticOcean_MG_C_FD_87042 | JGI IMG/M metagenome (GOLD analysis project Ga0114993, IMG submission 87042) | Marine microbial communities from western Arctic Ocean - ArcticOcean_MG_CB2_150 | ecosystem: Environmental > Aquatic > Marine > Oceanic | place: Arctic Ocean: Canada Basin | collected...
AGCCGCCCTCCGTGGCGGATTCCAGATCGTCGTTGAAGACGATGGTCAGACGATCACCGCAGCCATCCCAGTGCCAGCCGAATGGACCTGTGTCATATTCGTTCCTGGTGTGCCCATGCCCACCGAAGAGGCCCGATCCCTCCTTGCCGAGGACGTCACACGGAAAGACGCCGTGCACAACCTGGGTAGGGTAGCGCTGCTCGTCCGGGCATTCTCCACTGGCGACCCCACCCACCTCGCCGTCGCAACGCGAGACAGACTCCATCAGCCGGCCCGCCAGGGGATATTCCACGCCATGAAACCCATCCTGAGAGCCGCCCTCGCCGCAGGTGCGCACGGGGCTTTCCTCTCCGGATCTGGTTCCAGTATCTTGGCTATCACCTCCGGCAGAGAGATGACCGTCGGCTACGAGATGGCAGAGGCGGCATCCAAGTCCGGCGTCGAAGGCGAGTTCAGGGTCGCAAAACCCACCGACCAGGGCGCTCATATATCGTCCAATGCCCAGTCACCACAGGGACAGTAGATGGCCCTGATCGTCCAGAAATATGGCGGATCTTCGGTTGCCGACGCAGGTGCCATACGCAACGTTGCGAGGCGCATCGCTGACTCCAAGGCCGCGGGCAACCGTACTGTCGCCGTCGTCTCCGCGATGGGCGACACCACAGACGAGCTGATAGCCCTCGCTGGCCAGATCTCCGACAGCCCCGATCCACGAGAGATGGACGTGCTGCTGTCGACGGGCGAGCTCGTAAGCTGCACCCTGCTTGCTATGGCCATTAGGTCCATGGGAACAGACGCCATAAGCCTCAGCGGCGCACAGGCCGGCATCAAGACCGATACGGGTCATGGCAAGGCCAGAATAGCCATGGTCGACACCTCCCGCATTAACGAGGAGTTGGACCGTGGCAAGGCGGTCATTGTCGCCGGGTTTCAGGGCGTCAGCGACGACATGAACGTGACCACCCTCGGGCGTGGCGCGTCGGACCTGTCCGCAGTCGCAATCGCAGCCGCCCTCGGCGCGGACCGCTGCGAGGTTTACTCCGATGTCGAGGGCATCTTCACCGCTGACCCTCGACTCGTCCCCGACGCTCGAAGGCTCGACGAGGTCGGCTTCGAGGAAATGCTCGAAATGGCAAGCTACGGCGCAAAAATGGCGCCCCGTTCGATAGAAATGGCGATGGTCTATGACGTGCCTATCCTGGTGGCCTCCAGCTCCAAGGAAGGCACCGGCACACTCATTCACAAAGGAGACGGCATGAAGTTCCCCGTAGGTGAGATCCGAAATCACGTGCGAAGTGTCGCCGCCGACTCCAACGTGGCAAAAATCACTATTCCCGGCGTACCCGAACGCACCGGCTCTCAGGCGAGCGTGTTCGAGCCGCTAACCGAAGCGGGCATCAGCGTCGATGTCATCGTGCAAAACGTGGCAGTAGATGGATCTGCCGACATCTCCTTCACCGTCGAACACACCGATTTCTCGCGAGCCATTCAGGTGGCGGAACAGATAGCACGAGACCTGAGCGCGGGCGTCCCGATAGGAGCCGACGGGCTGGCAAAGGTCAGTATAGTAGGCACCGGTATGCAAAACGCTCCCGGCTACGCGTCCAGAATGTTCCGAGCCCTGGCCGACGCAGGAATAGCGATCGAAATGATCTCAACATCCGAGATACGGATCACCTGTTTGGTAGCTGACACAAAAATAGGCGACGCGGCAAGAGCGCTCCACGCAGCATTTCAACTAGACCGCCCCAACTAGCCCCCGAGTAGGCGAAGAGCCAAGGGGCAAGGGGCAGCGCCCCTACCTTGTTAGTTCAGCCCCCATACGGGAGCCATGAGGCTCTTAGCTTTGGCACCGAGGTGTGCAGAGGGGAACAGCCCCTATGCCGGGAGCCTGAGGGTGTCCCTCAGAATATATCTCTTTTTCTTTTTTCTTCTTATCAGCGCAGCCAACAGGGCACTGACCGAGAGCCGCCGATGACTCCGCGCTCTAACAAAGGAGCCGAATAATGAAAATCGAGTCCGTAGAAGGCCTCCACATAGGAACATCCTACGTAGTCCGGATCCGAACGGACACCGGCCTGACAGGCATCGGCCAGACCGCGTGTTGGGGCTATACCGAAGCGGTCGCCGCCATCGTCGACAAGTTCAGCGGCTACCTGATCGGCGAGGACCCGATGCGCATCGAGTATCTCTGGCAGTACATGTACCGCATGGGCCCCTTCCGAGGCTCAGCCCTGTCAGGTGCGGTCAGCGCGATCGACATCGCCCTCTGGGACATCAAGGGCAAACACTTCCAGGCCCCTATCTGGGAACTGCTGGGGGGGCGCTATCGAGACCGGATTAGGCTCCACCTTCTTATGGGAGGCGGCGATTCACCCGATCAGACCCTGCAAATTGCCCGCGCGGCAGCCGAAGAGGGATTCACGGCCGTCAAGCTCGACCCCCTGCCTTCTGGCTATCAGGACATGACCCAGTCCAGGCTCATCGCCGCGGCCCGTGACAACGTAGCCGCAACCAGGGAAGGGGCAGGACAGGACGTCGACGTCATCGTCGAGCTCCATCGCAAGCTCACACCCATGGTAGCCATCGCACTCACCGAATCCCTGGCTGAGTTTCAGCCGCTATTCGTCGAGGATCCTATCCAGATCGATAGCATCATGTCCCAGGGCGAGATCGCCCAGAGGGTCACCGTTCCAATCGCAAACGGCGAGCGCATGCATTCCATATGGGAATTCCGTGAACTGCTAGCCCACGGAGGCCCGCAGTACGTGCGGCCCGACGTCGGATTGGCGGGAGGCCTATCCCATTGCAAGAAGATTGCCGCAGTAGCCGAGTCATATCACTGCGCAGTCGTGACTCACAACTTCCTAGGTCCGATACTGACCGCGGCCTCCGTTCATCTCGACACCTGCATCCCCAACTTCGTCACCCAGGAGTACTCCAAGAGCGACGAGGCCCCCGAAAATGACGTGTTCCAGACCGTGCTGAAACGTTCAGGTGGCTATCTCCCCGTACCGGAGGCACCCGGCCTGGGGGTCGAGCTCGACGAGACCCTCCTCAAGATGGCAAAACACGAGTCCCGCGACCTGACCCAGGTCCCGAATATCAGAACCGACGGCTCAATCGCCGAGGCAGGCTAGGGCTGAATTTGTTGAACGACCCCGCGCTTTGCACAGAGAGGTGAACATGGATTACATAAACTTCGGCACAGCAGGGGTGAAGGTCTCCCCAATTGCCCTGGGAATGGGCCTGAGAGGCCAGGGCTCCGCGAAGGAGGCCGAAAGTCTCGTCAACCACGCCATCGATTCCGGCGTCAATCTCATCGATTGCGCCAATATTTACGGACTCGGCGACGACCGCAGGGTAAGGGGCACATCCGAGGAAGTACTGGGACGCGTCCTCAAGGACCGCCGGGCCGAAGTGGTCGTCACCACCAAGGTCAATAGCCCCGTGGCCGAGGGACCCAACGACAGTGGCGCATCAAGATATGCCGTCATGCGCGAGATGGACAGGTCTCTCAAGCGCCTCCAAACCGACCATGTGGATGTCTACCTGCTCCACGCCTTCCCAGAATCGAGCCCCCTCGAAGAGACCCTCAGGGCACTGGACGACCTGGTTACGCAGGGCAAGACGAGGTACATCGGGGTCTGTAATTTCGACGCCTGGCAAGTGATGAAGGCACTCTGGACCCAGGATGGTCTCGGCGCCGACCCCCTGATCTGTGTCCAGAACCAGTACAGCCTATTGAACCGTGGGCTCGAGTCCGAGATGTTCGGCGTCGCAGCAGACCAGGGACTTGGCATCATGGCATACAGCCCCCTGGCCATCGGCCTACTCAGCGGAGCCTACTCTGTGGACGAGCCACTACCGCCTCACTCGCCGTGGAAATCTGCGAGGCGAGACGGAGGCCTAGCTTCGGCCCTCACGCCACAAACAGTCGATGTAATCGAGTTGGTTCGGCGGATAGCGTCCGAAAAAGGCAAAACCATGTCCCAGGTTGCCATCAACTGGCTGCTGTCACGCCCCGAAATCACCATCGCCATCTCAGGCAGCGACACCATAGAGCAGCTTGACGACAACCTTGGCGCATTGGGATGGCAGCTCAGCGAGGACGAAATCAATACACTCGATGCGGTCTCAGCAGGCGTAGGTCAAGTCGAGGGTCTATAGCAGGTTCCGGAAGTGGTGCGTCTCCGGTATGACGTAGCGGTGGGCAACCGTACACCTTCTGAGCTAGCCGGTCGCCTCTACAATCCATAGTACGACCGCCGCCACCGCGAACAGCACACCCCACGTTGCCAGACCGCGCCATCCGACCCATGTGTTGCCGCTACGACTTATCCGGTGCCCATCCATCGCCACGCGGTCACCCATACAGAGCCTGCAGCAGCAGCCCTCCATGTCCATGAGCAATCCAGTGGTCACCATCTCCGACACGTAGTCGCCCGAACGCCCCCAACCGCCGACACGATTATTGCCCATGAGCGAAACTCCCCTCCGCCAGCGACGTCGGTCCTAGCTCGTTCCGCTCAGAATGCCTGCCAACTCCTCCATCTCACTTGCGCCAAGCTCCCAGTCCGCCGCCTTCGCGTTAGCATCAACCTGTTCGGGCCGCGTGGCACCCGCAATGACACTGCTCACCGACCGATTGGCGAGTAGCCACGCGATAGCTAGCTCCACCATCGAGTGCCCGCGCTCAGAGGCAAACGCCTCGAGAGCCTCTAGTATGTCGAAATTCGCCTCTGTTAGGTACGTGTCTGCCATCGTGGAGTTACCTGCAAGGCGGGTACCTTCCGGCGGCGTCTCGCCTCTTCGATACTTGCCAGTGAGAAACCCGCTCGCAAGAGGGAAGTAGGGCAGTATGCCGATCCCGTAGTCCGTGCAGCACGGCACTAGTTCCTCTTCTACCTCACGCTTTAGCATGCTATAAGAAGGCTGCACACTTACGAAATGCTCCAGCCCCAGCGCTGACGACCGCTCCATCGCCTGTGCAACCTGCCACGCCTTGAAATTCGAGCAGCCGACGTACCGCACCTTCCCCTGCCGAACCAGGTCGTCCAAAGTGCGAAGCGTCTCCTCGATCGGCGTGTGCGGGTCCTGAAAGTGTATCTGGTACAGGTCTATATAGTCGGTCTGCAGGCGCTTCAGGCTCATCTCCACCTGATCCATAATGTGCTTGCGAGAAGCTCCACGACTGTTGGGGCTATCACCACGCGGAGAGGCGACTTTGGTCGCCAGCACCACCTGGTCGCGGATCCCCTTCACGGACTTGCCGATGAACTCTTCAGATTTTGAGTCGCCGTAGCTGTTGGACGTGTCCAGGAGGTTTATCCCCTGGTCGACCGAACGCTTGATCACCGCGTCCGTAGCATTCAGATCCAGCCGTCCGCCAAAATTATTGGTCCCCAGGCCAACGACTGAGACCTGCAGTCCGGAACTGCCGAGATTGCGATACTCCATGGTTTCTCCTCCTTGCCTACGCAATACACTTATACCATACGCAGTCATGGTGACTTTTCTCCGGTGCCCCTTCAGTAGTATCCTATGGGTTCAGGCTCCGATAGCTGGGCTGCGATTAGACGCGTCCAGACTGCCGCTGCGAGGGTGAACTCGTTGTCTTTTTTCTTCATGCAACTTGCCGACCCCCAGTTCGGAATGTATGCCGAGCTAAGCCGTATGGACGACGCGGAGAGAGTCAGGGTTGAGGGCATGGGAATGAATCTCCCATTCGCGCCTGAAACCTTTGGCCTCGACTATGAAACCGATCACTATAGCAAGGCAATCGCCGCGGCCAACAGGCTCCGCCCGGATTTCGTAGTCACGTGCGGAGACATGTGCAACGACATGATCGATCCCGCCGACGAGCTTGCCGAGCTCAGGCGCATCACAGCAACACTCGATCCGGACATCCCCATGTACTGGGTCGCGGGCAACCACGACGTCACCAACGAGCCTACCCACGAGTCAATCGAGAACTACCGTGAGCGATTCGGTCCCGACTTCTATTCGTTCGACCGCAGCGGCTCCCACTTCGTCGTGCTGAACAGCACAGTCTGGCAGCAGCCTGTGAACGTCCCTGATGAACTGGACAAGCAGATCGAGTTCCTGAAATCAGACCTACGCAGCGCCCGTGAAGCGGGTGCCTACAACATCGTGCTCTTCACACACCATCCACCGTTCCTGACCTACGTGGACGAAGGTGACAGCTGGCTGGTACTGCCTCAGGAGCGACGGCGGATACTGGTAGACCTGCTAACGGAATACGACGTTTCGACGGTGTTCTCCGGGCACTGGCACCGCAACCACACCGCATTTTTTGGAGGCCTACAGATCGTGGTAACGGGCGCTACGGGCCTGCCCCTTGGGCCCGACCCCTCCGGACTCAGGCTGGTAACGGTCCGCCCCGAAGGCGTCTCCCACAGATTTTACTCGTTCGACCAAATGCCAACGGAGTTCAGTCCAGGTCTGGAAACCTAGCCGTGGACTCGGAGGCCCGCCGAAGCCAGTTGTACAGCGTCCTCGGAGACCTACCTGACCGCCACCGCGAAATCTCAGTCCGCAAGGTCGACGAGGAGGAGCGAGAGCACTACGTCCTGGAAAAGCTGGTGCTCGACCTCAATGGCATCGAGAGCGTGCCCGCCTACTTCACCATGCCTATAGCCAGTGAGGGGAGGTTCCCCACCGTCCTCTACAACCACGCCCATGGGCGCGATTATGTTCTTGGCAAGGACGAATTGATCGAGGGCCGCGACGCCCTGCAGCAGCCACCGTACGCGGAGGTACTAGCACGCGAGGGTTACGCCGCGCTCTGCATCGACACCTGGGCCTTTGGGGAGAGGCGAGGTCGTTCCGAGGGCACGCTGTTCAAATCCATGTTGTGGCGCGGCCAGGTGATGTGGGGGATGATGGTCTACGACTCCTTGAGGGCCGTCGACTACCTAGGGTCCAGGCCTGACGTCGATTCCGGCAGGATCGGTACCCTGGGTATCTCCATGGGCAGTACGATGGCCTGGTGGGTCGCCGCCCTCGACACCCGAATTCGTGTTTGCATCGACATCTGCTGCCTCACCGACTTCGATGCCCTTATGGACACCAACGACCTCGATAGCCACGGCTTCTACTACTTCGTTCCTGGCCTACTCAAGCACTTCACGACGTCCCAGATCAACGCCCTGATTGTGCCCCGTCCCCATCTTGGACTCGCCGGTAATTACGACAAGCTGACGCCGATAGCAGGCCTGGATCGAATCGACGCGGAACTCACCGAGGCCTATGCGTCAGCGGGTGCATCGGACGCTTGGAACCTCTTGCGATACGAGACAGGCCACTTCGAGACTGCCGACATGCGATCGGAGATTCTCACGTACCTCCAGAAGTGGCTCTAACTCACCAGCGGGAATAAGTCACATTGAGCATAACCAAGCAGGAATTGGCACAGGTATTCCAGTTCGAAGGGCTCACCCGTTCGAACGCCTACGATCCAGATTGGGTCATAGCGAACATGATGGGTCCCAACGTCATGTGGCTCACTGAGTCCCTAAGCCAGGTCATGAGCCTGAAGCCAGGCATGCGAGTGTTGGACATGGGGTGCGGGAAGGCTGTCAGTTCAATATTTCTGGCAAAGGAATTCGGGTTGCAGGTCTGGGCTGCCGATCTTTGGATCGACCCCAACGACAACCTGGAGCGGATTCGCGCGTTCGGCCTTGACGATCAGGTGTTTCCGATCCGCGTTGAGGCACACGACATTCCGTTCGCGAGCGACTTCTTCGACGCCATCGTCAGTATGGACTCGTATCACTACTTCGGAGCGGACGATCTGTATCTGCGGGACCGATTCTCTCACCTTGTGAAGCCCGGTGGACAGATAGGTATCATAGTGCCCGGCCTGGCCCAGGAGGTCCTGTCTGCCTCAATTCCAGAGCACATGCAGCCCTACTGGCACTCAAGTTTCTGGAGTTTCCATAGCCCCGAGTGGTGGCGCAGGAATTGGGAAAGAAGCGAGACCGTCGAGGTCGAGCGGGCCGATATGGTCCCGAATGGCTGGAAGCTCTGGCTGACGTCAGAGGAGGTGTCGGCCAAGTGGCGCGAGGAAAAGCGGGAAAAGGTTGTAGACGAAGCCGCACTGCTGCGAGAGGACAAGGGGCACTATCTTGGCTTCACTCGCATGGTTGCCCGAAGAAATCCGAGCATTTGACGAACGAGCCGCCGTCGGCCCCGCCCACATCTCAGCCTCTCCGATAGGGACTCACCAGGGTGAGCCTCACTCCAAGACGCGGACGACCACCGCATAGCGCCGTAATGAGCATGTTGGCCCCAACTCCCTAAAAGACACTACCTCGGCGCTGCGCCACTTTGCCTCGGCTGTCAGAACCGAGCCGGGAGAGGGGACAGCCGCTTCCTCTCCGCGAGAGATCTGTCCCAATGGTTCGCCGGCTTCTGATTTAACAAACCACGATGCGGCTATCTCTTTACTGCCGCCCTCAACACCGGTTGTGTCTGTCACTACGCGCCCTCCCCGTGGCTGCGTTCCATCTTCTCCACGTTTGGTTGTATCAGGCCATAACCCCCGGCCTTTCGGCGATAGACCACACAATGGCGCTCGGTCTCGGCGTTCAAGAAGAAGTAGAAGTCGTGTCCCACTAGATTCATCTGCTCCACAGCGTCCTCTACGAACAGTGGCTTGGTTTCGTGGATCTTCATACGCACGATGCTGTCGGCCTCTTCTGGCTCGACCGACGACTCTGTCGCTCCATCATCACCTGCCGCCGCCTGCGCTTCGAGGGCGTCCTTATGCCTGGCTGAATCCCTCCTCCTCGAAGCATGCTTGCGCCCCTTCCAGTCTCTGATCCGGCGCGACAAGATGTCGTGGACCCGATCAATGGCCGCTGTGGTATTTATCCCGCTGTCCTCGGCTCTGAGCAGTGTGCCCTTGGCGGCAAGCGTTGCCTGTACGACAACGGCACTATCTTCTGGGGCGTTTCGGTCGAACCGTATCTCCACCGAAGCCGTAGTCAGATTTGGCAGTGATCGGGCTACCCTGTCGAGCCGTTTTAGAGCGTACTCTTTTGCTTGAGGCGTGCTGCCGAAGTTCCTGAAGGTCACCTCTATCTCGATCGCGTTTGGCTCGTTGGTCGGGGCATCTTGCATGCTATTGGCCTCACTTTCTTCGTAGGTAAACCGCTATCAGCAGGCTGGATCGATTGTCATCGAATAGTGCTGAGGGGGCATTCCCTCCCGCTTGTCTATCTGATGCAACAATGTCTTCCATGGGATGATCTTCTGTCGACCCTATCGTCTCATATTCGATGTCATCCCGGTATGAACTTGGCGATAGCGGGCGTGAATTCTCCGTTGCGATGCCCTGTGGGTGTTCCTATCGTGGATTGGCGTGGTGGTCAGGCGCCCCAGAGGCTGAACGTTGACGCGAATCTCACGCCATACCGACGGTTCTTCACGGGTGCTTCACAGCGGCGTGCGACTCTCATATATGGGTCCGGTGCGATGTTTCTAGAGGCATGTGTGGAGGACCCTGATCTGGTGCAGGTCCCGAATGTGCTGAAGATTTCGAGGGCGCGCCGCCGGTGGAACTGTGGGCGCCACCCATTGCCCAGAGTTCGTCCCTGGCGAAAACCACCATAACTGGCAAGTGTACGCTCGGTACCTCTGCCGCCTTGATGGTGTGGTTTAATGGACGAAGGGCACCGTCCCCAAAGACAAACTGGCCAGTTGGAGCAGATTGCGTGAAAGTAGGCGTCCCGAAAGAAATCGCGACCGGAGAACGGCGGGTAGCGCTTACCCCAGACGCCGTCACCAGGCTTGTCAAAGCTGGATTTGAGGTACTTATGCAATCCGGGGCAGGGCGCGAGGCTCTAATCTCGGACCAGGCGTACGAGGCTGTCGGCGCAATCGTCGTCGAAAACGCCGAAACCCTCTACGGCTCCGTCGATGTGGTTCTCAAGGTTCAAAAACCGCTCTTCGACGAAGCCGCTGATCGCCACGAAATCGATATGTTGCCCGAGGGCGCCTCGGTTATCGGCCTGCTCCAGCCGCTGTCCGACCATGAAATGGTCAAGCGACTTGCTGAGCGATCTGTAACAAGCTTCAGCATGGACACGATCCCCCGTATCGCCCGCGCTCAGAGTATGGACGCGCTATCGTCCATGGCATCCATCGCCGGCTACAAAGCAGCCCTGATGGCGGCCACATCCCTGGGCAAGGTATTCCCGATGATGATCACCGCTGCCGGCACACTTGCCCCTTCAAAGGGGCTCGTGATCGGCGTCGGCGTCGCCGGGCTGCAGGCAATCGCGACGGCTCGACGACTCGGCGCCGTCATGTATGCGTACGATGTCCGTCCGGCAGTGAAAGAGCAGGCCCAGAGCCTCGGCGCCACCTTCGTGGAGGCTGAAGGCACCACCGTTGATAACGAGGACGCTGGCGGCTACGCCAGGGTCCAGTCAGAAACAGATAGGTTGGCGAGCAGGGATCTGATTCACCGCCACATCCAGGACATGGATTTTGTTATCTCCACAGCGGCGGTCCCCGGCAAACGCGCTCCGACCCTGATTACCAAAGAGATGGTCGTAGATATGCGATTGGGTGCAGTTGTGATCGATCTCGCTGCGGAAATGGGCGGGAACTGCGAGGTCACCGTCCCGGGGGAAGAGATAGTTGAGCACGGAATAACTGTTGTCGGACCGTTGAACCTGCCCTCCACGCTGCCTACCCACGCGAGCCAGGCGTATTCGAGAAATATCTCCAATCTCCTGATCCATCTTGAAAAAGAAGGCAAACTAGAGATTGACTTCGACGATGAGATAACGAAGGGATGCTGCATCACCCACGGTGGGCAGATCGTCCACGGCCCGACCCTGGAGATGGTCAGCACGACAACTCAGTAACACTAGTGAGGTCGACTGGAATTGTTTGATAGCGTTCTGCTGATAGAGCTCTTCATATTCGTCCTGGCGGTATTCGTCGGGTTTGAGGTGATCACCAAAGTACCTCCCACCCTCCACACCCCCTTGATGTCAGGGGCCAACGCCATTTCCGGCATCGCCATCCTCGGGGCACTGCTCGTCGCCGGGCAGAAAGACTTCACCGCGGGGGCCATCATCGGATTCATGGCAGTGATCCTGGCTACGGTGAACGTAGTGGGAGGCTTCATGGTTACCGACCGCATGCTCCAAATGTTCAAAAAATCCCCGGTGGACAAGAATTGAACGACTTTGATTTCGACCTGTTTATTGGTGCCCTATATCTGGTCGCCGTAATCTTCTTTTACTTCGGTCTCAAGCGACTAGGCTCACCGAAGACCGCCAGATCGGGGAACCTGATAGCGTCGCTCGGGATGCTAATCGCCGTGGTGGCGACCCTGGTGGACCGGGAGATCATCTCCTTTGAGTTGATCGTAGCGGGCATCATTATTGGGGGCCTGATCGGCGTTATCATGGCACGGGCGATCAAAATGACCGCCATGCCGCAGATGGTGGCCGTGTTCGACGGTCTCGGCGGCGCAGCATCGGCTCTGGTGGCGGCCGGAGTTCTCCATGGGAATATCGCAGATGGCACCGATATGTCTGTGGATGTGTCCGTGACCATCATGATCGGCACGCTCATAGGAGCGGTCACGTTCTCTGGGAGCCTGATCGCTTTCGGCAAGCTGCAAGAGATCATCGCGACCCGTCCCGTCACGTTCCCGCTCCAGAAGACCGTTAGTCTGCTGTTGTTCGTCGGCATTCTAGCCATGATCGGCTACCTGGTAGCTGATCCTGACATGACCGTGTTCATCGGCCTGAGCGTCGCGTGCCTGCTCCTGGGAATCCTGTTGGTAATTCCCATCGGTGGCGCCGACATGCCGGTGGTGATTTCCCTACTAAACTCCTACTCCGGATTGGCTGCCGCGAGTGCCGGTTTCGTCTTGGGCAACGTGATGCTGATCATTGCGGGTGCGCTCGTTGGCGCGGCTGGCCTGATCCTGACCCAAATCATGACCAAGGCGATGAACCGATCCCTTGTCAATGTCGTGTTCGGGGCGTTCGGGGCCGTCGAAACCGTGAGCGGATCAGCTGCCCCTGGGGGTGAAGCCAGACCGGTTCGCGAGGTGGCCTACGAGGACTCGGCGGTCATCTTAGCCTACGCCAGGTCGGCAATCTTTGTTCCAGGCTACGGCCTGGCGGTAGCCCAGGCTCAGCACCAGCTCAAGGAGCTAGGCGCGCTCATCGAAGCCAAGGGTGTCGCGGTCAAGTACGCCATCCATCCAGTTGCTGGCAGGATGCCGGGCCACATGAATGTGTTGTTGGCCGAAGCCGATGTACCCTACGACAAACTATATGATCTCGACCAAATTAACGATGAATTCTCGTCAACGGACGTGGTTGTAGTGGTGGGTGCCAATGACGTCGTTAACCCAGGCGCGCGCGACGACGCCGGAAGCCCTATCTATGGGATGCCCATTCTCAATGTGGACCGTGCTGGGCAGGTCATAGTTTTGAAGCGCAGCCTCAGTCCTGGTTTTGCGGGGATTGACAACGAACTCTTTTATAAGGAAAATACTTCCATGTTGTTTGGCGACGCTCGTGAGTCTCTGGTGAAGGTCATCTCAGCAATCGAAGACCTCTGACCGAGGCATCGGCCTCAACCACGATCTCGTCTAACTTCGGCTCATGGAAAAATACTGCGGATAACGCCCCGTAATGTTGGGTCCAGAGCCGAGCTACACCTCCTCCGATTGACGGTGCCTCCAAGTGGGAGACTCGCCAGGTGTAACCATGCCAATACCGTATTGATATTGGGTGCAGGCATGCTGAAAATCCCGAGTGGGATCAGCGTGCTCGGAGTCTGCGTTGAGAGATGATATGGGGTGTGTCTGAGAATACCCCAAAATCTGTTGACAGCCGGATCAGACAGAGGGTATAATTCCTTCTTGTCGCCCGAATGGGGCGTGCGGGTTAACCTGCGCCACAGAACGTGCAGCCCGGCCAATCGAAAGGGAGTCAATGCCGACCGCCAGCCAGTTAGTTCGCAAGGGACGAAAGCCCAAGCGCCGAAAAGACAAGGCACCTGCCCTAAGGTACATATTCAACTCGCTGAAAAACAAGTCGATCCGAAATAACGGGTCGCCTCAGAAGCGAGGGGTATGCATCCAGGTCAGGACTCAGACACCGAAGAAGCCGAACTCGGCACTTCGCAAGGTCGCCCGTATCAGGCTGACGAACGGGATGGAAGTCACGGCCTACATCCCGGGTGAGGGTCATAACCTGCAAGAGCACTCGGTGGTACTCATCCGAGGCGGCAGGGTCAAAGACCTGCCGGGTGTGCGCTACCACATTGTTCGAGGTGCTCTCGACACCTCTGGTGTCGATGAGCGAAGGCGTGGACGTAGCAAGTACGGTACCAAGAAGTCGTAGGGTCGACCGACAGACCCCGACTATATCTAACTAGGGAATAAGCAGATGTCGCGACGACGAAGGGCAGTAAAGCGCAAGATCACTCCGGACCCCAGGTTCGGCAGTGTCGAGTTGTCGAGGTTCATTAATAAAGTGATGCTCGGTGGCAAGCGCACGACCGCCCAGCGAATAGTTTATCAAGCCCTCGACCGAATCGAGGACGAGGCGCACCGCCCGGGCCTCGAGGTATTTCAGCACGCGATTAGAAACGCAATGCCCCAGGTACAGGTCAAGTCTCGCCGAGTAGGCGGAACGACCTACCAGGTGCCCACGGACATAGGGGCTTCTCAGCAGGTCACCCTGGCCATGCGGTGGATCATCTCATCCGCTCGCGGCAAGTCCGGTCGTCCCATGGCAGAATTCCTTGCACAGGAATTCCTGGAAGCATCCAGGGGCCAGGGCAACGCAGTCAAGAGGAAGGAGGACCTCCATAGGATGGCCGATGCGAACCGCGCATTCGCCCATTACAAGTGGTAGGTCCATCTCATCACTGATTATGTCTCCCACCTCAAGCCTAGAATCAACACGTAACATAGGATTCATCGCCCACATCGACGCCGGCAAGACTACGGTCACCGAGCGTGTGCTGTACTTTGCCGGTCGCATCTACAAGATCGGATCCATTGACGACGGTACGACTTCAATGGACTGGATGGCGCAAGAGCGAGAGCGTGGCATTACGATCACGTCCGCCGCCACCACGTGCGAGTGGAAGGGCTACGGCATTAACATCATCGACACGCCCGGCCACGTCGACTTTACGGCCGAGGTCGAGAGAAGCCTTAGAATTCTAGACGGCGGAGTGGTGATATTTGACGCCGTCTCAGGTGTCGAACCGCAGTCCGAGACCGTTTGGCGACAGGCCGACCGCTACGGAGTCCCAAGGATCTGTTTTGTAAACAAAATGGACCGAGTGGGTGCGGGATTCGATCGGACCATCGATAGCATCAGGCATCGCCTTCAGTCGAGCCCCGTAGCCATTCAAATACCCATGGGTAGCGAGGACCATTTCGTTGGCGTCATCGATCTTGTCGAGGAAAAGGCTCTTATTTTCAGTGATGAAGAGCCGTACACGCCCGTGGAAGCTCCGATTCCAGACGAGTACCTCGAGCAGGTCAGTGTTTATCGTGATACGATGATTGAGCGGGTCGCTGAGACCGACGATGAGCTGATTATTAAGTACCTCGAAGGCGACAAGATTAGCGTTGAAGAGATAAAGGCCGCCCTGCGCAAGGCCACCATAGCTTACAAATTGGTGCCCGTGATGTGCGGCAGCGCGCTCAAAAACCGAGGAGTCCAGCCACTGCTCGACGCGGTCGGGGACTATTTGCCCTCGCCCCTCGACGTTCCCCCTGCCAAGGGTAAAGACAATAAAACCGGTGAAGAGATTACTCGTGACCCCAGCGAGGATGCTCCGTTCTCTGCCCTGGTATTCAAGGCAGTGGCCGATCCCTTTATAGGGCGACTGGTCTACTTCAGGGTCTACTCAGGAAAAATGAAGACCGGGTCCATGCTTCTGAACTCTTCATCTGGCAAGCGCGAAAGGCTGGGCCGGATAGTAAGGATGCACGCACAAAGCCGAGAGGACCTGGAAGAAGTTCGTGCTGGCGACATCGTCGCCGCGGTAGGCGCAAAGAACGCCTCCACTGGTGACACTTTCTGCGACGAGAACGAACCGATCATTCTCGAGACAATTGTATTCCCTGACCCAGTGATGTCTGTAGCCGTCGAGCCCAAGACCCGTGCGGAGCAAGACAGGCTGGTAGAGGCCCTCGCCAAATTGGCCGACGAAGATCCTACTCTCAAGGTGAAGTTCAACGAAGAGGTGGGTCAGACGATCCTGTCTGGGATGGGGGAGCTCCATCTGGACATCATCGTTGACAGGATGCTGCGAGAGTATAAGGTTGAGTGCAACGTAGGCAGGCCAAAGGTCGCCTATCGCGAGGCTCTCAGGACCCATGCAATGGCAGAGGGTCGACTAGTTCGTCAGACAGGTGGACATGGGCAGTTCGCTCAGGTTCTAATAGAAGTCGCGCCAGGTAAACGAGGTTCGGGCTTCGTGTTCGAAGACAAGGTCAGGGGAGGGTCTGTCCCCCGCGAGTATATTCCTTCAGTGGAGAAGGGTGTTCGCGACGCTCTGGCGGTCGGCCCCCTGGCAGGTTACCCAGTGCTTGATGCCATAGTTACCTTGATCGACGGTAAGTTCCATGAGGTTGACTCATCTGAAATGGCATTCAGAATAGCGGGTTCGATGGCTGTGAAAGAGGCGATGCGAAGAGCCAAGCCCGTAATTCTTGAGCCGGTGATGAAGGCAGAGATAGTGACGCCTGGGGAATTCCTCGGCGAGGTTCTTGGTGACCTGGGTCGCCGACGAGCCAACATACAGAACATAGAGGGCCAAGGAGAAATCCAGGCCGTTCGTGCCACCGTCCCGTTGGGCGAAAGCTTCGGCTACGCAGGGACGTTGCGTTCACTCACTCAGGGACGCGCTAGCTACTCACTTGAGTTCGATAACTACCAAGAGGCACCGGCAGCGGTGGCGGCCGCCTAAGCTCGCTCGGAGGATCATCGGCTTGACGACATCCAGACAGAAAATACGAATTATCCTCAAGGCATTCGACCATCGGATACTCGACCTGTGGGCCGGGCAGATCGTCGAATCCGCTGAGCGCACTGGCGCCCAGGTGGCGGGGCCTGTACCGATGCCCACCACCATCAAGCGCTTTTGTGTGATCCGTTCGCCGCACATATTTAAAGACTCGAGAGAGCACTTTGAATTGAGGACTCATAATCGTCTAATTGACATACTTGAGCCCTCTCCGAAGACAATCGACTCGTTGACCAGATTGAACGTGCCGGCAGGCGTTCATATAACCATGAAAATGTAGTGGAATTATGCCAGTAAGATCACTGATCGGAAAAAAGATAGGCACGACCCAGCTCTTTACTGAGAGCGGTGAAACCGTAGGCGTAACCGCCGTCGAGGTGGGGCCTTGCGTCGTAACGCAGGTGAAGACCAACGACAAGGACGGCTATGAGGCCGTGCAGTTGGGATTCGAGACGATAAAGCGCCTTAACCAGCCCCGGAAGGGCCACCTTGATGGTGCCGGAAGTCTGTTCCGCCACCTGCGAGAGGTGGACGTCGAGGATGTGTCCGAGTATGAGGTAGGTCAGAGCCTCGACCTAAGTATTTTCGAGGTGGGCCAGAAGATTGACGCCGTGGGGCTCTCCAAGGGGAGAGGATTCGCGGGAGGTGTCAAAAGGCACGGTTTCCACGGTGGGCCAAAGACCCACGGCCAGTCCGACCGCCATCGAGCTCCAGGCTCAATTGGCGCGGGTACGACCCCTGGCAAGGTGCTCAAGGGCCATAGGATGGCCGGTCACATGGGCAACTCTCGGTTTACCGTGCGCAACCTCCAGGTGGTGAGCGCCGATTTGGATCGGAACCTGCTCTTCGTTAAAGGGTCGGTCCCCGGAGCCCACAACTCCCTGGTCATCATTCGCAAGTCCGAATGGAGGCAGCGTTAAAAGTGAAGCTCACTGTACAGAATATTCAGGGAGGCGCCGTTCGGGACATAGAGGTCCGTGACGATGTCTTCGACGCGCCCCGCAATGAGGCGCTGGTCCACCAGGTAACGGTTGGTCAGCTTGCTAACCAACGACAGGGGACGGCCGAAACGAAGACTCGCGGCAAGGTCTCTGGAGGCGGTAGGAAGCCCTTTGCCCAGAAGGGCACAGGCTCGGCCAGGGCTGGCTCAATCAGGTCACCAATCTGGAGAGGCGGCGGAGTAGTCTTCGGGCCACACCCGAGAAGCTATCGACAGCGCACGCCGAAACGCATGAGGCGGTTAGCGCTGGTTTCGGTTCTTTCCGATAAGGTTCGTGATGGGGAGTTGATCGTTATCGATAACCTCAACCTCGATCAGCCCAAAACTTCGGAAATGGCGCAGGTTCTGGGAGCGCTCGAAGTGACCTCGTCTGTGCTGCTTGTAGTGGATGGCGCAGGTGCGGCCTTCGTGGCTGCGTCGAGGAACATACAGAAACTCAAGACATTGCCGGCGTCTCTGCTTAATGCGCTGGACCTGATGAATCACAGCAAGGTCATTATGACGGTGGAGGCGGTCCGTAAGGCCGAGGAAACCTGGGGCGGAGTTCGACATAGTCGCCGTGACCGCACAGACGCAGTGGCGTAAGGACCGCGTAATATGAACAGCTTCGACATTTTGAGACGGCCGATAGCCACAGAGAAGTCAACGCTTCTGCAAGAGCAGGGACGGTACTCCTTTGAGGTGGCTGTGCGAGCCACCAAACACGAAATTAAGAGAGCAGTAGAAGCGGCCTTCGATGTAAAAGTGTTGAAGGTCAATACGATGAACATGAAGGGGAAACCCAAGCGCTTTGGTCCTCGACTGGTTATGCAAAAGTCGTGGAAGAAGGCGATCGTGATCCTTGTCCCTGGCGAAACGATTACTATTTTCGAGGGCGTCTGATGGCACTGATTCGAGCGAAACCAACAACACCAGGCAGGCGCGGCGCCGTCTTTTTGGCGAACGACGATATTACGCGTCGAGAGCCTAAGAAGTCGCTGCTCAAACCGCTCAAGTCGCGGGGAGGCAGGTCTCGGCACGGACGGATGACGGTGAGGCATCGGGGCGGTGGGCACAAACGCCGCTTCCGCGTCATCGACTTCAAACGGGACAAGGCCGGCGTGCCCGGAGAGGTCACGTCGATTGAGTACGACCCGAACAGGTCCTCAAGGATCGCGCTAATTAAGTATAGAGACGGTGATTGGCGCTACATCGTTGCCCCTAACGGTCTCAATGTTGGAGATCCTGTGGCTGCCGGTGAAACCTCGGAGATCCGACTGGGCAATGCGTTGCCCTTGAAGGCCATCCCGAACGGCACGCTGGTTCATAACATTGAGATGAAGGTCGGAAGAGGCGCTCAGATGGTTCGTAGCGCTGGTGCCTCCGCGCAGATACTGGCAAAGGAAGACCGTTACACGTTGCTCAGGCTCCCCTCTGGAGAGGTGCGCCAAATACTGAGCGAGTGCATGGCGACTGTAGGCCAGGTGGGTGCGGTTGATCACAAGAACATCAAATTGGGCAAGGCAGGCAGAAGCCGCCACATGGGCCGGAGGCCGTCGGTTCGGGGAGTCGTAATGAATCCCAGGGACCATCCACACGGAGGTGGTGAGGGCCGATCCCCGATCGGAATGCCCTCTCCTAAGACCCCGTGGGGCAAGCCTACTTTGGGCTACCGGACACGCAAGAACAAGTCTACCGATCGAATGATCGTCACACGTAGAGGGAAGAGTTAGGGGGCACGAATGTCTAGGTCAATAAAAAAGGGGCCGTTCGTCGATGCTAAACTCGCCAAGAAGGTGGAAGCAGCCCGACTTGCAACTGGCAAAGTAGTCATCAAGACCTGGTCTCGGGCCTCGACGATCATGCCGGATATGCTCGGCTTGACCATCGCAGTCCACGACGGTCGCCGGCACGTGCCGGTGTTCATTTCTGAAAACATGGTGGGCCACAAGCTGGGTGAGTTTGCACCGACGCGGACGTTCCGTGGGCACTCCACTCGATCCGAACGGATTTCAAGGCCTGCGTAGTTGATGAACGTTAGTGGTACGTTTCGAATCTTGAGGATTAGGTAAAATATCGTGGCTGTCAAGGCGACCATAACTAATACAGGTACCCCAGTGGGTAAAGTCAGGCCGATACTCGACCTGATCAGGGGTATGAATGCGGAACATGCTATGGAGATGCTTCGTTTCATGCCATCCCCAGCGGCGGCCGACGTTGCGAAGGCCGTTAAGTCCGCCACTGCTAATGCAGAGAACGAGCTGCTGGCACGAACGGGAGAACTGAATATAGTGGAGGCCTACGCCAACCAGGCCCCTAGGCTCAAACGCTTCAGGGCGAGAGCGCGGGGACGCGTAGCCAGGATTTTCCGAAATAGTAGTCATATTACCGTAGCGGTCGATGAGGGGACTGAAATTGGGGAATAAAACACATCCAATTGGCTTCCGCCTCGGAGTCATCAAAGATTGGCAGGCCAAGTGGATTGCCACGAAACCTGAGGAGTACAGGAAACTGGTCTCCGAGGACATCAACATTCGAAAAACGGTGTACGATGCCTCTCCCGACGCCGGGATATCGAAGGTGGAGATTGAACGGGGTTCCAGCGATGTGACCATAACGGTCCATACCGCTAGGCCAGGGATTGTCATCGGACGTGGTGGTCAAAAGGTAGAGGAACTCAGAAAGATTCTGGAGGGACTTACCGCAAGGCGGGCCCGTCTGGATGTTCAAGAGATCCGCCACCCTGAGTTGGATGCGTACTTGGTAGCGAGAAGTATCGCTGATCAACTGGTGCGACGCATCGCATATCGCAGGGCGATAAGGCAGGCCGTCGGGCGTACCATGCAGTCCGGTGCCCAGGGCGTGAAGATCGAAGCCTCTGGAAGACTCGGGGGCGCTGACATTGCGCGCAAAGAGAAGGCTAGAGAGGGCAGAGTGCCCCTTCATACCCTCCGTGCCGATATCGACTTCGCGATCGCCGAGGCTGCCACGGACTATGGCCGCATAGGCGTCAAAGTATGGATATACAAGGGCGAAATTCTTCCTGCTCCTGTCGAGCATGACGAAGAATTGGCTCCAATAGCAATAACCGTTAAGCCGGGAATAGAGGTAGCGAAAGATGCTCCAGCCGCGGAGGGTCAAGTACAGGAACAAGCACCGGGGACGGCGTAAAGGTATCGCCATCGCCGGAAGCTCGATAAGCTTCGGCGATTACGGACTAAAGGCCACCGAGGCAGCCTGGATCACTTCCAGGCAAATCGAGGCCGCCCGACGTGTTATCACGCGCTACGCCCGTAGGGGCGGAAAGCTCTGGATACGCGTCTTCCCGGACAAATCGGTTACGGCAAGAGCCGCTGAGACCAGGATGGGCAAGGGTAAAGGCCCTGTGGACCATTGGGTAGCAGTGGTACGCCCCGGCCGAGTCCTCTTTGAAATGGCCGGAGTTCCGGAGGGCGAAGCGGTGGAAGCGCTGAAGCTTGCATCTGCGAAGCTCCCGATAGGAACGAAGGTCGTGAGGAAGAGCGAGTTCTAGGTCTTGGGCTCGCC
>Ga0114993_10002400_pt1 | contig 20533 bp, 13 predicted proteins | sample ArcticOcean_MG_C_FD_87042 | JGI IMG/M metagenome (GOLD analysis project Ga0114993, IMG submission 87042) | Marine microbial communities from western Arctic Ocean - ArcticOcean_MG_CB2_150 | ecosystem: Environmental > Aquatic > Marine > Oceanic | place: Arctic Ocean: Canada Basin | collected...
AACGCCTCAAACCCGCCCGACTTTTTGAGCAACTGCCCCACGTCGATCGACATCACCCCAATCGTGTTCACCGGGACGTGCCTCACCGCATCGGACATCGGCCGCTGCGCCAGCGCATTGCCGCCCGGGTTGAGCGGAGGCAAGGGCGGCGGCGGAAGCAGCGGTGGCGGTGAATTTGTATTGGGCCCCGGAAGCGGGTTGCCCGGGTTGGGCGGCAGCTCCGGCAATTTGGCGTCCGGCTTGTTGCCCCCGGGCTGAGGTGTGTTCTTTGCCGGGGGCGGCTTGGGCCCGTTGTCTCCGGGATTGTTCTTTGCCTGATCCTTCCCCTCCCCGTCGCCCCCAATAACCAACAACGCCACCACCCCAATAACCAACAACGCCACCACCCCAATGATCGCAAACTTGAGCTTGCCACCGCCCGCCCCCGCAATCTCCAAGGCCGGCTCCGGCGTCGCCATCATTGGCTCATCCGCCACGCTGTGCGACACCAGCTCAGCCATCATCGGCTCCGGCGCCGCATCGGCCAAGCTGCCCACCGACGACCATTCCGAGGAACCCTCCTCAATCGCCAAGTCCTCCGCGGTTATCTGGCCCGCCGCCAACATCTCCCGCAGCTGCAGCAAATCGTAAGGGCCAACATTCTCTCCATCACGATGAATCCAGTAAGGCATATCCGCACCCTAACCAATCCCAAAAGGAATGCAACCCAAACCAACATCTTTAACAGGGATCCCGCGCAAATTCGAAAGCTGTCATTTCGGGCGACGCAGACATTCAGGCTTGTCAATCAACAACAATTACCATATTCAGTTCCCCAAGCAGTTAAACTTTTTTCATGAATCGCACACTATTATCAGGCATTTTGGCGCTGACAACATGGACGGCCGGCGCGGCACAGTTGGATCTTACAAAGGGCGACCATGTGGTGTTGCTAGGTAATTCGCTGGCGGAGCGCATGCAGCATCATGGTTGGCTGGAGAGCTATGTGCAGGCGGCGTTGCCGAGGCACGAGATTGTGTTTCGCAATCACGGCTTCAGTGGCGACAAGGTGAATCATCGGCCGCGCAATCGCGGGTTCATTGCGCCGCACGATTATTTGAAAATTTCCAAGGCGGATGTGATTCTCGCGTTCTTCGGCTACAACGAGTCGTACGATAACAAGCCGGGAGACTTCAAGGCGGCACTGATTAAGTGGATTGATGAAACGCAAAAGCAAAACTACAGCGGCAAGGGCGCGCCGCGTATTATTTTGTTCTCGCCGATTTCGCATGAGAATTTGAATGACCCGAACCTGCCCAACGGCAGGGCGAACAACGTGCGGCTGCTCAAGTACGCCAACGCCACGGCGGCCGCAGCGAGGGAGCGCGGGTTGCCTTATGTGGATTTGTACAGCCATTCGGCGGCGCTGTACGCCGGAAACAAGGCGGCGCTGACGATGAATGGGATTCATCCGAACAGCTTTGGAAACAAGTTGCTGGCGCAACACATCGCGGGCACGCTGATGGGCTTGAAAATTTCCACGGACGCGAAGCTCGTCGAATCGATTCGCACGGCGGTGCTGGATAAAAACTGGCATTGGCACAATCGCTATCGCGCCACGGACGGCAACGATGTGTGGGGCGGGCGTTCGCATTTGAAATTCATGGACGGCCAGACCAACCGCGACGTGCTGATGCACGAGCTGGCGATGATTGACGTTATGACGGCTAATCGCGACCTGAAGGTTTGGGCGCACGCGAAGGGTAACTCTTCTTTTAAAATAGACGACTCGAATGTGCCGCCGCCGGTGGGGGTGAAGTCGAATGTGGGCGGTGGATCGAAAAGCAGCAACAAGCAAAAGGAGGGGGTAAAAATTTACATGAAGCCGGAGGCCACGGCGGCGCAGTTGCAGCTTGCCAAGGGGCTGAAGGCGGAAGTGTTTGCGTCGGAGAAAATGTTTCCGGAGTTGTCGAACCCCGTGCAGATGGCGGTGGACACGAAGGGCCGGCTGTGGGTGGCGGCGTGGAAGACTTACCCGAAGTGGGAGCCGCTGAAAAAAATGGAGGATCGGCTACTCATTTTGCCGGACAAGAATCGCGACGGCAAGGCGGACAAGGCCATCACGTTCGCGAAGGTGCACAACCCAACGGGCTTCGAGTTTTGGAACGGCGGCGTCATCGTCGCCAGCGTGCCGGATATTTTATTTCTCAAGGACACCGACGGCGACGACGTGGCCGATGTGCGCATCCGGCTTTTTCACGGACTCGACAGCGCGGACACGCATCACAGCGCGAACGCATTCGTCTACGGTCCCGACGGGAATTTTTATTATCAGCGCGGGGTGTTTCACGTGAGCAATGTCGAGACGCCGTGGATGAAGGCGCAACAGCACGGCAACAGTGCCATGTACCGTTTCAATCCGCGCACCTTCGAGTACAGCTTCCACGCCAACAATAGCCCCAACCCGCACGGCATCAGCTTCAATTATTGGGGCTACCACTTCGCCACCGATGGCACCGGCGGCCGCTGCTATCAAGTGCGCCCGAACGGCCGCGGCGGGTTTGGAATGCGGAAGCTGCTCAACAAAACCGTGCGGCCCGTGGCGGCCAGCGGGATGCTTTCCAGCCCGCACTTCCCGGAAAAGTATCAGGGCAATTTTATTATCCTGAACACCATCGGCTACCTCGGCATCAAGCAATACACGCTGGAGACCAGCCCCACCGGCGATGTGTGGGGCACCGAGACGAAAGAAAATTTTCTGCAGTCGCCCAAGGATCGCAACTTTCGGCCGACAGATTTTGAGATTGGCAGCGACGGCGCGCTGTATATTTCCGACTGGCAAAACATCATCATCGGCCACATGCAACACAACGTGCGCGACCCCAGTCGCGACCACGAATACGGCCGGGTGTATCGCATCACCCACGAGGGCCGCCCATTGATGCCGCCCGTGGCGGTCGACGGCGAGCCCATCGCAACGCTGCTCGATCTGTTGAAAAAGCGCACCAACCTCACGCGGTACCGCGCGCGCATCGAGCTGAGCGAGCACGACACCGCCGCCGTGATGGCCGAGCTGGCCAAGTGGATTAAACAGTGGGACCCAAAAAATCCCAAGCACGCGCATCATCTTCTCGAGGCGCTTTGGCTGCATCAACAGCACAACGTGGTGAACGAGGATTTGCTGAACACGGTTTTAAGCTCGCCCGTCGCCAACGCCCGCATCGCGGCTAAGACGGTGAAGCAATTCTGGGACCTCGACCCGCGAAAGATCGCTCCCGGCGGCAACCAACCCATCGCCGAAGTGAAGCCCGTAATGACGCCCGTCTCCCAGCTGCGCAAGCGTGGTTTTGAAAAGGGGGACATCGCGCAATACAAACTCGGCGCGAAAGTGTTCGTGCGCGAAGGCCACTGCGCGACGTGCCATCAGCTCGACGGCAAAGGCTTGTCCAAGCTGTACCCGCCCTTGACCGACAGCGAATGGGCCGGCGGAAACGAGGAACGGCTCATCAAAATTACCCTCAAAGGCCTCTGGGGAGAGCTGACCGTGAAAGGCTTCACCTACAATTCCCCGACCAGCACTACGCCGCCGATGACGCCTTTCCGCAGTTTGCTCAGCGACAAGGAAGTCGCCGCCGTGCTCACCTACGTCCGCAACACTTTCGGCAACAACGCCAAGCCCGTGAACCCCGCCACCGTCACGCGCATCGGCAAAGAGGTCGAAACCCGCGGCAGCTTTTTCTACGTGGACCAAATCTTGAAGGCGCATCCCTTCACGAAGGATGAGCTAAAAAAGAACCGCAACTAGGGAAAGTAAAAACCTCCGTGCTATTTTTGGTACGTTTTTAACGTGTCCTCGGCCCCGAGTTGATGGAGCAGTTTTTTCATCCCCGCTAGGTTTTCGCGCAGGGCTACTTCGGTGTCGGTGTCGCCGCGATGGTCAAGGATGCCGATGCGCCCCGTGTAGCCCACTTTTTTTATGGTCGCAATCATCGCCGCCTCGTGCTGGCCGCGGCCAAGTTGTAAAACCTTCGGTTCCGCGTTGTTGTTCATGCCGTTGAGATTGAGGCAATGGAGGAACGGCTTCATTAGTTGCAGAGACTTTTCAAAATTCGCAATGTGCTCGTGACCGTGATGGAAATTGTAAACGATGCCGACGTGTTTCGCGTTGTGGTGTTTTCGAAGATACTCGCACACGGCCACAAGGTTTTCCGGCTCACCGCCCCAGCCGCCGTGGTTGTATAGGCCCAGTTTGCAGCCCAGTTGTTGAGTGCGTTTCAACAAGGGCAACATCGCCTTGGCGGCGGCTTCCACGCGCGCCGGCTGAGTGTCCGCCTTTGAGGCGCCCATCATGTGCCAAATCTGCGGATGGATCTTGTACTTTTGAAACAGTCGAAAGGCATCCTCGTGAACGCTCCAGAATGCGAAGAACTCCAGGCCATGCTTTTTATACTGTAAAATCTCTTGCTCGAATTCTTTCACATGTTTCGCGCGCCAATCGTAAGCCACGCGCTTGAGTCCGAGACGCACCAACATTTCCGCCCGCTCAGCCGGTCCGCGCTGTTTTGCATCAAAGGGCACAATGCACCACGCGACAAGCTTGTCCTTAGCCAAGTTATCGGCGGCCTCGATGTTTAACAAAAAGCAAAGGGCAAAAATATAAATCAGAAGTTGTTTCATCATGCTGTTCTATGGGAATGATCTTTCTGGCAGTGTTCGTGTAAAGTATATGTGGGTTACTCGGTTCGCGCGCGCGTTTGTTTTAGGAGTGTTTTCATCTTGGCCAGCAGAGCGCGGTGGGAGGCGCTTTTGGCGAGGTTGGTGATTTCGAGGGGGTCGTTTTGGTAATCGTAAAGCTCGATGCCGTGTTTGCCGCCGAGCCATTCGGTGTAGCGGTAGCGGGGGGTGCGGATGGTGTGGCCGAGGGGGCGCGGGCGCGGGCGTCCCGGGATGGGGCCGCGGGCGTGGCTGACGGTGAAGGCGACGGGCTTCACCGTGGCCTTTGGATTTTTCAAAATAGGCGCAAGGCTTTTGCCTTTTAAATGCGCGGGCAAGGGGAGGCCGCAGAGGTCGGCGAGGGTGGGGTAGAGGTCAACTAGTTCGGCGAGGGACTGAGTGGCTTGGCCGGTGGTTTTCATTCCGGGGACGGAGATGATGAGGGGGACGCGGTCGGAGCCCTCGAAGAGGTCGCCTTTTTGCCAGAGGCCGTGGTGGCCGAGGTGGTAGCCGTGGTCGCTGAGGAAAACGACGATGGTGTTGTCGGTGAGCTTGAGGCGGTCGAGGGCGTCGAGCACGCGGCCTAGGCAGGCGTCCATCAATGTCGTCGAGGCGTAGTAGGCTTGGATGATTTCCTTGCGCTGCTCGAGGGTGAGTTCGCGTTGGTGGGCGCGGTCGGCGAGGGCAGCGAGCGGGATGTCGTCGCGGTCGCCGAGGATTTCGAGTTGCGGTTTTATTTTCGCGAGCGGATAGAGCTTCGCGTAATGTGTCGGCGCGACGTACGGCGTGTGCGGACGGTAAAAACCGACGGCGAGGAAGAAGGGCTTGCCGGTTTTGGCGGGATGATTTTCCTCAAGCAACTTCACGGCGGCGAGCGCGCCTTGGCCGTCGGTGTGGTCTTCGTCTTTGCTGTCGACGATGCGCCAGCTCATGACGCCGCCGTATTTGCCGGCGCGCAACGTGGTCACTTTGTCCAGCTCCGTGCGGTCGATGCCGATGGGGTTGACGACCTTGTTCCACGAGAGATTGTCGTCCACGCCGTCGGTGCCAATCATCAGCGGCACGCCGTAGTGATAAATCTTCCCCACGCGCGCGGCGAAGTAGCCGTGCTTCATAAAATGCTGCGAGAGCGAGACGAGATCCGGATGCTTCTTGCGGAAGTGGCCGGCATTTGATAGCACGCCCGATTGCTCCGGATAGAGCCCTGTCATGAACGACGACCGGCTTGGGCTGCACACCGGATACTGGCAGTAAGCCTTGTCGAAGCGCAGGCCACGCTTGGCCAGTCGGTCGACATTCGGCGAGTGCACCAGCGGATGCCCATAGCAGCCGAGGTCGGCATTGAGGTCATCCACGGCGATGAGCAGGACGTTGGGCGCGGCGGCGTGAATGGCGGGCGCGGCCAAGATAAGCAGTAAAAAAAGCCGAAAAACAGTGGTATTATCGTGCATCTGCGGCGAGGATACGGCGACGGGGCCGGAATTGGGAGAATGTTTTTGTTTACATTTTCCGGTAAAATGTACACCGTCGCCGCGTCTTTGGCTGGAAGCCACAAAAACTGATGGAAAAGAATCGCAGTTACGTTTGGAACAAAGTGCACTGGGGCAACATAATTGCCCTGATGAGTACGTTGGCGATCACGGTTTTCATTCTGCCGATTTTCATTTGGAAATATGGTGCCGAGTTGAATTGGTGGGTGCACGGATCGCTCTTTGTAGGCCTCTACATTTTCTCCGGCATGGGCATCACCTTCGGGTATCATCGGCTGCTGGCGCACCTTTCCTTTAAAGTCCGTTGGCCCGTGAAGATGGCGGCACTGCTGGGCGGGGCCACGGCGATGCAGGATTCGGCGATCAACTGGGTCTCCGATCATCGGCGCCATCACAAACACGTCGATCACGAGGAAGATCCCTACAATATCAAGAAGGGCTTTTGGCACGCGCACATCGGCTGGATTATGTTCAAGCCCAAGACAGATCCGCCCATGGACAACGTGAAAGATCTGGTGAACGATCCCATGGTGATGTGGCAGCACCGTTGGTGGATTCATTTGGGCGTGCTCATCGGCTTTGGAATTCCGACCCTCGCTGGATATTTTCTCAATGGCGGTCTCATTGGCGCGGTGGGCGGCTTGCTCATCGGTGGTTGCGCGCGCTTGGTCGCGATGCATCACGGCACATTTTTCATCAACAGCCTCTGCCATTACATTGGCACACAACCCTATTCCTCCACCAACACCGCCAAGGATTCCTGGATCACCGCCATCTTCACCTTTGGCGAGGGTTACCATAATTTCCATCACGAGTTTCAGCACGACTACCGCAACGGCGTGAAGCCTTGGCAGTTTGATCCCACCAAATGGTCCGCTTGGATGCTCACCAAGATTGGGATGGCATCGAATTTGCGCCGCGTGCCCAATGAAAAAATTATGCTCGCGGAGATCAGCCAGAAAAACAAAATGCTGGCCCAGCAACTTTCCAGTGCGGTGCAGCCGGTGTGTGAAAAAGCGCAGGCGCTCTTTGCCGAGGCCGGCGAAAAACTGCACGCCGCCGCCGAGGCTTGGGAATTGGCCAAAGGCGATTACGGCAAAGCCGCGCAGAAAAAACTCGATCTCACCAAAGAACAACTCGCCGAAGTGCGCACCCAAATGGAGGCTGCTGTCGCCGAGTTGCGTGAAGCCATCCAACACTGGCACGCCGCCCACCAGCAACTGGCTGTGCAGTTGGCGTAGTTACATAAACACTTCTTTCTGGTGCACGGTTGATTCCGGAAGCCAGTCTTTTTCATCGGCCTCCTGAAGCATGCTTTTGGTTCCTTCGTGAGTGTAAAACCAAACGTTTCCGGGGCTGACATGGAGATTCCAGTTTTTCTGAAAAATCAAAGCGCGATCCTTGTTGCGTGCGAGGATTTTAGGCACCGCGTGCACCTTAACCACTTCGCGCCTCCGCTTGGTCACCTGCGTGCGCTTTGCGATGAATGACGAAATGAATCCCGGAGTTTTGTCCAGCACCCATGTGCCGGCAAACCGGCTTTCAGTATATTCAAAATCGGCCTCGCGTTGGATGAGATAACGCGCATCCTTCACCGGCCCGAACACATTGGCCATCGCCTCGGCGAAAAGGCGGCAGGATTCTTCACCGGCGTTTTTCAAAAAAATGCGCACATAACCGCCCGCTCGTTCGGCGACTCGGATTTGTTTTTCCGCCTCGACCCAGCTCATGTTTTTAAGCAAATCCGCCTGGCCCAGCGCGCCGATCACAGCGCGCCCGATTGCCTGGGTGAGCGTGCCCTCGGTCCATTCCAGGCTTCGCGCCGCCCCCGGGAAACGTCCACCGGCACGGGCCTTGATTTCCACTGTGCTGACTGGTTCCGGGTGATAGGGCTCTCCAATCTTCCAAAGATCCCGAAAGTGTGCGCGCTGGTCTACGCGCTCAAGCATGTCGCGATTCAGCTCCACCATGCTTTCCTCCACGCCTTCGGGTTTTATTTCCGTGAAGGCTGCGTGCACATGCCCAACCCCCTTCTCGATGCAGCCATCATCGGTGACGCCATAGAGCCGGGTGTGTTTGAGACGGAACCGCTTGTAATCGTCGAGGCCTTTCTTGAATTCGGGAGCGAGACAGACCACGTCCCAGTTGTTGGCCAGCTTCTCGGGCGTGTCCGGATCCAGCCGGAAGGAGCGGCCGCGCAGTTGATTGATGGTCATGGAGGTAGTCACGCAGGTGAGGTCAATGAGCACATTGATTTTATTCGCATCCCAGCCCTCACCGAGCAACCCGCGTGTGCCCACGAGACAGCGGGTGATGCCTTGCTGAAAAAGCTCGGTAATCATCTCCACGTACACGCGCGGGCACCAATCGCTGCCTTTGCCATGCAAAAGGTGGTAGCCGTTAAATTCCTTCCAAATGAACTCGACTGAAAATTTGTTGAACGCCAGCCATTGCCGCGCGGCGCTCTCGAGCTTGGGTTTCAGGTCATCATCCACCAGCACCGTGGAGCCGGTTATCAGCACCGGATCAAGCGCGTCGGTGGCCTCGTTGGTGAGCAGTTCGCGAAAGCACGCAATCGCGCCGCCGGCTTCTTCATCAAGCAAATGGCTCAGCTCAGAGGTGACCGCGGAAGTTTTTTCATAATCACAAATCACCACCGCGCGAATGGCCTCGCCCAGCACTGATTGTTCGCGTTGGAGAATTGGAACCAACGCCTGGGCCTTGGCGCGTGAATAAGCGAGGATGCGCGAGACCGGTGAGGCGCATGCCTGCGAACCCGTTTCGGTGATCTGCGTGCCCAATAGCCGCAGCCGGTTGATTGCAAGTTGGGCCAACTCGTGATCCGCCTCCTTGCTGGATCGGCGCAAGCCGTGCCGAATGTACCACATAAGAACCGGACCAAGTTTTTCGAGAGGGTCGGCCCAGGAAATTTTCTCTATGGGATCTAGCGTCAAATCCGGTACTCCATCAGGCATGGCAATGCTGCGTTCCTCAAGCAGGATTCTCCCCGCCGTAGCAAATGACGAGGCGCGTTCCTCAAATTCATTCCACGAACCGGCCTTCATCGTTATGAGATCACGCTCAGCCAGTATACGCCGCGTAAAATCGATCATGCTCTCCCGCTCTGGTTTGCCATTGACACTCTCGGCCGGCGCACATAAATCCTCCACCAGCTGATCCAGCTGATTCGAAGTCTGTGCAATATATTCCAGTTCGTCGCCCAACGGTCGCACGAAGTAAGCAAGATCCTGATACGGCGCGAGGAATCCATCCTTCACCACCGCCGGCACCGGTACCTCGTAATCGACCGGGCCAAAATATTCGCGGTAGCGCTTGGCATCCTCCGACTCCTTTCGGGCGTCATTCGGTGGCGTGGCAGTGAGCCCGAGCACAATCGGGTTGCCAAGAAATTCATTTACCGCGGACAAGACTCGCCCCCAATGGCCCATCAGATGGTGACACTCATCGAGAATCACCAGCCCCACCTGCTTGTCCCGCATGCGCTTCAAGGTTGCCAGCGCCGAATCATGCAGCACCTTCAACGTACCGCCACCAAGCGAAACCTCGTCGCGCACCTTTTTACGATAGGTGCTGAGGCGATTCTGATAATAATCCGGATTTTGCTCTTGCAAACTTTCAATCCACACTTGCGCCTCAGCCGGATCCTTGGCCTCCCCTTTCTCGATAAGTTGATCCACCCAATTAAAAATTGCTACGGTGTCAAGCGTGTCATCGCCGCGCGATGGGATGGTCACCGATTGGTACGTAAGTGAAGTCAGCAATGCCGGTTGTTCACGATCGGTGCTGATCCAATGCACGGGAATTTTCCCGCCCTCGGCGGTGAACAAATCCGTCCGCGCCGTCCATTGCGACTGTATGGCCGTGTTGGGTGAGAGCACCAGCGTCGGCACCCGAATAACCTCTGCCCACAGGTAAAGCCCAGTGACCGTCTTGCCCGAGCCGGGCGGCGCCACAACATGCAGCTTGCGCTCACCTGCCGCGAGCTGCGCGCGCGCAATCTTCACCACGTCAGCTTGTGACGGGCGCAATTTACCGCTAAATTTGATGTCCGGAAACGTTACCTTTTTCCTGCGTCGCGTGGGGGGACAGAGGCTAAAGGCAGCCGGCGCGTGAGCAAACATAATTCGCAGAATTTTGGCATTGAAATTTGGGCATAAAAAAAGGGACGGGTTGGCCCCGTCCCGTATTGTTAAAAAGCTAGGCTATGCGGCCTTCTTGGGGTCGAAGTATTTCTTCAGGATGTCCCGGATGCTCTTGGCGCGGGGGGTTCGCGGGGCGGCCTTTCGGGAGTCCTCCAGCAGTTTGCGGGCGGTGGTCTTATCGCCTTTCCGGTTGTAGACCATGCTCTTAAAGTAGAGGATTTCCTGCAACGCCTCGCCGGTCGGCTTTTCCTTCAACAGCTCATCGTACTTGGCGATGGTTTCCTCGGGCTTTTTGCCGCGACTGCTGCGGGAAATCTCGGCCAACTTGGCCTTCAGTCCCTCGGTCTGTTTCAGCGTCTCGTACTTGGCCTTGAGCCCGGCCTTGTTTTTCGCGTCAAGCTTGATGATCTCGTTGATCTTGTCTCCGTGGCTCGTAGCCGCAAAAGCCGTGCCCATCAATTCCAGAGCCTTGTCCAGCAGCTTGGCGCGTTCCAGACCCTTGGCCTTGCCGGCTGCCTTGAGTGCTTCTGGAATTTCCACCTTGGCGGTCATCCCCTCCACCCATTCATCAGCGGACTGGCGGCTGTAGCCGACCTTTTTAAAGAACGGCTTGCCCTCGGCGTCGGCCAGAAAAATAGTCGGCACGCCGGTGACCTTGTATTCCTTGGATAGTTTTTTGTATTGGGCAATCTCCTCGGGTGTCTGCTTGGACTTGTTGCGCGGGTTGTCGAGTTTAAGCAGGATGAAGTTCTTGGGCATCTCCTTCTTAAAGACGTCCTTCACCAGCACGTTTTTATGCAGCGCTTTGCAGGGCGGGCACCAGTCCGAGCCGGTGAACTCTATCAGGATGGCTTTGCCTTCCTTGGCAGCTCTGTTCTTGGCTTTGTTGAAATCAACCAACCAACCTTCATCAGCCATGGCGGTGCTTAAAAACATGGATGAAATCATGACGGCCAGCACCATGCGAAAGGGAAAACGATTAATGGGTCTCACGACGGGCAAGTATACAGCAGTATTCAGAGTGTTGCAATTGCTAATCTGACAAAATTGTTTTCAACCACTCTCGCAGCTTTAGGCGCGCCGGGCTTGGACGGAGGAGCCAAGCGTCGGTGTGATTGCGGAAACCAGTAGACCGAAACGTGAACTTTCCCTTTACGCCCGTGGATTTCACCAAGCGCCGGGTAGCTGTCACACCATTGCCTTCGTGGCAGATGAATTGGGGGCGGCTCTCTAGCCGCCGTAGGCGCACCAGTGCCGACTTGCGATCCGCGCCGGGATATCCCCAACGCTCATTCACGCCGTCGTAATGACTGTACGGGATGAACGCGCGCCATAGTTTGGCGATCGAGTCGTCGTGCAGCCCAATAAAATTGCAGGCAATTGCCCCGCGTGAGAAACCGCAAAGGATGACGCGCCCGGGATCGCCCCCATACTTTTTGCAAATCCACGGCACAGTTTTTTTGCAATACTCCACCGTGGGTCGTGCATCGTATTGCGGCGTATTGCCCCACCATTGCGTAACGTTTTGCGAGCCGATATAATTCAGGTACGGTAGGCATACCCAGATGAACCCGGTGCCACCGGAAATTCCTAAACCCATTTTACTGCCCTCCGGTTGTCCCGTGCTCACATCGCCAAACCGGCTGCGATAAGGCCCATTGCCGGCGAACTCCACGATCACCGGCAGTTTCGCGCCCGGCTTCCAGTCTCGCGGCAGGAACAACACATGGTAAACTTTCGTGTCCCGCCAATCAGGATGAGTTTGCTTAACCCGCTTCCCGGACGCGGGCGCTCCTTCGGAAAGTAGCGGCAGCACGAGATCCGCCTTCACCGTTCGGATGTCCGGCGCTGCCCCAAGCCCGCCAACCGCCATCAATAATGCCAGCGCCTGCCTCACGTCTTTTTAAAACCCCAAGGGCCACGATATTTTTTGGTCAACATCGCCGTGGCCTCGGCGTCGTGGGGGAAGGTCTCCGTCTTCGGATCAAACGCCAGCGTGCGCCCCAGCCGGAAGGCAATCTCGCCAAGGTGCACTAGTGCGCAACTGCGGTGCGCCACCTCGGCGTCGAAGGTCGGCGCCTTTTTGCCGGCCACCGCCTTCAGGAAATATTCCACGTGCTCGCGGCTGCCATGCCCCCCTTTCATGCCGGGCCCTTTCTCCTCCTTGCCGCCAAGGTAGGTTTGAAAATAACCGCGCCGCGAAAAAACCATGTAGCCGTTGGTGCCATAAAACGTGTTGCCGCTGTCGAAACCATGCATGCGGTATGGCGCCCAGTTGCGCGTCTCGTACAGTACCTCGCGGCCGTCGGCGTATTGGAATGAGGCATTGCAGTGGTTTGGGTATTCCGTCTCGCCTGTCAAATTGATGTCCGCGCCGTGGGCGGAGATTTTCACCGGCAGCGAGTCCACACCAAGCCCCCACACGGCGAGGTCGATGTCGTGAATGCCGTCATCGCCCATTTCGCCGTTGCCGTAGTCGCGGTACCAGCGCCAGCGGCCCACGCGGTTGCGGTTGTAGGGCCGCTTGGGCGCGGGCCCGAGCCACGTCTCGTAATCCAACCCATCGGGCGGCTTCGAGTTTGGCACCGGCGCGGGGTGATTGCGCGGCTCGATGCTCCACCCGCGCGAGAGTTTTATTTCGCCGAGCAGCCCGCTCTTTAAAATCTCGTCCGCCTTCATCGTCACCTCGCTCGAGCGCATCTGCGTGCCGTGCTGCACGAGGCGCTTCGCCTTGCGCGCCGCCTCTATTAAAAGCCGCCCCTCGGCGAACACGTGCGACGCGGGCTTCTCCACGTACACGTGCTTGCCCGCCTCCAGCGCCCGCACTGCGATGGGCGTGTGCCAGTGGTGCGGCGTGGCGATGAACACCGCGTCGACCGCCTTGTCGTCCAGCACCCGGCGGAAATCAGTCCCTACCTTGGGCGTCTTCTTGCGGAACTTGGGCACGCCCGCGATGTTCTTCGCGCGCGCCTCATTCACGTCGCACAGCCACAGCACGTCCGAGTAGTCCACCGCCGTCTGCGCAATCCCGTTGCCCCGGCTGCCCACGCCGATCACCGCCGATGTGGGCCGGTCGGTTTTCGATTGGCCACGCAACACAAACGGCGCGCCAGCGAAGGCTGCGGTGGTGGTGGAGATGAAACGCCTCCGTGAAGGATGAGTGGGTTGCATGCCCGAAGTGTACCCGCGCACTCAGCCTTGGCAAGCGCCACAGTCAGGGAACCAAATCCTCAGGTTGGGTTCAGTCGAGGTGCTTCACGCGGATGTTCCGAAAGTGCATTGGCGAGGCGTGGTTTTGCAAACCGATGAAACCGGTCTTGCGCTTGAGGCCGGGTTGTTCGTGCGTCTTGGCCAGCTCGGCGAGGTTGGCTTTGACCACGTGTTGGCCGTTAATCCACACGTCGCACTTTGCGCCTTCGCAGAGGATGCGCATGGTCTGCCATGTATCGGCTTTTTTTGTGACACGCTTGCTGGGGGCTTGTATGGCGTAAACGGAGCCGGTGTATTGCGCAGGCTTGAGGGTTTTATATTTGCCGCCGTGGTCATCGAGCACCTGGATTTCCAGCCCGTCCACCCACGGCGCGCCTCCCTTGGGCGCGCGGATGAACACGCCGCTGTTGCCGTTCCCGGGCGTGTTAAATTCCAGCCGTAGGTCGAAGTCCGCGTACTGCCCCCTCGTCGCAATCCAATGCGAACCGGGTTTGCCGGTACAGGAGAGCACGCTGTCCGCGATTTTCCAATTCGTGGTCGGCCCACCAACACCCTGCCAGCCGTCGAGATTCTTGCCATTGAAAAGGGGCGTGAACCCCTTTTCCGCAGCGCCCGCTTGCGCGACGCAATACATCAAGCCAAGGAAGATTGCTTTCATTCCCCGACTGTAATGATGAAGTCGATTGCCGCAACGAAAATTATTTCAGCAGACCGCTAATGATTTCCGCGGCTTTGGCCTCAAAAATTTTCTGCCACGCGGGAGCTAGCAGACAGTCGCTGTCCTCCTGCGCGCCGCCGGCGTTTTTCAACTGCTCGGCGGTGGGTGAATAGAAAATATATCCGTTGGTGTAACCGGCCACGAAGGTGAGCTTGTGCTTCGACTCTTTTTTGATGTTGAGGCCGATGGGAACGGTCACTTCGCCGGGGAATGTGGTGAGCACAAAATCGCCCACTCGCAGGCCGGCGACTTCGACCTCGATGGTTTTGTTGCCGGAACCGTAGCCGTCTTTTTGATGTCGTTTGAGCAATCGCAAGTTGGTGTTGAGGCGGGTGATTTGTTCCATCTTGTGGACGTTGCGAATGTACGCCTGCAAGTTGGCGCGGTTTTTGGCGTCTAATTTATCGAGCCCCGTGCGACCCATTTTGCGCTCGTGCAGGTAGCGATAGGAATTGAGGGAGGGGAAATCGGACGCCAGACTGTACTGCGCGGCGAGCGGCAGAAAAGTGTTGAGATTTAAAAACGTGCCGTTTAGTGAGTCGGCCAATTTTTTGCGTTCGGCTTCCATGGCGGCGATGCGTTTGGCGTGGTCGGCGCGCGGGAGTTTTATTTTTTCGCTGTGGACGACCAAGGGCTGGCCGGATTGGCTTTTGATTTTCCGGACGGCGCGCAGCGTGCTCAGGCCAAGCATGAGGCCGAGGGGCTCGGCGCTGCGGAGGTGGTTGACGGCTTTGTAGTTGATGGGGTTGATGTCGCCGCCGCAGCCTTGCACGAAGAGCGCGATACAATCGTTGCCCAGATTTTCCTCAATGGTCTTCGAGGAAAAACCGGTGATGTCCGCGGTGTTTCCGCCGCTGGGGACGGTTTGGATTGGGTGGCAGGCGAAGTTGTAAACGATGGCCAGCGGTTTGCCGTCGAGGCGATCGAGGCGCAGCACCCCGATTTCCGGATCCACGGGGCCGACGGCGGCAACCAGTTCATCGGGCGGCAGCGAGTAGGCGTGGCGGACGTCCACCACCCGGCCGCTTTTTAAAATGAGGCGCCGGTTTTCCATGATGCGCGTCTCGCGTCCCACACCCGCGCCGGCCTTCACGGGCACGAGGTTTTTCGCGGCAGCCTTCACCGCCTGCACGGTGCGCGCGGCCACATCCGGATGAACAACGCCGTGGCAATGGCTGGCATTGAACAAGGTGTTGCCCGGCGGTATGCCCAGTTCCTTTTGCAGCTTCGCGCGGACATTTGGCAAAAAGTCATCCTTGATTCGCCCAATACCGCCGATGGCCACGGCATCAACCGTAACCAGCACGGCGGTGGTATCGCCGCTTTTCAAAACCAGCGCGCGCACGTAAAGTCGGTCATTGACCGGTCCGCGCTCATCGGTGATGTCCACCTCGGCAGCCCCGGCGAGCAGCGGGGCAGCATTTGTGGTTTCACCCAACAGGAGACAGGCCAGCAGATAAAGGAGTGGGGTTTTCATTTTAATTTATTTTGTAGTGGATTTGTCTTCAAGAAAGGCGATCAGGTCGCGCAGTTCGCGATCGGTGAACAGGAACGGGAGGCCGGCGGGCATGAAGGAGATTTGCAGTTCCCGCATGGCGGTGATGTCGTCACGGTTGAAAACTCGGTTTTGGCCGTTGGTGTCACGCATGGCTTCGCCGGTCCATGATCGCAGGCGGATGCCGGTGAAGGTGGTGCCGTCTTTGAGGGTGATCATGCGTGGCAAATACTCGGGCGCGATGGCAAGGTTTGGCTGGAGTATCGACTCGAGCAGTGAGGCGCGATCGGTTTGCTCGCCGATCCTGCTCAAATCCGGGCCAACTACGCTGCCGCGCCCATCATGGCGATGGCAGCGTGAGCAAAGACCGATACGGGCATGATGAAAAAGGCGGCGCCCGCTCTCTAGATCAATAGGGGGAGCGATGTTTTTAATACGTTTGAGCCAACCTCGAGTATCCGTTAAGAGCGGCCGGCCTTGGGCGAGTGATCCGGGATTGATGATTGCGCGAACCAAATCCGCAGACTCCGGATGCGCCTTGCCGATGCCGCTAATGCGGGCGGTTTGTTTTGGCTCAAGCGGAATGTGGCGGAGAGCACGGAGAGCTTCCTCGCGGATTGCGCGTTGCGGGCTGGCTGAAAGGTTGATCAAAGACTGCCGATGATCCGCAGCCATCACAGCGAGCCCGGCAATGGCTTCTGCGCGCAGGCGTGCGCTCAATTTTGTGTTGGACGCTGACTTGAGCAATTCGCCTTTTCCCAGTTTTGGGTTTCCCGACAAGGCGCGGATGGCTTCCAAGGCTAGTTGCTCGTTGCCTTCGTTAACAAGTTCTCCGAGCAGTTTTGCGGTCAGTTCCTTTGGAAAATTTTGGGTGGGTGCGGCGCCTGCCTTGGAGGCAACGCGTGGCTGAGTGGGCAACAGTCGCAGGGAAAATGCCCGCACACTTGGCGCGACGCTGGCATCGCGCACGCGGGCCAAGAGCATTTCAACATCGCGCACACCGGCTTCTGATTTGCCTTTGAGAGTGTTGCGAGTGGCCAACGCAGCTTCGAAAAGCTGGTAACTCAAGTCATTGCGGCGAAGCAGCTTTTCCACGCCGGACAAAAAATCAACCAACTGCGCATCGGCAATCCACCTGAGTGTTTCAAACTGAACATCGGGATTTTTGTCCGCAAGAAATTGCCGAACCCATGGCCCCGGCGCGGCCCCGGATAATTTTAATGCGAGCACCGCTTGGATACGATCTGGTGTCTTGAGTTGGGCGATTTCGTTCCGCTTCCAGCCGGTCGCTTGCCGGGCCAGTTCGAGCAGCGCCGGGCGCGCGATGAACGGATCTTCCCCCTTGGCAAAACCCAATAGTTGGGCACGTGAAAATTTGCCTTTGCCTGAACGGATTCGTGTTGCCAATTTCATGGGGGCGTTGGGAGGCTCGAGTGTCAGCGGGCCGATCCATGGCGCTTTTTCCAGGTCAATTTCCAACCGCCACAAGCGCCCATAGCCATGCGCCTGATAGCGGCCATCCACCCAGTCGGCAAGATACCAGACTGATTTGTTCCCCTTGGCGGTGCGGTCACGCGCGATGCAGGTGGGGCGAAAATAGCGGCCGCCAGTTACCAACGCCATGCGCTTGGCGGCAAAGCTGGCTCCCTTGCGTTTCAGCGCAAAATAGTCGATGCGATGGTCGCTCCACGAAGGCACGAGCAATCCGCGTCCCAACGGTTGCACTCCGCAGGGCGCCTCGCCGGAGGGATGGATCATCGGCAGCGTGCCGCGCAATTCACCATTCCAGCCGACGAATGGATGATGTGCTCCTTGTCCGTAGGCGCGTTGATAACCGTAGTCGCCGCCCTCGATGATGTGCAGCAACCGGCACGGCGGTCGTTCGCCCGGGTCGTTTTCCACCGCGAATATTTCCCCATCGGCGCGCACGCAGACGCCAAACGGATTCCAGAAACCCCGCGCAATGCGCCGCAGTTTTTTGCCATTGGCCGTGCAGCGGAAAATGCCTCCCTCTCCGACCCCACGAAAAGTTTTACCGTCAGCACTCGTCAGGGTCCACGGCTTTGCGAAATTTTCCCCCAGCGCAAACACCAGTTCACCGCTCGGCCCCCAAGCCAGCCCGGAAAGGCCGTTGTGCGGATAGTCTGCCTCGGTCTTGATCACCACGAGGTTTTGCTCGAGATCCGCCTGGCCGTCGCCATCGGTATCACGAATGCGCAGGATCCGATCCCGTTCCGCGAGATACACCCAGCCATTTGGGCCCAGCTCGAGATCCATCGTAGCCACGGTGCGGTTGTAAAAAACCTGCCGCCGGCCAGCTTTTCCTTCTGCGTCCCAATCCGAAAAGATGAGAATTTCATCATGCTTCGGCCCCTGGTAATCCTTGGGCGCAAAATGTGTGTGCGTGGCCACAACCCAAACCCGGCCCTTGTCATCGACATCCACCCCTGTCGGTGTCGCAAGTTGTGAATGCTCGGCCACCAGCGTAAGCCGCACTCCCGGCTGCAACATTCGCAATTGTGGATCGCGCTCAGCGCCCGGCAAAAAACCGGCCATCATCATCCAGTAAACGGCAAGGAAACGGATTGGGTTTATTTTCATTCTGTTTCTATTTTGGTCATTTCGCGATCTCGAGGTCAGCCATGTAGATCGCGGTTATGGTTTTTCCGTCGGCACCTTTCTCGTGCGAGGAATACCACGAAACGACCGCGTGCTTGGGGCTCAGCTCGACAAAGCCCGGGTAGGACGTGTCGCCGCCGCTGGGCAATTCGGCAAACTCACTGAGCAATTCCTTTTCAGTTTCGCCTTCGAAGTTTAGCCAATACAAGCTGGTTTTGGGCCCGCGTTTGCCTACAAATGCCGCGCCGGACTTGCGGCCACCGACGACGTGGCGGCCACCCCATTGGGTGAGCAACGGCCCGCCAATGTGGCGATCCAGTTCGCGCCGCTTCATTTTTATATAGGGCGGCTTGGAGGTAATAAGCTGGGCCTTGGGACGATATCGGCCAATGGCCAGCAGAGCGCCATCGGGTTGAAAACGAAACGCCGTCTCATCGCCATTCACTTCCTGGAACAGCGCGCGTTTGCGCCAGATGAGCCCGTCGTCACTCTCGAGCATCGCCGACTCTACCGTCGCCCCTTCGCCGCGCGCCTTGATGTCAAACTCACGGTTGCGCCGACCACACAGGTAAGCCTTTCCCTTGTATGAATCCGCGCGCCAAATATAATGGCCAAAGGTGCCCTCCAGCATGACCGGGCTTTTCCATTTTTTACCATCGGCTGTCCACGCGGCGTAGCCCAAGTGGCGGTTCAAGGTGTATTCCGAGCGCGGCAGGGTGGTGTCGCCCGAGTACCACGTGCCGGTGTAGACGAACAACTTGTCCTTGAAGGCAAGGAAATGCGGGTCACGCGTGTCGCGTTGAGGAACGCGGAAACGATGCTCCGTCTTCCATTTTTTTGTGTCCGCGCTGGAGAGAATGATGATCGACGCGGTTGGGTGCACCATGTGTCCGTCCGGACAACTGCGAAAACACAGCCAGAATTTCCCTTGCCAGCGAATGAGATCAGTGAAGGCATTGTGTTCGCCATTATAAAAAACGCGCCGGACATTCGTAACCTTTACACGGGGGAAATCCGCGCCATGCGCCGATCCAACCACGAGCGCCGCCAACAGCACCATCGGGACAAATAACCGCTTTTTCATCAGCTCAGTTTAAAGGTCGAGCAACTCGTCCATCAGCGCCGCCGTCTTGTCATCGCCGCCGTCACTGCCCTCGCGTGTGACCCAGCCGGAGAAGCCAATCTTCTTCAACTCCACCCGCACTTTGTCCCATTCCACATCGCCTTGGCCGAGCGGGCAGAAGCCGTTTTTCTTGCCCCAATCCTTCACGTCCAGCTTCACGTTGCGATTTCCGAGAACGCGAATCCACTCGTGGCTGGGAGCAAATTTTTGCATGTTTCCGATGTCGTAATACGCCTGCACCCATGGATTGTTAATTTCATCAATATAGTCGCGGAACTGCACCGGCTTGTAGCAAAAGCCATTCCAAACCGTCTCGATGAGCACATGAATCCCCAACTTGCTCGCCAGCGGAATCACCTTGCGAATCTCGGTGATGGACCGTTCCCAAACCTGCTCGTGCGTCTCGTTTGGCCCGCTCACGCGCCCGGGCACCAGCAGCACCGACGAGCCACCCACCGCCTTCGACTCGCGAATCGCCGCCTCCAACCCCGTGCGTCCCTCATCGCGCACCGCCTTGTCCGGCGAGCTGAGCCGCTTTTGCCAATGCTTGTTGTAAACCACGCCGTGCATTGGCAGCTCCAACTCCGCGCATGCCTTGCGCAGACCGGCGATGTCCATCCCCGGGGCGCTCCCCTCGATGCCGTCAAAGCCCAGCTCCTTGAGCGCCCGCATCCGCTTCAAGTTTACCCGCCCGCCAAACTTGGTGGACTTGTAAATCAACCCCTTGTTCGCCCGCGCGCGTTTGTTTTCGGCGGCTTGAAGTGTGGAAGTGGCGGCCACGGCCGCAGCCGCTCCAGTGGTTTGAATGAAAGTGCGACGGTTCATGCCTTGAGGCTAGGCACGCAGTCGGGATTGGGCAAATGAATTCCTGCCCTTTTTCTAAACTTCCTCCAAAGGCGACGTCGCGTCGCCGAAGGTTTTCGGGCGGACGTTCATTTTGTCCATCATGCTCAGGAACAAGCGGCTCATTTGGCGGTTGGGGTTCTTGAGGTAGTCGAGATTGCGGCCGCCCTTGATTCGGCC
>Ga0114993_10002404_pt1 | contig 20511 bp, 18 predicted proteins | sample ArcticOcean_MG_C_FD_87042 | JGI IMG/M metagenome (GOLD analysis project Ga0114993, IMG submission 87042) | Marine microbial communities from western Arctic Ocean - ArcticOcean_MG_CB2_150 | ecosystem: Environmental > Aquatic > Marine > Oceanic | place: Arctic Ocean: Canada Basin | collected...
AGTTTTTCTGCTTTGCTGAGAGACGGTATCGAAACGGGAATGCCTGCCAGTGCACTTTCATCACCATCGTTCGCATTTGCGCTCCGTTCGGCCTTTTTTATCTGCTCCCAGGCGCCCGGTGGTGGGGTCTGCGTCCGCTCTTCCTCGCGACCAAAGACATGCGGATGTCTGCGCACCATTTTTTCGTTGATCGCTTGAGCGACCCCTTCAAAATTAAAGTGTCCGCCTTCGTCAGCGATTTGGGCGTGAAATACCACTTGAAAAAGCAGATCGCCGAGTTCGTCCCTAAGGTCCCCTAGATTTTCTCGCGCAATGGCGTCGGCCACTTCATAGGCCTCTTCGATGGTATAGGGAGCAATGCTCGAGAAGTCCTGTTTCAGATCCCAGGCACATCCGGAATCCGGATCTCTGAGGGATTTCATTATTTTAAGTAATTTCTCGATTTCATTCATATTTTATTGTTTTTACTGATAATAACTGCTCTCGAAAGCTCAATAAAATACTCGCTGTAGCACCCCAAATCTGGTGGCCATCGAAGTAAAAGGTTTTGGTGTCGTACACAACGCCTTCGTATTCTCGCTCTGAATGGACAACATTCCGGGTATCAAGCAGATAGTCCAAAGGCACCTCAAACGCTTCCTTAACTTCAGCGGGATCGATGCGCAGATCAAACTGACTTTCCACAAATCCAACGATTGGGGTCACGGCAAATCCGGTGACAGTCAACATCGTACTGAGGTATCCGACAATACTCACCTCACTTGGCTGAATACCCACTTCCTCCTCAGCTTCCCGCAAGCCTGTGGCCGCAATATCACTATCGATGTCCTCCATACCTCCCCCGGGAAAACTCACCTGCCCCGCGTGGTGCCGTAATGCAGCCGAACGCTCCGTCAGCAGCACTTTCAGCGCCCCATCGCGATCGATAAGAGGGATGAGAACCGCAGCGGCTTTCAGGTTTTCGGCCATCTTCCTGACGGCTTCTAGCGGCAAGCGGCTATCGACATGGCTAACGGCCACGGACCGCGGATCCTCTGGCATGCGGGTGCCCGATAATCGCCGCGTAATTTCATCGACGCCAATGGATTTGAGAGTGTCTGGCATCAGTTCTTGATGCCACCCTCGGTCAGTGCTGCCGGGTCCAGGAGCCGCTTGAGCTCAGCATCGGTTAAGTCTGTCTCTTCACGGGCAACATCCATCACTGCTCGGCCTTCTGCATAGGCCTTTTTCGCGATTGCCGCCCCTTTTTCGTAGCCAATAACCGGATTCAAAGCAGTTACTAGTATCGGATTTCTTCCTACCGCTGCCTCTATCTGCGCCTGATTGACCGTGAACCCGGCAATCGCACTGTTGGCAAGGCAAATACAACCATTGGCGAGTATTTCGATACTTTGCAGCAGGTTGTGCGCCACGACAGGTAGCATCACGTTAAGTTGAAAATTCCCCGATTGACCCGCCATCGCGATGGTCGCGTCGTTGCCGACTACTTGTGCACACACCATGGCAACGGCTTCCGGAATGACCGGGTTCACCTTGCAAGGCATGATGCTCGAACCTGGCTGCAGGGATGGCAATGCAATCTCGCCAATTCCTGCAAGCGGACCGGAATTCATCCAGCGCAGGTCATTCGAGATTTTGGTCAGACTGATCGCCAGGGTCCGTAGCTGACCTGAGGTTTCAACCGCAGTGTCCTGACTGCTGAGCGCCTCGAATAGTGAATCAGCCTGTTTAAAGCCGACGCCGGTTCGCTCTGCCAACAAAAGGGCCACTTTGGCGCCAAATTTAGGATGTGCGTTAATCCCGGTGCCGACGGCAGTACCGCCCTGCGCGATGCCCGTTAGGCGATGCATGATTTCATTTAGGCGTTGGGATGCCCGGTCAATCTGCGCGCGCCACCCGTCAAGCTCCTGGCCCAGCGTCACAGGCATCGCATCCATTAAATGGGTACGGCCCGTCTTAACGACAGCATCGGTTTCGCGGGCCTTCTTTTCCAGTACCTTGGACAAATGCGTCAACGCCGGCAATAACCTGCCATCAATTTCGCAAGCGGCACTCACATGAACGCACGTGGGTATCACGTCATTGCTGCTTTGGCTCATATTGACGTCATCATTTGGATGCACGTCAGACCCAAGGTATTCAGTCGCCAGATTCGCAATGACTTCATTCGCATTCATATTCGAGCTTGTGCCAGACCCCGTTTGAAACACGTCTATCGGGAAATGCTCGTCGTACATACCGTCTGCGACTTCGAGCGACGCCTTCTGAATCGCGACCGCTTTGTCAGAGGTTAGCAAGCCAAGTTCCGCGTTGGCACTGGCAGCGGCCCATTTGACTAAACCCAACGCATTGATGAAATTTCTTGGCATCGCCATACCGCTGATAGGGAAGTTATCCACCGCGCGCTGCGTCTGAGCACCCCACAACGCATCATTTGGTACCTGTAGCTCACCCATACTGTCCCGCACTGTGCGTGCATTCTTGCTCATTTTCGACTCGACTCCCGATACGCTATTAGCTGCATCGCCTGATGATTGATTACCCTTTGGTGTATGATTCGCGCTTTCCGGGCCCAAGTCTAGTGCCCCATTAACCTGCGATACAGTAAGCGAATCATCGAAGTGCTCGAACCCACATCCACCTCTTTTTGGTCCTATGACGTCGGACCATCTTCCGCGACACAATCCGCGCGCGCCGCGGTGGGTTCGGCATCGTAATGGAACACAACAAACTCAAAGCACTATCACCCGTCGATGGACGCTACGCCGATAAAGTTAACAGCTTGCGAGACATCCTTAGCGAGTATGGATTGATCCGCTATCGGGTCCTGGTCGAAGTTCGCTGGCTTCAATGGATGGCGGATGAGGCCAGCATTCCCGAGCTACCGCCCTTGTCCGCAGTCATGAAGGATCTCCTCAACGACATTGTGGACGATTTCACTTTGGACGATGCAGAACGGGTGAAGAGTATCGAGTCCAAAACAAATCACGATGTTAAAGCCGTCGAGTACTTCATTCGTGAGAAAGTTGGCACCATTGGCGACACCCGCTCCTTAAGTGAATTTATTCATTTTGGGTGCACGTCGGAAGATATTAACAATCTAGCCTACGCGCTGATGCTCCGTGCAGCGCGAGATGATGTTCTGCAACCGAGCATGCGTGAACTTTCCGCGAAACTGCGTTCAATGGCGGCGGATTACGCTGATCTTCCAATGCTATCGCGCACGCATGGCCAAACCGCCACACCAACAACGGTTGGAAAGGAAATTGCGAACGTAATCGAACGTCTTTCCCGTGCCAGGCGACAACTCGCCGCCGTCGAAATTCGGGGCAAGTTCAATGGTGCGGTCGGAAACTTCAATGCGCACCTCGCCGCCTATCCAGATGCAGATTGGTTACGCATTGGAAGCGACTTTGTGAAGTCACTCGGTCTTGACCCCAATACCCATACGACCCAAATCGAACCTCACGATTGGATCGCGGAATATTCTCAAGCATTGTTTCGACACAACACGATTCTGATTGATTTTTGTCGCGACATTTGGGGATACATTTCAATCGGCTACTTCACTCAGAATATCGCTGCCCATGAAGTTGGTTCATCAACGATGCCGCATAAAGTCAATCCGATAGACTTTGAAAATGCGGAGGGAAATTTGGGGCTCGCGAACGCAATACTGAACCATTTTGCAACGAAGTTACCAATCTCCCGATGGCAGCGAGATCTTACAGATTCAACAGTGCAACGAAATTTTGGCGTCGCGCTTGGCTACGTCATAATTGCCATTGACTCTACTGTCAAAGGTCTGCGAAAGTTGCAGATTAACCCGGCCGTACTTGCCGCCGACCTGGATTCTGCCTGGGAAGTGCTCGCCGAACCCATCCAAACAGTGATGCGGCGTTACGGAATTGCGGAACCTTACGAAAAGCTTAAGGCGCTGACTCGCGGTCAAGCGGTGACGCAGGATTTGTTACAGAATTTCATTCGCACCCTCGAGATCCCTGCAGAAGAACAAGCCCGCTTGCTCGAGATGACACCGTCCAACTACATCGGGCTGGCCAACACCTTGGCTCAGAAACCCTCATAGGCGGTCAACGAAGGCATCTGCAGCGTCTGTTTTCCCACAGCCAGTCTGATCAATAATCATTGTGCTACTTCCAGATACATTGGCAGCGAAAGATTTTCTTGCGATCTATTGGCAGCGTCGAGCGCTTGCGCTACCGGCGGCAATCAAAACGGAATTGCCCTCAATCACAGGCGACGAACTGGGGTGGTTGGCAACTCAAGACGATGTTGAGTCACGCATAGTCTTTTCCGAAAAACGGAAAAGCAAAACTCGCTATCGCGTCGAACATGGTCCTTTTGAGTCAGTCTTTTTGGAGCAGCTTCCAGAGAAGAATTGGACATTACTGGTTCAAGACGTCGACAAACACCTTCCGGATTTTCGACTGTGGTTTGATCTCGTCCCTTTCATTCCAAGCTGGAGGATCGATGACTTAATGGTGAGCTTCGCCGCACCAGGCGGGAGTGTAGGCCCGCACCAAGATAACTATGACGTATTTCTTTGTCAGGGAGACGGCGTGCGCGAATGGCGACTTGGCGATCACCAAACGGCGGCGGTCGACTCATCGTCTACTGACCTCGCGCTATTGCATGAATTCGAGACAACGGAAACGTATCGCTGCTCCGACCGCGACGTTCTCTATGTTCCACCAGGAGTCCCTCACTGGGGCATTGCCGATGAATGTTGCGTAACTTACTCAATAGGCATGCGAGCGCCAAGCGGTGCCGAACTATACGCAGGTGCCGAAAGAATCTTTGGCACTAACTCAGAAATACGGGCCGACCATTCTTTATCCACCTTCTACAGCGATCGCGATTTACAAGCGGACGAGGCCATGGAAAAGGGAATCTCAAACCGCGCCATCGAGCGCCTCAGAGAACAAGAAGTCCTCAGCGCCTCATTGGCAACCAATCAACTTGCGATGATATTAGGCTCTGTCGTCACTGATCCGAAATCGTGGTTGGATCCGGAATCCCCCACTGAGGAAAATCTGCAGAGCGTATTGCCAACATCAAGCGACTTGATCGTCCACGGCATGGCCAGATTGACCGCTTTCTCTCACGAGGGCGAACATTTCGCCTTTTTAAATGGGGAAGCTCGGTCGATTAATCGACAATGCGCCGACTTTTTTGAAAAGGCCACTCACCGGCGACAGGTCGAGCAACAGGATATCAACCAGCTCCGTAAGGCCGAGACCGGTAACGAATTTCTGACTTGGATGTGCACTCATGGCGCATTCGATCTGGTCGGCACGCCCGAATGAGAATCGTTCTCACATAATCTCTGTCGGTAAAACGTGACGCAGTTGGCACAAAAACAAGCTATGCAAACGGTAAAATTTATCTCTCAGGGAATGGTTTAACTAAAAGAATTAAAAGCCTATGAATGAAGCGCGAGAAAAAGGCCGACGGTGGGTCATTTCGACGAAGGATGAAATGCGCAATGCCGTCAACGATGTTACCAAGGAAGCCTCTCGAAAACTTTCGATCTTCACGCATGACTTGGATCCCGGCATTTACGACGACCCGGATTTTCTAGAGATCGTCAAACACATGGTGCTATCGCAGGCCTACGCGAGGATCCGTGTATTGATTGCTGATCCAGCGAGAGCGATAAAAAACGGTAACAGTTTCGTCCAACTGGGACGTAGGCTGAATACTTACATTGAATTTCGACACGTTCGCGAGGATTTTCGAACGCACGCAGAATCCTTTTGTATCGCAGATGAGACGGCGCTGGTGTACCGCTTACAACATCAGCGCTGGGAAGGAATTGCGGATACTTACGAACCAGCCATTGCCAAACTTTACGGAACAATGTTTAATGAAATTTGGCTAGCCAGCGAAGTCGAAATCGAGTTTCGCCAACTCGGCATTTAGCAACCGTCGAGTAATTCTGTGCTGCCCACTGACCTGACAGTTTCCGCCATCGTTACAAGAGATGACCAGTTCCTGATCATTGAAGAGCGCGCCTCAGGTTCGATTGTCATCAACCAACCGGGCGGCCACATTGAAGCCGGTGAATCACCCGAGCAAGCCACTGAGCGTGAAGCCCTGGAAGAATCGGGCTGCACGATTTCAGTCAATGGACTCCTGGGTGTCTATTTATGGATCCATCCCCAGACACGACAAAACTTCTTACGCATTGCCTATACCGCGGATTTATTGTCAATTGATACCGAAAGAACGCTGGATGACGGGATCGTCGCAGTGCATTGGTATTCAATCGCAGATATTCGGCGCCGGAAAAAAGACCTGCGAACACCTATGTTAATGCGGTCGGTCGAAGACTATCTCGCCGGTCGCCGGCAACCCGAAACGATATTGTCCAATGCGCTGCCAGTGCAACAGAATTTAGACCAAGTACTCGCCAACGCCGCCCTCGCCTAGCCGCATTAGTTTCTCAGTCCGCGCATGACATTTACGCGCCGTTCTTTATGTGATCGGGCTACAATTCCACCCTATGTTGAAGTCTTCTTCAAAATTAGCAGGCAAACGTGTCATTCTTGGTCTATCGGGAGGCGTGGATTCGGCTGTCGCCGCGATCTTACTGCAGAGTCAGGGTGCCGACGTCCAGGCCCTGCACATGACCAACTGGGAAGATGACGACGGCTACTGCACTGCGGCGGATGATCTACAGGATGCGCGGCAAGTGTGCGAGCAACTCGGCATCACCTTGCACCACGTCAATTTTTCGCATGAGTATTACACACAGGTCTTCAGTCACTTTCTAGCCGAATATAGTAGGGGTCGCACGCCGAACCCGGACGTCCTGTGCAACCGGGAAATAAAGTTCGGAACGTTCTACGACTACGCAAAGAGACTTGGCGGTGACTTCATCGCAACCGGGCACTATGCGAGAACGACGCTCATTGACGATGAGGTCGTCCTACTGAAAGCAAAGGACCGCTCCAAAGATCAAAGTTATTTCTTACATGCGGTCACCAAGGACGCACTGCAACGGACAATATTTCCGCTGGGTGAATTGCAAAAGACGGAGGTCCGCGAAATAGCCCGCGATCATGCCCTCCACGTCCAAGGAAAAAAAGACAGCACTGGTATTTGTTTTATTGGTGAACGCCCGTTTCGAGAATTTCTATCGACCTATCTGCCAGCGAACCCCGGACCAATACAGACTCCTGACGGAAAAATTATTGGTGAGCATTGCGGCTTGATGTATTACACATTGGGTCAACGACAAGGACTCGGGATCGGCGGACGCCAGGATACGGGCAACGACCCCTGGTATGTGGCCACGAAAGATTTGGCAAGCAATACACTGATTGTCGTTCAAGGCGAACATCCGCTTCGTTACAGTCAGCAGCTTGAGGCCAGTGAGCCAAGCTGGATCAACGGCCGCCCCAGCGATACGTTTTCATGCACTGCCAAGGTCCGTTATCGGCAGGAAGATCAAAACTGTACGTTATCACTACATGTTAATAACACGGTGCTCGTCGACTTCGCAACATCACAGGCAGCCGTCACGCCCGGCCAATACGTGGTTTTTTACGCCGGGGAGCGTTGTCTTGGCGGGGCAGTCATAGATCGGGCAGTTGGCCATCAGGACCCATGCTAAAGGTGTCCTAAGACGCTATAATGCCCACCCGCGGCGGGGCCAAACATGCGTCTCCCAATATTGGACACTCAACTATCCCGGAGAAATTACATGACGGACAGCTTCGGCGCTCGTTCAACGCTCAATGTAGGCGGTAACGACTATGAAATTTATAAATTGGATGCAGTTTCGGAAGGACATGTAGCCAGGCTCCCCTATTCTTTAAAAATTCTAATGGAGAATCTGCTACGGTTTGAAGATGGCAGAGACGTCACCCGCGAGGATATTCTTGCGTTAGCGAACTGGGATCCGAAAGCGGCGCCTAGCACCGAGATTTCGTTTACGCCTAGTCGCGTAATTTTGCAGGATTTCACAGGTGTGCCGGCAGTTGTCGATCTGGCTGCCATGCGGGATGCAGTCGTAAAATTGGGCGGCAGCGCTGACAGCATCAATCCGCTATCACCCGCTGAGCTGGTAATCGATCATTCGGTCCAAATCGATCGTTACGGGTCTGATGATGCCTTGGAGCTAAACAATAAGATCGAATTCAAGCGCAATCGCGAACGTTACTCATTTTTACGTTGGGGCCAGGGCGCATTCGAGAACTTTCGCGTGGTCCCACCGAATACCGGCATCGTCCATCAGGTAAACCTCGAATATCTCGGTCGAGTTATTTTCAACGTCGACAAGGACGGTACCCGGAGTGCGTTCCCCGATACGGTGGTTGGCACGGACTCGCATACCACGATGATCAACGGCCTGGGCATACTCGGTTGGGGCGTCGGTGGAATCGAGGCCGAAGCGGCAATGCTGGGCCAACCAATCACCATGCTCATTCCCAATGTCATCGGATTCAAATTGTCTGGCGCGTTGAAAGAAGGCACGACGGCGACCGACTTGGTACTGACAGTGACGGAGATGCTCCGTAATAAGGGGGTTGTCGGCACGTTTGTTGAGTTTTACGGTGATGGGCTCGACCAGTTACCGCTTGCTGATCGTGCGACGCTTGGCAACATGTCTCCGGAGTTCGGTAGTACCTGCGCGATATTTCCGATTGATGTTGAAACGTTGCGCTATCTGGAATTGTCAGGACGCGATGCAGCGCATATCGAATTAATCGAAGCCTATGCGAAAGCACAAGGCATGTGGCGCTACACAGGCCAGGAAGATCCGCTTTACTCCGATTCTCTGGAATTGGATATGGGCACAGTCGAGCCTAGCCTGGCCGGACCCAAGCGCCCGCAGGATCGTATTCCGCTCAGTGTGGCCGACTCTACTTATCAAGATCACCTGACCAAAATGACCGCCGATAGAGAAACAGGGGGCTCCGCTCAAATCGAATTAGACGCTGAATCGATGGAAATTGCGGACGGCGCCGTGCTCATTGCGGCTATCACAAGCTGCACCAATACCTCGAACCCGGCAGTCATGATTGCCGCAGGCCTTCTAGCCAGAAACGCACGAGCCAAGGGCTTACAATCGAAACCCTGGGTTAAAACAAGCCTTGCACCGGGTTCTAAGGTGGTCACAGACTACCTGGAGAAATCCGGACTAGATGACGACCTGGAAGGGCTGGGTTTTTATACGGTTGGCTACGGGTGTACGACGTGCATCGGGAATTCTGGACCACTATTGCCGGAAATCGCCAAAGGCGTTCAGGACGAGGATATTGTCGGCTGCAGCGTCCTCTCTGGAAATCGCAATTTTGAAGGCCGCATTCATCCATTGGTCCAAATGAATTTCCTCGCGTCACCACCATTGGTGGTTGCCTATGCCCTGGCCGGCTCGATGGAAGTCAATCTCTACAAAGACCCCCTCGGAACAGATACAGACGGCAATGAGGTTTATCTCAAGGACCTTTGGCCGACTCAAAAGGAAATTCAATCCGTCGTTAGCCAAAATATCGACTCCAACATGTTTAAAAGAAGCTATGACGGAGTCTTTGATGGCGATGAAAACTGGAACAACATCGATTCACCAGAGGGTGAGATCTACACCTGGGCACCGGACTCAACCTATGTTCGCAATCCACCGTATTTCGAAGGCATGACTCTGGATATTCCGGATGTTAACGATATTGTCGGTGCTCGCGCGCTCGCATTATTAGGCGATTCCGTCACTACCGATCACATTTCGCCGGCTGGCAGTATTGCGGTGGATAGCCCCGCTGCCACCTATCTTCAGGAAAAATGTGTGAAACCGGTCGATTTCAATTCCTACGGATCAAGACGCGGCAATCATGAAGTGATGATGCGTGGCACCTTTGCCAATATTCGCTTGCGAAACCAACTCGCCCCCGGCACTGAGGGTGGCTGGACACGACATCAACCGAGCGACGAAGAGATGTCAATTTACGATGCCTCACTGAAATATCAGCAAAGTGGTACCCCGCTGGTGATTATTGCCGGCACCGAATACGGCACAGGCTCATCTCGTGACTGGGCAGCCAAAGGCACTATGCTGCTAGGCGTTAAAGCCGTTATCACGCAAAGTTACGAACGCATTCATCGCTCGAATCTCATTGGCATGGGTGTTTTGCCGCTGCAATTCATGGATGGTGAGAGTGCTGAGGCACTGGGCCTTACAGGAAAAGAAACCTACGACATTAGCGGCCACACCAATGCAGACGCTGACGTTGTAACCGTAACGGCGACGCCTGACGATGGCGATGCAATCACTTTCACCGCAAAAATTCGGATAGATACGCCAAAAGAGCGCGACTATTTTGAGCATGGCGGGATATTGCAATACGTGCTGCGCCAGCTAGCGGCCTGAGAGCTCCTCACGCGACGGTACACTGAGTTACGGCAAGCATGTTCCCGTAATGGCTAGATCCAATCGGGGTCAGAGTAAACCTCTGACCCCCCTTCCGGATTTGTGCCAACAGGGAAAGTCCGGCGCGACAATCTCGGAACTGGTAGATTCTCTCCAAGTCCAAACGAATGAATACTCATGTTTCTCAAAAAGAAAAAAACCGCAGAAGATATCGTCCGTCGGCCGCTGTGGCGCCGCATAGCGGGTTACTCCCTTGTTCTCGTCCTGCTTCTCAACCTTGGCTTCGGTTGGTATTGGTCACGCAGCCCGGACATTTTCTGGGTCAACGAAACGTCAGCCGCCGGCAATAAAGCGATCGGCTACGCGACTACGGACACGCTAATACGAGTCACGGAAACGCTTCTTGAGAAGAACGGCGGCTATTTGACCAACGACGTGATTCCACCGAGTGTATTCCTCGACAATATTCCAAACTTCGAACTCGGTGCCATACAGCAGGTACGCGACCTCGCTCGCGTGATTCGAAATGATTACAGCCGGAGTCAATCCCAGTCGCGGGAAGATGCCGATCTTGCCAAGGCAGAGCAAAAATTCTTTTTCGAAAACAACTCCTGGATATTGCCCAGAACGGAAGCCGAGTATCGAGAAGGGATTGCCGGATTCAAACTCTATCGCGATCGACTGTCCGGCGCAGATGTTAAAGATGCGCAGTTCTTTGCGCGGGCGGACAATCTCCGAGAATGGCTCGCACAGGTCGAAAAACGCCTCGGCAGTTTGAGTCGAAGACTTGGCGATAGCGTCGCGACGCACGTTGTCAATACAGACCTTGCAGGCGACGCTGCGGCGGAGGCCAATACGACATTGCCAGATAATGTAAATGTACAAACATCGTGGTTTGAAATTGACGATGTATTTTACGAGGCGCGCGGAACCACATGGGCATTAGTACATTTTTTCCGCGCAGCGGAACTCGATTTCGCACATGTATTGGCCGATAAAAATGCCGAAGTAAGTGTTCGACAGATCATTCGAGAATTAGAGGCGAGCCTGCAACCACTTCAATCGCCCATGGTCATGAATGGCGGTGGTTTCGGTTTGTTCGCCAATCATTCACTGGTCATGGCCAACTACTTAGCACGTGCAAATGCGGCCACTATTAACTTGCGAGAACTGCTTGATCAAGGGTGAAATTTAACATCATAAATAACGTCTAATTCGTTGTTTTAACTAATAAACACCTAACCAATTAGGCACGTCCTGCCAGGACTCTCCAAGCCGTCGGTCCAATTGCTCGTAGCCTGGTTCATGCTTGAACACTAGCCTCCAGAAGCGTTTCGAATGATTCATATGTCGCCCATGACAGAGTTCGTGAATCATCAGATACTGCGTTAATTCCGGTGCCAGGAACAGCAGCGATAGATTTAGGCTAATCGTGCCACTGGAACTGCGACTACCCCAACAGGTTCGTTGCAGTCGAATATGCATTTTCCCATAGGCTAAATCAGTCCGCTGCGCCAACGCATCAAGTCGCGGCGCAAATGTCGTTCGCGCCGTTTCAGATAGCCAGCGCTTAAGTGTTTTTACACACGCGTCTTGGTCCCCGGTATTGCCGCTCAGCGTGACAATATTGTGCGCACAACGATAACGAACGGTCTTGGTGCCCGCCGATGGCTGGTAATTAACAATATAACGCTTATCAAGGGTCGCCAAATCGATGCGCTGGGGCAGGACAAAAGACTCCGGGGTGTAGCTTGCCGCAAAAGACTCACGCGCCCGATTGATCCAGGCCTGATTTTCCTCAACAAAAGCCTTTACGACTCTCGCACTGGTTCTGCGTGGCGTAACGACCTCGACGCGGCCGCGGGGAAATACCTTTATTGACAGACGTTTCGCTCGCGCACTCACGCGCACAGAAAAACCCGGAATATCACCAGGCTCATTACGTTCTGGATTGAAAAGTAGAAGCTGTTCAGCGGTATTTTGCACACCTGGATTCTAACCGGCTCCGACGCCTCTGTGCAGCCCCACTGCGTTTAATTTTAACTCCACACCTGCCCTACTTAGGGTGTTGAACCCGAAAATCGCACCGCGTCGTCTATGCTCATTTCACCGCTTACCCCGCCCACTTCTGCAGATTCGCTGATGTAGAGCTCAACTTCCTGCTCTAGTTCAATGTTGCCGGCGACCGTCGAATTTGGGCCAATAATGATCTTGGGTGTGCGCCGTTTTTTTCCGCAACTCCAACCGCCAGGTTCCTCAACAATCAGATTGCCCATTAACGTAGATCCCTCAGTGAGCATGACGTCACCTGAAACGGTCTCAAGGTCGCCCCCAATCTGAGCACCGACAACGGTTATCTGACCATTTACATTGATTACAGATTCGGCGACTTGCGTGCCTTTGTCCAAGCTGATCTTGCCATTAACGACTGAGACGCCTCCCTCGATAATGACATTTTCTCCAATGCGAATGGAGCCATTAACGGACGACACGTCTTCGGCCGTCACGCCTGATGCTATGCGAACGCTGCCATTAACCGTTCCAGCATCATCAATTTTTGCATTCTCATCTACGCGAATAGTGCCATTGACCGTATCAACAGACCCGTTCACCGTCGCTCCCTCACCAATGGAAATGCTCCCATTAACTGAAGACGCGCCATCAACTTCGGCGCCCGCCTCCACCTTGATGCTTTTGTTGATGCTCAATGCGTTGGCCGGTGCGGGCACGATCAAGGCGGCTATGACCGCCATAGCTGCAGCAAATTTCGTATGTCGCTTCATTTTCTTTCCCCAATTCAGGCAAATTCATGGCAATTAAACGATTAGATGCCGCCCAAACGCACTCGGTTGCAATACCAGGATGCTATGCGAGGAGCCATCCACAAGGTAACCTTCTCCATCCGCTCAAACCCCATAGTGCAACAGCATGCAAATTGCTCTCGAGGCCAGAAACCTCGTTAAACAATACCCTGAAGTCCGGGCAGTCGATGATGTCTCTTTTTCGGTCATGGAAGGCACCTGCTTCGGTCTACTAGGACCGAACGGCGCCGGAAAAACAACGACCGTCGAAATGCTCGAAGGGGTCACGCCTACCTCGAGTGGTGAAATCTGGTACTACGGCGCCCCTGCCGGATCCCGCTTTCGCGAAGAAGCGGGCATTCAGTTTCAACATACGGCGCTGCAGGATTACATTACGGTCAAAGAATCATTGGAGATGTTTCGAAGTCTTTATGACCGCAAAGCCAATCTCGATGAGATCATTGAAACGTGCTCCCTGGGCGAACTGCTTGAACGTGACAATCGGAAACTTTCGGGAGGTCAACGACAACGGTTGCTGCTCGCAATTGCGCTGGTCAATCAACCACGATTGATTTTTCTGGATGAACCCACCACTGGCCTAGACCCACAAGCGCGGCGAAATTTTTGGGATTTGGTGAAGAGCATTCGGGCCGCCGGTACAACGGTAATACTCACCACGCATTACATGGAAGAAGCAGAAATCTTGTGTGATGACATTGCGATCATGGAGTCCGGCAAGATTATCATTCAGGGATCGCCAGGCGATTTACTGCAACAACATTACAAGAACGTAATTATTGAAATTCCGATCGGAGAAATTTCCGGCAGTTTGGCGTCCATCCCACACAAAGTTTTGGAGACCGAAGGAATTATCGAAATTGAAACGAATGACGTCAGTGAGATCTTGCGCGAGCTCGCTAAACTGACGTCCGGCCTTAATCAATTGAAAATCCGCCAGCCTAATTTAGAGGATTTATTCCTTGATCTGACCGGACATTCTTTGCGAGCCTGAACTATGTGGAAACGAATTTTTGCAGTCTTTCGCGCCCGCAATCTCGAGTTTGTGCGCGATCGCGGCTCGATGGCCTGGAACATCATCTTGCCTGTAACACTCATGCTCGGACTTTCATTTGCTTTTGGTAATGACCGCACGCAATTTACGGTCGGCGTTCTCTCGGCGGACGATCTCCCGGAGGTTGCGAATCATCCGTTTTTGGACACTCGTTATGTCGAATTTGTCCCCATCAAAGACCAACAGGAAGGAGAGCGTAAGATTTCTCGCCACCAACTTGATTTGTTGATCGATTTTGGAAGTCCGCAACGCTATTGGGTGAATCCTGAATCTCCTAGCGGCTATTTCGTAGAAATAGCGCTATTAAAAACCGAGACAGAAAACTCAACGCCCTTCCAAAAATCGCCAATAGGCGGCGATGCTGTCCGTTACGTCGATTGGGTGCTACCCGGCATCCTTGGCATGAATATGATGTTCAGCAGCATTTTTGGTGTCGGCTACGTCGTAGTCCGATACCGCAAAAACGGATTCTTGAAACGACTCCGGGCAACGCCGCTCCGCGCTATCGAATTTGTTGTTGCCCAAGTCGCTTCCCGTTTAATGCTAATAATGGTGTTTACGTCTTTTGTGTTTTTGGGGACCCAATATTTCTTGGATATTCGGGTTGATGGGAGTTATCTGACACTCTTGGTTATCCTCTCCGTCGGCGCAGTTACGCTGGTGTCGTTGGGTTTACTTGTTGCCGCACGAGTGACAAGTGAGGAGCTCGCTGGCGGACTCCTCAATATGGTGACTTGGCCGATGATGATGTTATCCGGAGTTTGGTTTTCACTGGAATCGGCCGGAGAATGGGTTCAGAAATTTGCATCCCTTTTTCCGCTAACGCATATTCTCGATGCAGCACGCGCCGTGATGCTCGATGGAGCCAGCCTCATCGATATCGCGCCACAACTATTGACCCTCCTCCTCATGAGCGCGTTCTTCCTAACGCTTGGCGCCATTACCTTCCGTTGGCATCCGCGTTAGGCCCAAACCAGAATGAATTTAATTGATATAGGTGCAAACCTAACGCACGACAGTTTCTCTGACGACCGCGACGAGGTTATCAATCGCGCAGCAGAAAATGGCGTAAAACAAATGGTTCTTACTGGCGCAAGCGAAGAAGGCAGTCACAAAGCGTTAGCGCTCGCGAAAACAAGACCTGGAATACTATTTTCAACAGCCGGAGTACATCCTCATCACGCGGCGGAATACACTGTCGACGTTGATAAGGCACTGCGTGCATTGCTCATCGATGATGCGGTGGTCGCAGTTGGAGAGTGCGGCCTGGACTATTTTCGTGATTTTTCACCCCGCGACGCACAGCGAGATGCATTCGATCAACAACTAGAGATCGCCGTTGATCTTGAGCTGCCGGTGTTCCTGCATCAACGGGACGCACATGATGACTTTGTCGAGCAACTGACCCCACAACTGAAAAAAATCACCCGAGCCGTCGCGCATTGTTTTACCGGGACCGAAGCACAATTGAAAACTTACCTGGATATGGGTCTGTACATCGGTATTACCGGTTGGATTTGTGATGAGCGACGTGGAGCGCATTTACACGACATCGTCCATTTGATTCCGGACGACAAACTAATGATAGAAACCGACGCGCCATACCTCATGCCCCGAACACTAACGCCAAAACCAGCAACCCGTCGTAACGAGCCGGCATATCTCACTGAGGTGTTACGAGTCGTCGCTGAGGCGCGCAATCAATCGGTGCAAGACGTGGCGGCACACACCACAGCAACAGCCATCAAATTCTTCGGCATTCCGAATACCTGATTCAGAACTAGCGCGGAATTAAGGCGACCACTCTTACGGGACCGCCTGACCCACCTTCAATCTTCATCGGCAGCGCGACTATGACGCTTCCGGTTTCCGGCAACTCGGCCAGGTTGGTCAGATTTTCCAAATTGGGCACGCCCTCTGCCGCACCAATTTGATGAACAATAAAGTCTTGCGAAGGACCGTAATCAACAGATGCTGTATCGATACCGAGCATGCCGACCTTTCGTTCCTGCACTAATAAACGTGTCGCATCAGCGCCGAATCCTGGAAACGTCAAATTACTCGCATCCCCCGCGGTATCATCGCCAAAGTAGTCCAATGCATCGGACCAACGTTGACTCCAATTGGTTCTCATCAACACGACTGAACCCGCGGCTATAGCCCCGTGCGCTTTTTCGAAAGCCTCGACATCAGCAACCGAGAGGCGGTAGTTTCGATCTGCTGCTGCCTTTTCTGTCACATCAATAACGACAGCCGGCGCCATCAAACTTTCAAGAACGAGCTGGTCCGTAGATCGCCCACCCTTTGAAAAATGTACCGGCGCATCAATATGAGTGCCGCCGTGCTCGGGCGTACAAACCGCGTAGGCAGAGTAAAAATATCCCTCGTCTGTTACACCGTTCGCCAGTTCTTGTTTTTGGAATGCGCTTGGCGATGTTGGCCAATACAAGGTTTTTTCCCCGTAGCTGTGGCTGAGATCAATCATCTGGTAATCGGCGACGTCGAATGCGTGCGCAACAAGTGGCGGGCAAAGAAGGGACAGTGCTAAGAGTATTCGCATCTTCATAAAATCGCTCCGTTGGTGATGTGGCACATGACAATTGACGTTTGAGAGTCACGTCGAACTTCTAGTCGAACACTAGTCGCCCGTCAGGAAGAGTCTCGATCACCACGCGCCTGGATCTGTTCCCAATGAGGCTTGAATGCTTCAATCTTAGCGTTCGCTGCCGCCTTATCCTCTTCCGCAAATTCGGAACGTAATTCGTCCAAACTGCAGACCATGCTAGGCACCCCTTTTGTGAAGGTTGCCCCATCGAGGAAAACAATTCTTCCGGTCACCGGAACGTGCCGAACGATTTGTCTTACAGCAGCGACACGATCGTACAAAGCGGGCTGTGGGTTGCCAAAAGTAAATCGACTGTTCTCGCCAATGACTGTCCAGTCCTGAATTTTGTCGCTGCCAAAAACCGCCCCAACAACATCCTTGACCTCAACAATTAGTAAGCCTTGCGCCGTCAGCACCAAGTAGTCAATTTGAATTTCACCTTCGTAAACTTCTGGAATGACGAGACCCTGAATGCGTGCAAACGCGATGTCGTTAATGACGCTCGCAAGGGTTCGCGGCACCGCGCGACGGCGTCGAACGAGGAGCCAAATTATTAAGAGGGGTCCAGCAACCAGCCCTAGAACCCAGGGGATAATTAAACCATCGGCTAAAACGTCATTCATTAGTTGGCGCTTAGCTCCGTGAGATCAACCGTCATGGGTGGCGACCTGAGACTATGGTGAGCAATTGATAAATGCAAGCCGATACCAATTTACCCGAAACAACGTTCGAGTACCTGTTCAAAAGCGCCCATCGAAGCGTCAATTTTTTCCACGCGGCTTGGTTTCTCAAGTATCTCCGCGAGCTCCGTGGGAAGCTCAACTGTGGAGCCAATAATCGGTTCGACTATTTGCTCAAACTTAGCGGCATGCGCTGTTGCGACCAAGATCCAATCTTGTTCCATCCGCGCCGCATCCGAAAGTTTGCGCCAGGCAAATGTAGCCGTTGCTGTATGCGGACAGGTTGCGATACCCCAGTCCTGATAGTTCAGTGCAATCTGCTGTGTAATTTCCTCGTCAGTAACGGACAATGACTCCACTTTTTTGGCGAGCTCCATGGCCTCACCGCCGACAAATCGTAATCGCTCCATATTACTCGGGTTTCCAACGTCCATGGCGGACGCCAAGGTCTGCACACTGGTTCGCGGGGCCCATTCCGCGCCACCTAGGTAATCATTGATAATTCGATTGGCGTTGGTCACCAAAACAATATCACCAATAGGGAGACCAACTTCTCTCGCCAAAAAACAAGCAAACGCATTGCCGAGATTGCCAGTGGGGATAATGAATCCCGGCTTATTACCGGTTTCTTGCCAATGGGCGATGCTGGCATTGGCATAGTAAATAGCTTGCGGCAACAGGCGGCCGATATTAATACTGTTGGCAGAACTAAATCGATGCTTTGCTGACAGAGATGCATCTGCTAGCGCGGTTTTTACAATGGCCTGACAATCATCAAAAGTTCCATTGACGGCCAGCGACAAGACGTTGTCACTCCAACAGGTCAACTGGTGTGCTTGTCGATCGGAAACCATACCGTCTGGATAAAGAACCACCACTCGCATTCCAGGTCGTTCATTGAATGCCGCAGCAACGGCGCCGCCGGTATCACCGGAGGTCGCAACCAATATTGTTAGCGGCTGCGCTTCGTCGCCCTCAATGCGCGAAAGACAGGCCGCGAGAAATCCAGCGCCAATGTCTTTGAACGCTGCCGTGGGACCGTGAAACAGTTCCAGCAAATCGCAACGCCCGTTCTCAACCGGTAGTTTTATCTTGGGAATTTCAAAAGAAAAAGTCTCGGCGATGATCTCGTCTAGTTGCGAGGCTATGCTTGAACCTTCAAAAAACGGAGCCAGAAAAGCTTTTGCCAGACCACGTTCCGATGACTCTTCGCTTAGCGCCTCAACACTCAATTTTGGCAGAACATCGGGAAGAAAAAGTCCGCCGTCACTGGCGATGCCCTGCACAAGGGCCGTATCAAGATCGACCGATTCACCGCCCCGTGTACTTACAAATTTCATTTTGCTGTCTCGATGCAAGCGCCAGGTGAATTCATCGGGCTTATCCATGATTGACATTCGTAGCCTGCATCCTGGCAAGCCTGTTTCATAATAGCGGCAATATTCTCGACATCGTCATCTGCGCAGAGTGCAAAAATACTTGGGCCGCTTCCGGAGATCGAACAACCAAATGCACCTGACCTCATAGCGGCTGCTTTGGCGTCAGGAAAGCACGGAATCGACGCGGCTCGTTGCGGCTCAATAAGTTCGTCACGCAAGCATTTTGCAAACAGATCCAAATCGTCGTGCTCACATGCCGCGATAAATCCGGCAATGTACCCCTGCTGTGTTAGCCACTGTTCTTGTGAGTACGTCTTAGCGAGACCACGTCGCGAATCTGCGGTACTGACCTCTAAGTCCGGATGCACAAGCACACTGCTGACGCCAGTTGGAACCTTCAAGGAAACCATGCGTGGCAACAAGACATTGGGGCATAACACCAAGCCGCCGATGAGACTGGGTGCGACATTGTCCGCATGCAAACCGCCACTGGCGAATTGCTCCCCGGCCAGCGCATACACCAACAGGTCTTCGGTTCGATACGGCTCATCGAGTAGCGCGTTAACTGCGACGACAGCCGCAACCGCGGATGTAGCAGAGCTTCCCATGCCGGATTTTAAGGGCACACCCTTATGCACGATCAATTCGATGCCACCCCGATGACCTGCAGCAAACCAAAGAGACTTCGCTGCAATGGACGCCGTATTCTCATCTGCCGCTGCCGACAATGAAGGATGAATCTGGCCATCCATGCCGCGAACTTCACGAATCGTGACGCCAGGATCGTTGACGCGCCTTGCAGAAACGCGATCTCCTGCTCCTGCAATCGCCAATCCCAGCATGTCGAAACCCACCGCGACATTACCGATTGATCCAGGCGCAAATGCCGTTACAAACCCCGGCTCTGTCATACCCTCACCCCATCGCCCAAAAATGTTGCCAGTCGAAGCAGATCACCGAACACACCCCCGGCGGTCACTTCAGGTCCGGCGCCCGGCCCCTGAATCACCAGCGGATTCTGCGAGTATCGTTCGCTTGAAAACTGAACCAGGTTGTCCGTTAGCTGCATATTACTAAAAGCGTCATCCTCACTAACTGTTTTCAAGCCGACTTCTGCTTCACCAGCCGCATTCAACGTTGCTATGTAACGTAGAACCTTGCCCTCTGCTTTCGCTGCATTGTATTGCTGCAACATTTCGTCATCATAATCCGCAAGCCGCTCCAAAAACTCGTCGACACTGCTATCACGCAACGCTTCTGGAATAAGGTTCTGAACGGGGAAGTCCCCTATTTCAATCTTCTGCCCCAGTTCGCGCGCCAAAATGGTTAATTTCCTAGCGACGTCCATGCCCGATAAATCCTCACGCGGGTCTGGCTCTGTATACCCACTGTTGCGGGCATCGACGACAATTTCCGAAAACGGCTTGCTGCCATCGTAGACATTAAACAGGTAGGCAAGCGTCCCGGATAAGATCCCTTTAACGCTCCGAATGCTATCGCCAGTATCGACCAAGTCACGAATCGTTTTGATTATAGGCAGTGCTGCGCCGACCGTCGTTTCGTAGAAATAGTGACTGCCAC
>Ga0114993_10002406_pt1 | contig 20506 bp, 18 predicted proteins | sample ArcticOcean_MG_C_FD_87042 | JGI IMG/M metagenome (GOLD analysis project Ga0114993, IMG submission 87042) | Marine microbial communities from western Arctic Ocean - ArcticOcean_MG_CB2_150 | ecosystem: Environmental > Aquatic > Marine > Oceanic | place: Arctic Ocean: Canada Basin | collected...
TAACATGGTAATTAAGTTTGAAGATACATTGTATTTTTTCATTTTACCCCCAAAACTGCCATTTTTATACTAATTTGCACTAGATTGGGTTCTAATTCTCCTACCGCATTAAAATTGAAACTATCAATACGCGTGAAGTATTTCCCATTTTGAAGCTCATAGACAAAATTTAAGATTTGTTTATAAGTCCCTGAGGCTGAAATATCAAAATTAACGGCCGTATAATGATCACCCTCATCATTATCTGTTGGATCTTTCTGTTGTAAATTGTCTAACCGAACACCACATTTTGGTTCTAATTGGAAAATATACTGATAATTAATCGCTTTATCTTCTGGATCCATTAAGCGCGTTTCAATTTCTTCACTCGCTGAGTTAATAGTATCTAGATGCGACTGCATATCAACTGCTCTGAGGTCGTTGCCCTGTATAACATCCCAAGTCATTTCCATCTGTTCCAGCTCAGCTTTCTGAGCCGGGAGGCTGCCGCTACGCAGATAAATGACAAGTATTAAAACCAGCGTAATCCCCACGCTGGCAACGGCCAGTGGGTATTGTTTAATTTTTGCTAGAAGTAACTCCTTGTTCATGCTTCAGGTTTAAGTTGAATGACAGTGGAGAAATTAAAAAGACCGAGTGCATCATCTCGTACCATCGAGTCCAGTTCCGTGTTATATAGGATATCCTCAAACATTTCCAGGTTCCCCAACTTATTAATAAAGTCATATACAGTTTGCGTCGCTGTCTTCGCGCTCCCATGAGCTGCACCCCGAATATTAATAATGAAAAGAACAAACGTTTTTTTATCCTCGGTAAATTCCCGATTGTAATAAGAGATGGACGTAAGGAGCATTTCATGGGGTAGCGCTTCGCCCAAAAAGGTGAGAAACTCCGAGGTATCTATCGGCGAATCTACAAATTCTTCAAGTTCGACAATTTTCTTTGATTCATTATCAAACTTTGAACTGAAACTCAGGTTTTTATTATTTTCAGTATTTTTAGAGGATATTTTGGTATCCAATTCAGATATCTGTGATCCGAGCGCTATTCCGTTATATTCGTGGAAGCCAAGATAAAAGAGCAAGGCTGACGCGATCGTAACGGTTAGAATATTCACAAAGAAGTCAGTCCGGATAACCTTAATATCCGGTAGGGCATCGACATTACGAAAGTCAGGATGCCAGTTAGTTTGGACAACCTTTTTAGATTTAGTTAGCGCCATCTTCTGAGTTACTGTAATTCCCCATTAAGCTGAAAAGGCTGAGCCAACGACTATCGAGATCCTCTAGCTGAACATCCTCACTAACGCTAATGTTCTGCGCCTGCAGCCAGCTTGGGTAATCTAAGTGCAGAACCTCCATTCCTAATGAGCGTGATAAAGTCTGGTGAATCCAACTCAGATTTTTCGGTAATAGGGTAAGAAAAATCTGTCCTATCATCTGACCTGTTTGAACTTCATAAAACCCCGTGGATGATTGAAGCTCTTTCAACATTTTATTTAGCAGAGCTGGGCCCATCTCGGTAAAGTCAAATGTATCTGAATAAAAAAGCTTTTTCGCCGACTCCTCATCTTTAAGATCAAGTTCTTTTTGAATTACAGGAAACATCCCGTTCAACCCAAATGGTATGGGTCGCGTCACATCGATCTTTTCATTGTTAATGATAAAAACGTTCGAATTGGAAGATGTTATCTCAAGAACCAGAGTGGGCATCGTAATGGATTTAAAATTGGCATAATTTATTAACCCACCCAAACTGGTTAAAGTGCCTAACTCTAATCGTTCAGGATATACACCGTAATCGACAATCATTTCTTGCTGTTCGCTCAACTCGGTACTTTGTGCACCACAAAGAACAAGTTCTTTTTGATTCTGCACACCCTTCTCCAAATCGAAGTCAGTACCATCATAAGCATTAACGATGGTTGTAAGGTACTTGCTCGGATCTATACGAAATTGATCATTTAATAGATCGGTAAAATAATTCGGTTCCTTCGCTTTGTTTGGCGAGTCAAGAGTCGTGCGTCGGACAAATCTACTCTTGGGATAAATTCCACAATGCCCATGGATATACCCACGCGATTTATCATCGCTTAATCCGGCAACAAAATCCCGGACTTTATCCGCATTACTATCATGGGGACTTTCCTGTAAACTTTCTACAGTGAATGGAGCATCTAAACCCGACGTGATTGCCGCGAGCACGGAAAATTCACTGACTTCAAAAAAGAGACCTTTGGATTTTTCCGTAAGCATAGGATTTCCTTAGAGACGAAAAAAAAATAGCAAACACTTACTGTGTGTTCTGCTAAATTATTCAGAAATCAAATTATATATATTCCTATAATAGACTATTATAGGAAACTTTGGGGGTATTTTCAAGTAAATAAGATTAAAATATAATAAGTATATCTAAATGATATTTCTTATTAGTTCACAAGAGTATGAGAAAAATAAGCAGAAGGCGATAAATATAAATAAATTTTTATACTAAACACAAGGGAATGATTAAATTTATCCGCTTTTCTTTTATCTTTATAATCGAAGCATTCATCGGGGTCGAATTTTAACAAAAGAATTCAATTATAACTTTTATGAAATATCTCTTCCGAAATTATTTTATGTTCACGCCTTGTTTACGAATAAGGGTTAGTTTATTAATAATTAATTGGGCGCCAGTTAATCCTTTCACCTTACTTTTTAATGTTTAAACCATACGCGGTAACATTTACCTGTAATTCGAATAAATCCATAAGAGGATTTAACGTTTTCATTTAATATTTGATCACTCGCTAAGCCCGAGTTAATCATCTGATTTAAATCGATAACCGGGTAGTCTTATCTTAAAATATAATGCGCATTACACGCATTTTATATCAATCCGTTTGGATTTTATCTGCGAGATAGCGCGATGAGATAAAGGAGGTTGCCCAGGGACGCGATAAATGCAGCGACATAAGTAAACCCTGCGGCATCCAAAGTTTTACTTACTCCGGGAATTTCAGATTGATCTATAATACCGAGATTGGGTAATTGAGCTTTAGCACGTTTGCTCGCGTCAAACTCTACGGGTAACGTAACTAATTGAAAGACGGTTAATACGAGATACACCATGATGCCCAGTTTAATGAGACCAAGGATACCGAAGAATAAACCACCAATAATTACGAACGGCAGTAATTTTGAAGAAATGTTAGTTATTGGAATCAGCGCCATCCGTAATTTAAGCGCTTTGTATCCTACATTGTGTTGTATAGCATGCCCGGCCTCATGTGCCGCAACTCCCAACGCTGCCAGACTGGTACCCCTGTAATTCTCTTCACTCAGCGCCAGTCGTTTATGCGTGGGATCATAATGATCAGTTAAATGCCCGCGAATAGCCACGATACTGACGTCATTAACTCCAGCACTTCGCATCACATAGTCGGCGGCCTCGCGACCGGTTACACGGCTTCGCGATTGAACTTGAGAATACTTTTTATATGTACTCGCTACTTTCGATTGTGCCCACATTCCAATTATTATTGGAATAATTATGAAAAAGAGAAAATTCATTTTCTATTATGATTTAAATCTAACACCAAGTGTTATTACAATCTGGTCTACATTTCCTGCAAGTCAAGTCGAAGAGCCATTTGGTAAAAAGATTCAAAGGTCAACTTCCCTTACGCTAAATCATCTCTTCTAAGAAGAGCATTAAGATCGGGATCACGTCCCATAAATTCTTTAAACAGTTTAGATGGATTTTCAGCATTTCCTCTGCTGAGGATTTTTTCTCTAAACTCATGTCCTACCTTCGGATTGAGGACACCTTCTTTTTTAAAACGCGTAAAGGCATCCGCATCGAGCACTTCAGCCCATTTATAAGAATAATATCCAGAGGCATACCCTAGACTGCTCGCGAATAAATGCGTGAATCTCCTAATGATAGAAGGTGTTGTCGATTTACTTGGCGGATTATAATCGACAAGCATCTCATTGAGAATGGTATCGAGGTCGCCTCCGAAAAATTGAGCCCCGTGCATATGCAATTCTAAATCCATTTTGCCAAATGACAATTGGCGCATCATTTGACGTGCTGCTTGAAAGTTTCGCGCCCGTTTCATTTTTTCAAAAAGCTCATCAGAAATCTTCTCTTCAGTTTCATAATGTTGCGCAAAGAAATCGAGACTTTCACGTTCCCAACACCAGTTTTCCATAATTTGTGATGGTAATTCGACAAAATCCCAGGCTACGTTAGTCCCATTCATTGATTTGATTTCCACTTCACCCAGGGTATGATGTAAGAGGTGACCAAATTCATGAAAGATAGTACTTACTTCGTCATGAGTCAGAAGCGCGGGTTTATCGCCGACCGAAGGAGTAAGGTTTCCGCAGATAAGTCCGAGATGTGGATCGCGTCTATCTTCGCACTGATTAATTTGACCAGTGATAAAAGAATTCATCCAGGCACCGCTTCGTTTTGGTTCGCGAGGGTACCAGTCTGCATAAAAAGATCCTAGATGTCTTTCATTCTGGTCGAAGACTTCATAATATTTTACTTCAGGATGCCATACTTCTACTGGTTTTCCCCATGGAGGAAAAGTATTAGGATTCAAGTGATTATTACTATCTTTCCCATTAACACTTATAACTTCTCGTTCATTAATTTTTATCCCAAAAATTTTTTCAGCGATTGAAAACATCCCGTTTATAACAGGGTCGATAGAAAAATAAGGCCGGAGATCTTCATCATCAAAATCATACCTCTCTCTTCTTAGTTTTTCCGACCAATAGGCAACTTCCCAGGGTTCGAGATGATCCTGCGATGTTCCGGTTTTTTGCGCTTTATAAATTTCCAGCTCTTCACACTCTTTATCGAAAGCCACTTTTGTCCGACGATGCAAATCATCGACAAAGCCGAGCGCGGTAGCACCGTTTTTAGTCATTCGCCGTTCGAGAACTAAATCAGCAAAGTCATTTTTCCCGAGGAGCTTCGCTTTTTCCGCTCGCAATTCCAAACATTTCCAAATGAGATCATCGTTTTTATAGGGTTTGGAATTGCCAATTCCTATTGCCGCTTCCCAAAGTTTTTTTCGGATACTATCATTTTCCAAATACTTCATGGCGGGGAGAAACGAGGGATAGTGCAGTGTGAATCTCCATCGATGCTCTTCTTCGGTGCCGAAACCTTTATTCAAAGCGTCGAGGCGCGCTGCTTCTTTTGCTATGGGAGGCAATCCTTCAAGCAATAACTCATCATCTAATACGAGCTCATAGGCGTTTGTAGAGTCTAGGACATTTTCCGAATACTTTTGCGTAATTTGTGCCAGCTCTTTTTCCAAGTCTTCGAAACGGTTCTTTAAATCAATATAAAGATCCGCTCCCTGTTCTCGAAATTCTGCTAACGTCTCTTCAAGAAAACGTTTTTCAACGTCTTGTAATTTTTTAACTTCATTACTTTGAGAAAATTTTTTAAGGACCGACCACAAATCGGCGTTGAGAGGAATTCTCGCATAGAATTCGGATACTTGAGGTAATAGTTCATTAAATACCTCTCTGAGCTCCGGTGAATTACACACCGCATCCAGATGGTTTACAACCCCCCAAGCCAGATCAACACCTTCAGTGGCTTTTTCGAGCGCAAGAAAACTGCGCTCAAAAGTTACCTGCCCTTTATCCTGGCTGCTAATGTCATCTATATTCTTTTGCGCCTCCATTAATGCCTCTTCAATTCCAGACCTCACAAATTCTGTTTTTAAGAGTGACCAATGAATATCGAACGCTATGTCGAGAAATGGGTTTTTCATATTTTAATAAATAGATTATTTTCCGATTTGAGAACCATCCACCTTATAGATTCAATTTTCTAATTTAATACCACAAATTCAATCTACCAGGCACTCGTCAGATTCAATAAAATTCCTGGATTTCCTTAATGATTCAGGGGTGGTGCCCCCTTGACGAAGTTTTCTTAAACTGAGCGAATCATGACGTTTTGCCAACCTTTCACCACGATCATCACAGAGTAAAGGGCAATGATAATAAGCGGGGGGCGGCCAATTCAAGGCACGGTATAGCAATAGCTGACGTGCAGTGGAGAGCAATAAATCTTCGCCTCTTACGACTTCTGTAATACCCATACTTTGATCGTCAGCCACTACGGCCATTTCATAGGAAGGGAAGCCATCTTTTCGCCATACAATAAAATCCCCGAAATCTTTTCCGGCTGTAAATTTTACTTTTCCGACGCGATAATCAATAAAATGCACCGATTTACCATCGGGGACCCGGAAACGCCAATTGGTCTTTCCTGGTCCTGAGACAGGGGTTACAGATATTTCGGACGGACGAAGTTGGGGTGGATAAACCGGTTCAGTGTCACCCTCATGAGGCGCACTAAGGGCATTAAGAACGTCTTTGCGAGAGTGGGAACTCGGATAAATTGCCCCAAGTTTATAAAGCTTTTCCCAAACGTTTAAATAATGGGGTATTCGCTGACTTTGAATATAGGGCATATGATAACCGCCAATATCAGGTCCTTCATCCCATTCAAACCCAAACCATCGCAAATCTTCGATCATCGCATCGACATATTCAGGTTTGCAACGCGCGTAGTCTATATCTTCATTTCGAAAAATGAGAGATCCCTGTGATTTACGCGCGCGCTCCTGGGCGATCCAAAATGTTCGCGCATGTCCCAAATGGAGATATCCAGACGGAGTAGGGGCGATTCTCCCTCGGTATATATCTCTTTGCTGTATAGCCACAATCGTTTAATTTAATAATTAAGTTATCAGAATAGAAAAAATCAATTCCCCTATTTTGTTAAAAACTTGCCCTTGATAAATAAAATATTATAAACAAAGCCTATTATTGGTACTTCGCAGCCTTTAATGCAAAGGCTGAATCACGATAACAAAAAGCAGTAAACCTACCTTATACTGTAATTGTTAATAATACCATTCATCGAATAGACTATCTGATAATTTAATTTATGGATTCAAATACGAGTGCAACAGGACCCTCTAAAAGTGTCACTCAATTTTCCGAACTGGGATTATGTGAAGCTGCTCTGAAAGGAGTTGTATCCCAAGGCTACACCGAACCTACTGCGGTACAGGCTCAAGCTATCCCCATAATTCTCAAGGGAAAAGATTTAATTGCGGGTTCACATACCGGTACCGGTAAGACCGCTGCTTTTGCACTGCCTATACTTTCCCTTTTAAAAAAGCATGGCGCCTGCCGATGCCTGGTGCTCGAACCCACTCGCGAGCTCGCTGCTCAAGTTAGAGATGCATTCGTCGTCTATGGGAAATTTTTCGATTTTCAAGTATCCCTCATCCATGGGGGTGTTGGTTATGGACGTCAACTGGATGAACTTAAAAGCGGGGTCGATATTATTGTCGCAACGCCGGGCAGGCTCCTCGACCATCTTGAACAAAAAGCGGTTAATTTAAAAAACATAGATTTCCTCGTCCTCGACGAAGTCGATCGTATGCTTGATATGGGTTTTTTACCGGATGTCCGCCGAATAATCAGGCAGTGCTCCCAAAAAAGACAAAGTCTTCTTTTTTCGGCAACCGTACCATCGGAGATAAAGCGTCTTGCGAAATGGGTATTGCATGAACCCGAACATGTTAATATCGGGGGAGGTTTTTCCACTGCCGAAACAATTAACCACACCCTATACCCGGTAGATAATCGACAGAAATTCGATCTATTATTGGCTCTATTAGAGAAAACCGATTTTCATAGTGTCCTTATTTTCAGCCGGACCAAAGCGGGGGCGGAAATAATCGCGCGATGGTTGAACGAGGCAAATCATTCTGTGGCATCGCTTCACTCAGATCGCTCACAGAAAGAACGCGATAATGCTTTAAGTGGTTTCAAATCTGGAAAATACGAAGTATTAGTGGCAACCGACATTGTTGCCCGTGGTATTGATATCAGTAAAGTCAGCCATGTGATAAACTATGATATCCCGCAGAATCCAGAAGATTATGTCCACCGCATTGGTCGTACTGGCCGAGCAAAAAATGAAGGCGATGCGATGACAATTTATTGTCCGGGTGAGCAAGATTTCCTTCGCGCGATTGAACGTTTTATTGGACAAGAGATACCGAAGGTAAAGATTGAGGGATTTGATTATAATTATACTCCGTTTCTCGAAGATAAGAAGAATTTACCTAAACGACGTAATCGCGGATATAATTCCACTAAAAAGATCCCGGGTAACAGGCGCCGCTAATCGGTTTTTGGGATAAGTTAAATAACTCAACCTTCCTCAAATTTACGGTTAAAAAGTTCCTCGATTTCTTGAAGTAACTTAGGCGCATCAACACCGGTGGCTGTAAATCGCAGTTTAGAGTTTTGGCCGGCTGCCAGCATCATTAAGCCCATGATGCTTTTACCGTTAACCTGCTCATCTTCTTTCTCAACATTCACATTGGCATCATATTTATTAGCAATGCGCACGATCATCGCCGCGGGACGGGCATGAATACCTAGTTCATTCTGAACGATGAGAATTCGTTCGTGAATATCGGCGTCAGATTGGGATTTTTCTTTATCCATTCAATTAATACAACCCTTCAAAATGGTGAACATTGAATTCTATAAGTGTTTTACTCGTCCATGCAATTTCAGATAAACTTATACCGTTTCAGGAATCAAATCCTGTTGTGCGCGCCATAATTGGGCATACTGGCCGTCCTGTTCTAAAAGTTCAGTATGAGTGCCTTGTTCAATTATACTCCCATGATCCATGACAACGATATGATCTGCCCGTCTCACTGTTGAAAGACGATGGGCAATGACGAGAACGGTGCGATTTTCAATGAGAAGATCCAACGCTTCCTGAATGGCTTTCTCCGTAATACTGTCAACGCTAGATGTTGCTTCATCGAGAATAATCAGGGGCGGATTTTTTAAGAGCACACGGGCAATTGTCAGACGCTGTTTTTCACCCATGCTCAGTCGAATGCCGCGTTCCCCGATTGCCGTATTGAGTCCATGGGGTAAACGAGATACAAACTCCCAAGAGCGGGCACCTTTTAAAGCAGAAATAATTTCGTCATCTGTCGCATTCTCCCGCGCAAGACGTAAATTGTCTTTAACCGTGCCGTCAAAAAGAAAGGGGTCTTGGGCAACAAATCCAATATTACTGCGTAGTTCAGTAAGATTAATAGAACGAACGTCTACATCGTTTATTTTTACCGAACCATCATTTACATCATAGTACCGTAAAAGTAAGTTCGCAACGGTACTTTTACCCGCTCCCGTATGCCCGACTAATGCCGTAACTTTTCCCGCCGGTAAAATGAGATTAAGATTCTCGATAATTTCCTCGCGGTCTGGATAGGAAAAAAAAACGCTTTGGTAGCAAATTTCAAGCAATCCCTCTGGAAATGGTTTTGGGTGTTTAGGATCCTGAATGATCAAAGGTTGGTCGAGAATTTCGAAAACACGCTCACCTGAAGCCTTCGCCTCACTGAGCATATGGTTGAGACTATTGAGACGACTAACCGGTTCATAGAGCATAGAACAATAAGCAAAAAAAGCGAGAAACTGGCCAAAACTAAAACCCGAGTCTTGCATAAGCATGTAGCCACCCATCCCCACTACGGCAACGGTACCCAAACTGGAAAGATAACTGGACAAGGGACTGTAGATTGACCAGCGAAACATGGCGCGCAGACTATGCACGCGTAAGTCTTTAGCTTGTGCCATAAATCTCTCATGTTCTCGCCCTCTCAAGGCAAAGGAATGAATGAGTCGATTTCCCTGTATGTCTTCAATGAGAAGGCTATTTAACTCGCCGGCGGATTCTCGTACTTTTTTCCAGTTTCGCCTTGTTGCTTTAGCATGTTGCCAGGCGAGGAAAATGAGCACCGGAACGGGCGCCATGACGAGAACTGCGAGTTTGGGTTCCATCCAAAAAAGCATCGAGGTAATCCCCACTATCGTGAGTATCGCCACACTTCCTTGTTCGGTCCCATCGAGCAGTCCTCTTTCAAGGTTCTGCACATCTTCGATAACACGCGAGGCAATTTCGCCACTTTTGCGTCGGTCGTAAAAGGAAACGGGTAAATCCAATAACTTGGCGTGCAAATCGCTTCGTAGATCGAGCAGAACTTTTTGTTCTACGGTATTATTTACTCGAATGCGCAGGCAATTTAGCAACTCACGGCCAAAGTAACAGAACGCCACGAGCAACACCCCGTACCATAGATATTCATAACGCCCGGACTGAATAATGTCGTCAAAGACCCACTGAATAATACGCGGGACCATGAGCAGGAAAAGCATACTGCCCAAAGCAAGCCCGAGGGTTAGTCCAAACAGGAACTTATAACGAAAAAGATAGGCTGAAACGCGCCAGATAATATTCATAGATTTAAATGATAAACTAAACTAAATAGATTTTGGCTTGGCATACCTTAGATGTGCAACACATTATTTTATTAGCAATGACAAAACCAGATACCGGTGAAGTCCTCTACGATCTACCCTCCCCTTATGTGCCTCATGCCTGCGGTCTCCTTCATTTACCTAGATTCATTGCCAAAATCCGCAAACATCTGATAAATGAATTACCCTCCTCCTATCAAAGAAATTTCAAACGTGGTTTCGATGGCTTTCTATGCCTTCATCTTGGAGTTGATCCCGAAGATATTGTCGAAGCAGTTCGCACAAGCAGGGATAATGTCGAACTTGATGTTAAGTTAAAAGAGCTACTCCCAGAAGATCTTCAGATCTATAAGTGGAACCGGGAATTAATCCAAAAGGGCACACGTGGCATGGGCAAAGAAAAACTCGAAGAAGTTAGAACTGCCATGGGTATTCCGGATCGCGATGATCTTCATTCATTCGCCGACATGATCGAATTCGATGAAGACAGGATAGACTAATCAATGTCATCTTAGATAGGATGTGATTATTATCGAAGATGCATACGCTCCGATGGAACTTATAGCGGTGGCTTTGAAGCGAGCTTCTGATTTGGCCTTCTCGCTCTAGGCATTTATGCAATTCTCTCAGAGAGAATCGCTACTTTAAAATTTACCACTTCGATAGCGAGCTACTGATAAAGCCGCATAATTACCGATCTGGTCCCCTAATTCTGAAGATACCACGCTACAGTGCTTAAGTGACTCAGGCAAACATTCTCTCTTAACAGACAACTCCATTGAAGGACGTATCAGCTCTTCACACCTCGCAAAAACACTCCCAATAACGATTTTCTGGGGATTCAGGATATCGATAAGGACCGCTACCCCCCGGCCTAAGTATTCGCCGAATTGGTGAAAAAGCTCCCGCGCTTCAGGATCACCATTTAAAGCTGCTTCGGCTACATCTTTAGTCGTGATTAAATCCTCATTACCGGAATAAAAAGAAGCTTTACCTTTCAATTCAATCGCCCTTTCTTTCGCCGCCTGAGCTAAACCGCCCCCGCTGCACCAGCCTTCAAAGGAACCCGCCTTGTGATAACCGATAGGGCCTTTATCACTAAGTCGCATGTGTCCCACTTCACCGGCAAGACCTGAATTACCCTCATAAAGCCGATTATCGAGAATTAATCCCGCACCCATACCAGTCCCGCAGGTTAAAAAAATCATATTGGAGGTACCCCGGCCCGCACCATATATCCACTCGGCCAATGCACCGGCATTGGCATCATTCATGAGATAAGCGGGCACACGGCACCGTTCGCTTAATTCTTTCACAATGGGAACATCGACCCATCCTGGAAGATTTGGCGGCTCTTGAATTAGTCCTCGTTCTAAATCCAGTGGCCCCCCGCACGCTATGCCAATAATTGTCTCTTTCTCCACTGCTAGCGCCTCTACCTTTTGGTATATTTTATCCAATGTTTCATGGACACTTGACGTTTTAAATTCATCCACATGATTCAAATGTCCATCTCTATCAGCAAAACAGACCGTTGATTTTGTGCCTCCAATATCAACTCCGATAATTGGCATAATCTTTGGGTATTATTTTCATTTATTAAACGCCAAGGAATGCAGAGCAACCTTATATGATTTTAAAATGCAGTGAATATTCTTGGAATCTCAACTCAATACTTCTAAGAGCTATAAATCATTCCCGCAATGCATTCATTAAAGTTACTACCCCTTTTGCTCAAAAAATTATTTCCATTAACAAAATACCCTAAAAGGGTAAAACTAAAGGAAACGGTTAACGATGGTGGCAGCTGAGAAAAGTAGTGATGGTAGATCAATAAAACGCCCCGTTATCGCCGCCCTAACTCTGGGATTTGCTGCATTTTTTTTACTCAGTGGTTATGAATGTGCCCGCAGCGCATCGGTCTCACTCTACATTGAAGCTTATGGCGCCGATCTTTTGCCCGTTGTCCTGGTTCTTGGTCCAATCGGTACATTAGTTTTACTTTATGGTTATGGCTGGCTGCTCTCTCGATATGGTGCCGAACGTACCCTTTTATTTACCTCCCTCATCTCTGGTTTGGGGATACTGGTTTGTTACCTGGCTATAATCTCTGGTAATAAACTCGCTGTAGGTGGGATTTATGTTCTGCGCGAGGCCTACATTGTTCTGCTCATCGAACAATATTGGTCGTTCATCAACAGCACCCTTAAATCTGATCAAGCAAAAAGAGTTAACGGGCCGATCTGCGGAATTGCTTCGATTGGCGCAATCGGTGGCGCTTTGTTTGTCGGTCAGGCCGGCAGCTGGTTAAGCACAGAACATCTTCTTCTTTTTGCTGCTTTTTCTCTGCTCCCAGCTGCCTTCCTATCACTTCTCGCATACAAGCTGGGTGGAGAACCTATGCCATCTTCGCTCGACGAGCAAAAAGGACAAGGAGTTCTCGCCCTCAATCTCTTTCGACGTAACCGGAATGTCCTCTATATTGCTATGCTTGTCACTCTGACACAAGTAATAGCGACCGTTCTGGAATTACGATTTAATGGTATGCTTGAAACGGCAATTCCGGTGATGGATACAAGGACTGCATACCTGGGGAATTTTTATGCAGCCCTCAACGGTGTTGCATTTATATTTGAATTTGTTTTCACCCCAATAATGCTTCGTTTTTTTTCGCTGCGTCATGTGCATTTTGCGATACCACTGGTACACTTAACGACATGCATCATCCTCTTCTTCCATCCTTCCCTCCTCGCAGGTGCTGGCGCCTATCTACTTTTTAAAGCATTAGATTATTCAGTATTCCGAGCGGGAAAAGAAATACTCTATATTCCATTGCCTTTCGATGCCCGATTCCGGGCCAAGGAGTTAATCGACGCCTTTATCTATCGTGCATCAAAGGGGGCAACCTCTGGATTAATCGCTTCAGCCACCCTGTTGTTTGGAAGGTTGCCGGGTGCAATCTACCCCTCTATTGCCATAGTATCAGCAACGGTCTGGCTTTATCTGGTACATCATTTGACCCGAAATCGGAATGAAGTGAAATGATTTGGATTCAGGGCCAAAGATTATAGCGATCCACGAACTTAGGAAAATCTGAATTTAAGTCTTCGAATTCATATGACCTATCTTATTTTCGCTGAGTGTATTCTTTTAATTCATTTTATTTTTATAATATTCGCGGCCCTGGGCGCCATCTTAGTTTTAATAAGGAACAAGATCGCCTGGTTGCACGTGCCAACTGTCATCTGGGCAACGCTTATCGAATTCACAGGTTGGATTTGCCCACTAACACCACTAGAGAACTGGCTTCGCTTTCAGGGAGGGGAATCCGGCTATAGCTCTGGATTTATCGAATATTACATCCACCCTTTGCTCTACCCCGAAATGCTAACTCGCAATGGGCAGCTTCTACTCGGAATTTTGCTTTTAGGTTTTAATGTAATAATTTATCTGCGGGTCTTCTCTCGTCGCGGTGAAGATCGGGTTCAGTAAATTTAAATGAAAGATATCGTTGATCTACTGATTTAATTTTCCCGTGTCACAGATTGAGCGTGCACGTCAGCTGCAGTAATTTCTCCCTCTTTAAGAACCTCGAGATCTATAAGTTGAGATATTTGTTCCTCTACTCTCTCAATGCTGAGAATTCCGTAATTCTCTCCCCATAATTTATTACCTCTCGCCAAATTATCACGAATAATGATTTTTCGTGAAAAATCCAAAAAATCGTCCTCCACCACTCTTGATATCTTCCTATTTGCCTCCTTCATCGCTTCACGCGCAGGGATAGAATCTCCCTCGAGATATTCCGACCAGCCTTTGATAAATGCGTGCATAAACCGATCGACAGCCACCGAATGAGATTCGATAAATTCCGTATTCGCGGCAAGGACAAGCGAATTCATGTACCCGCTATCCCAAAGATTGAGAACTTTTGGTTTCACGCCCTCTTTTTCAATAAAATAAAATTCGGCAATATAGAACCCTTCCTGGATAAAATTTTTATCGGACATAAACTGTCCCAAACCAAAATTTTGTGGAATTACATTAAAAGTGATTCCGTATTTCTTTTTAATATAGGGAATATAAAGCGCTTCAGTACGTGCCATAATTGTTTTTCCGTCCAGCTCTTCAAATCGACTTATAGGATTATCGGCGTGGAGCATGAGCCCTGAGGGAGAGTTGTGAAATACGGCTCCGATAATTTTCACTGGGAGACCTCTAGCTGCTGCGAGAATTATTTTGGTACTATCCGACTGCCCTATTTGCGCACGGCTCGAAGCCAGCATCTGGGTAACAAGGATGTTATTGCCTCCGCTGATTAAAGTGACAGCGAGCCCTTCATCCGTAAAATAATTTTTTGCTAGCGCCTGATAAAGCCCCCCATGCTCGGGTTCCGGAAACCAGTCAAGCTGTACTGAAATCGGGAGTAACTTATCTTTTGCAGGAACGGGTGGAGTATTCTTCTTAGAGCACCCGTTCGAGATTAAGATCGACAAAAGGATTATGATAAAACAAAGACTGCGGTTCATAAAGTATTTCCCCCTTTTTCCAGCTCATGATATTTATACTCAGGCATATTATTTCTTCTTAATGCATATATTGTTAAGCTCGCATCTTGTGCTATCCATAATATAAAAAGGAGTAAGCTAATAATGAATACTCCTATTCCAGATAAAATTATTATTCGCGAGTTTTCTGTCCATACAAAAATCGGCTATACAGCTGAAGAACGGATCAACACTCAACGCATCATTGTTGATCTTGAAATCGGCATTGATCCATGGCAAGCCAGCTCTAAGGAGGGAGATCTCAGTACAACCATTTGCTATGCTACGGTGAAAGACCGAATTGAAAAAAATATTAAAAATAAAACCTGGGTATTACTGGAAGAACTCGCATTAGAAACTTGCTCACTTATTTTTAAAGAATTCACTCGCGCGACAGAGATTAAAATTCAATTAAGAAAATTTGTTGTCCCCGATACAAAATGGGTAGGATTAGAATTTTATCGCAAACGTAATTGTCCCGAGGATGTAGCCTAAAATCTTCCAAATCTTTCTTGAGAGCCCAGCCATATGATGCCCCCGCTTAAAACTTCATGTAAACCCGGCTTATTCAGCAGGGATTTCATTCAGTAGTTTTTATGTATTCAGGAGAATTTAACTTTTCCTATTGGAAAGAAAATATCGCTAGAGATCCGGTTAAAGCAGCACGACAGTTTTTTGCCCGGATTAATTCAATTCCTGCCGCCGAGAGAACAGCTACCCTTAGTTGCCTAGCCGGTGAAAAGACGTTAACTAATAGCTTTATTAAAGCGGGTGAATTATTAGATCAGCCCCTCGGAGGCATCCCTTATTTTCTTAAAGACCTCTTTGACGTCCACGGTTACCCCACTCACTGCAGCTCAACCTTACTTCAAAAAGTAAGACCAGTCCCCGAGAAATCATGCAGTCTTTTCGAAGAAATGACTAATAAAGGCGCTATTTTCTGCGGTAAAACCCATATGAATGAATTTGCTTATGGTTTGGATGGGCTAAATAAGCACTTCGGTGATTGTCCGCATCCTAACTTCCCGGACCGGTTAAGCGGGGGCTCAAGTAGTGGTTCGGCCTGGGCGGTTGGTAAAGGAATAGTTCCATTAGCCTTTGGCACAGATACCGGGGGTTCTATTCGGGTGCCCGCTTCCTTCTGTGGGATATACGGTCTGAGACTATGCCCCCACCAGAATTGGGTAGAAAATGGCTGTTTTCCTCTTGCACCCTCCTATGACACCGCGGGTTGGTTTACGTCGAATGCTGAAGATATGAAGACCAGTATCCAAACTCTGCTATCACCTGAAGTTGAGAATAATCACCCCCGAGGTCTATACTTCGAAGAGAGTGGAATCCCCATTGATGAAGAGCTGAGAAAACATTACCATCAAATGGCAAACTTTCTACATCTTGAAAAAAGTGAAATGGCACAAAACGACTTATCCACAATCATCAATCATAGTGAAACCCACTACGCGGTACTGCAAAGTCGAGAAGCATACGCTGTACATCGCCCATGGCTGGATGATTACCGTGAACATTATGATCCAGCCGTCTGGCAGCGTATTGATCGGGGTCGGCGCTGGAAAAAAGAGGAAATTCAACATTCAGAGAACCAGCAAAAAAAAATCAGGGATCTTCTTAATAAAGTCTGTACCGATTTTGATTACCTGGTGATACCGGCAGTACCTTGCCCCGCTGTTTATAAAAATACTTTGAGCAAGGAATTTCGTGAGGGCTTATTAAGGTTGAATTCGCTGGGGAGCATGGCTGGCTTTCCGGTCTTAACCATCCCAATATATTTACCCAATGGATTGAGCGGAGGGTTCCAAATAATTTACGCGTCCCCAAATAGCCAAGTACCACTCAATATCCTCAATCAGCTAATTACAGAGTAATGGATCATTAAAATAATGGCTATTTTTCCAAAATAAAAAGCCGCCCGGCTATATCGGGCGGCATTTTATTACCAAACTACAAAAAACGATGAAATTATTATCTTACTTTGCCGAATGTAATATTCGATTAACTACTTTGACGTGCTTATGGTAAAAACGTTCAAAAAAATATTAAAATTAATATTAAGGCTCTAATTGAGGGTATTTATCTTGAATATAATGTAAGCCAATAGCACCCGAAAGAGGTATATGGACAGTTCCTCATAAAAAATTTGAGTTATACCCTAACAATTCATCCTCCGCTTCCTTTAAAGCTGAGTCCCGCCATAGAAAGGGGAAACGAACTTGCATGAACATCGCTTATTCTATTGGGTGAATAATTAGAAAAGTTACTCGAAATAGAAGAAACTTCACAATAAGGAAATTGTCCACTTAGTGGCCCGGTGCCATCGATGAGATGATCCCTTTTATAGATTTAAAAGCCCAGTACCATAGTATTAAAGACGAGATTGATGACGCCATCAAAAATGTCTTGGAAAGCTGTCAATTTGCTTTGGGAGAGGAAGTTTTCAATTTTGAAGCTGAATTCGCGTCTGAATGTGGATCCTCTCATGCGATCGCTGTTAATTCCGGCACCAGTGCATTACACCTTGCACTTCTAGCGGCTGGCATTGGGCCGGGTGACGAAGTAATTACTGTTCCCTATACATTCGTCGGGACCATCGCTGCAATTTGTTACACCGGGGCGTACCCGGTACTCGTGGATATTGAACCACGAAGCTACACTATTGCCGTGGACCAGATTGAGAAAGCCATTACGGACAAAACCAAAGCGATCCTCCCAGTACATCTCTATGGACAAGCGGCCGATATGGATCCTATCATGGAAATAGCCAAGCGCCACCACCTCGTCGTTATAGAGGACGCCTGTCAGGCCTATGGAGCGGAGTATAAGGGGAAACGCGTTGGCGGAATAGGTGACCTCGCCTGTTTCAGTTTCTACCCGGGCAAAAACTTGGGCGCTTACGGAGAAGGGGGCATTACACTTACCAATAATGCCGCGTATGCACGCACCATTCGCATGCTGCGCCAATGGGGACAGGAGGAAAGATATGTCCATCTACTGAGAGGTTTTAATTATAGAATGGATGGAATTCAAGGCGCAGTGCTGAGAGTAAAACTGAAGCACATCGAAGCTTGGACTGAAGCTCGCCGCCGGTGCGCACAAAAATATAATGATCTCCTCAGTGAAACAAATCTTGTCACGCCAATTGAAACTGAAAACAACCGACATGTTTATTATTTATACACAGTCCGTGTTTCCAACAGAGAGGCTCTAAGCAAGGCACTTAAAGCAGAAAATATTGAGGCCCTTATTCATTATCCGATACCCGTCCATCTGCAACCCGCCTATCTTGATCTGGGTTACACTGCCGGCGCTTTTCCCTGCTCCGAAGAAGTGGCAAAAGAGGTAATATCTCTCCCCTTATATCCTGAAATGAAGGATTCAGCGCTACAGACCGTATCCGATGTGATAATTAAATCAGTGTATCAAACAATTCATTAAATGACTTGTCGTGGGTTCTGCACGGAGAAATATGCGAATTAAATTAAGGATTCATTTTGATCGCATGGAGCAGAAATTCTAGCTCATCTTCAAAACCTGTCGGTTTCTCCCATGTTTCCCCGGCCTCCTCAAGCACTTCAATTTCCTTTGCAACGTCGGCCTCATCTACCCCAACGATACGACTCAAGCGAGAGAAGATGTGAGGTCGCACTCTAAATTCCTTAATCTTTTCCAGTTTTATTCCTTTGTGAAGGATACCACGTATATGACCTTCTCTCCCCAAAGGAATTTCTTCCAAGGTTTCGTGCTTTATTTTAAACCTCTGCAAAACTATTACTTCCTGATAAATTCGATGTTCTAAAATAAATTGCAGGTGCCGTAGTCGTTTATTTAATAAATACATGGGAGTGCTTGCCCGCTGATGACAAATAATAGGCACGGATGATTCCGCAACAACTAGTGTGTCTTCTGTAGTCTCTGTACGAATATACTCCGATGCCCAGTCAAATTCTCTGCTTGATACATAGCCATCAGTAATTTCATGTTCAGCATTAGCGGGAACTACAAAACCAATAATGTAAACTATGATTACTAGAAAGAAAGGTTTGGGTAATCTCCGATTTTTAAAAAACTCTTTTAATACTCCAATAGTGCTGAGGATAAAAAACAGGTGTAAAGGAAGGGATAGTCGCCAAACCATCGGGTCATCAAGTTGTCCCCAATGATAGGTCATCAGGAGCATGAGATTGATAGACATGACAAACAGGGTGGAGTAAAAAACAAGATGGAATCCGGGCTTCGAAATTATTTCACGGAAATGGCTCGCCGCGTAAACGAACATAAAAACCAAACTAATAACTCCGAGCGTTGAGATGAGAAAGGAGTTAGTCCATACCTCCTCATAGTTGAATAGATATAATAATGCTTTGTGTATGTTGGGGACAAAATTTTCAAAAGCGAATGCGGTGCTTTCGGGATCACTTAATTGCCAAAATCCACGATTAGAAAGAATTACCTGATTGGTTAACAAAGGGGGAAATAAAAGAAAGGGTGAACAGGCAGAGAACCAATTCAAACTGACTTCACGGCGCGATATCCATTTAACAAGAACGATAAATGCTAAAGCGAGGAGATAAAGAATTGATTCGTATCGTGTCTGTGCCAATAAAACGGCCGTTGAAATAAAAAAATTCAATCCCCTGTCATCATTTTGCCTCAAGTAATAGGATGCCGCGGTCATGAAAAGAAGGAGCATAGAAGCATTCATGACTTCGAATCCCCCGCCCGTTGCATTTTGCGCAACGAGTGGAATCGCGATAAGCATTAATACCCCCAGGCAGCCATAGCGCACACCTCCAATCTGCCAACACAACGCATACATAAGCGTGGTTAAAATTACTGTAAAAATCCCATTCAATATAAAGGCATTGGCCGGTCGATATCCACTAAGATCATGAACCATTGAAAGGACGAAAGAGAAAAAATAAGGTCTTTTATCAACAAACCCTTGTTGTAATTGTAGATGAGAATTAATATAGTGAGCCCTGCCGGTTATAAAGACTTCACGGTGTGAGTGCATTCTCAACGAATTTGATAAAAGGACATATTCATCAAAGAGTATTTTAAATCGATGCGGTTCATGCAGGTGTAAAAATACTGAACAGATTATAATCGTTATCACTCCCCATCGATGACGGCTAAAGGAAAAGCCGTCTCGCCATTCTTTTTTCACGATTTGAATAAAGAACCAGGCAAATGCTACAGTGGTAGCAAGAACCATCCAATATCCCCCATTCTTAGTCCACCATGTCACCTGTTCGTGGCTTATGAGCACAAAAGTTACGAACAGAGTAATGATGGATGCGAGACTGAGGATCGCTAATTTAAGAAATGCTGGCCTGACCATCTAAAAAAAAAGCCACCTCATAAATCTACGAGGTGGCTTTTATTAAGGTTTAAATAAACTTATTGTGCGAAGGTAACCACTGTAGCGTTAGCCTTGCTCACCGATAGTTCGGTAAAGCCAGCTGCGATCGGGAATAAGGTTGAATAGGCTTCGCCGGCCACTGCCTGGGGCATCGCCTTTACATACAGATTCGTACCAATGAGATCTGAGGA
>Ga0114993_10002437_pt1 | contig 20323 bp, 27 predicted proteins | sample ArcticOcean_MG_C_FD_87042 | JGI IMG/M metagenome (GOLD analysis project Ga0114993, IMG submission 87042) | Marine microbial communities from western Arctic Ocean - ArcticOcean_MG_CB2_150 | ecosystem: Environmental > Aquatic > Marine > Oceanic | place: Arctic Ocean: Canada Basin | collected...
AGCATTAAGGTGGTTGGCCCACAGTGAAGTTCTAACTATATTAGTGTGGGGGTTCAAGTTGCTCCGATCCCTTCTTTTTATTTATGGAAGTGCATGGTGCGTGAATGATGTTGAGTTGTGATCAAGCATCAGGGTAGATCACACTACCTAACGAGGGGTTCGACTCCCCTCACTTCTGTGTGATTTAGGGGGGGCCTTAAAACTGGCTTCGCTTTGTCAATCTATATTTGCAATAAGGTGTCTTTGAAAAATAATGTAGGGGTGTCAAAAACTGGCAAGCTTTTATTTGCACTTCCCTATATAAATGCAATAAATAGACATATGACAAAACGTATATTCAATACCCATGAAATATCTAAAGAGAAACCATGTAAAAGATGTGGTGGAACTGAGAAAACGCCTATAACAAGATATCATCGCACTGGTAAAAAAATTGGTGAGCCATACAAGACTACAAGATGTAAGACTTGTGCTTCTAAATACGGAAAGAAATATAGAGATAAAAATAAAGAATATTATTTAGAGTGGCAGAGAAAGAATAGAGAACATCTCAGAGCTTATCAGAGAGAGTACTATGGCCCCATGTATAAAGAACGTAATGGCACTAATGCTAGAAGATTAAGAGAACGTCAAGTGTATAATGATAAAAAAGAAATTGCAGAGTTCTATCGTAACTGTCCCAAAGACTTTCATGTAGATCATATCATTCCTCTCAATGGTAAGAATGTATCTGGGTTACATACGATTGGTAATCTGCAATACCTTTCAGCAACCGAAAATCAACGTAAATACAATAAATTTAATATGCAATAAGGTGTCTAAGAAATAATTATGGAACCCAAAGAACTTAAAGAACACGAAAATCTAACAAAGACTTCTACTCCCCTTAAATCCCAGCATCCTAGTAGCTGGTATTTAAAGTGGGCAGCATCTATCGTTCTTATTATAGCAATGATCTTTACTGCAAACAATATATATCCTTATAATATGATACTTCACTTTGTAGGTATTGGAGGATGGTTGGTTGTTTCTATTATGTGGAATGATCGTTCTCTTATTGTTGTAAATGCAGTAGCGCTATCTATATTTGCAAATGGTATGCTTTCTTATTGGATGAAGGTATGGGGTTAAAAACTGAGCATGCTTTGATTGAACTACCCTTTATATGATGGAATTGAATATGGATATAGAAGAAGAATTACATCTCATTAAAATTCGACAATCAGAACTAATGATTGAAGAAAGAAATTTTGAGAATATGCGCGAGATGTGGCGGTTACAAATAGTATTCGAATACCTACGCGATAAGTTTTTAATTGCTGTAGAAGGAAATGGACGTATGCACTAGAGATTTGTGAGAAAGAGCCCCCACCCCCTAAACCTCAGCGCTCTTTGCTGAAACTTCCCTTAAATAAATAGGAGATGCCCTCATTTATATAGATCATAAAGGAAAGAATCATTATGTTATATCAAGTCTTTGCAATAAATCGGTCTACTAATGAAATGCTAAGCGAACCGTTTTATATTAAGGCACAAGCATATATTGTCGCTTTCAATCTAGCTGAGAGTATGTTTGGTGAATTTCTACAAATCAAGTCTTGCCTTCCAGAAGAAGATCATATTTAAATGCCATCAAAAATTGATTCTTCATGCATAGGTATATGTACTCTTAATGAGGATGGTATTTGTATCGGATGTAATCGTACAATCAAAGAAATACATGAGGCTTATTTAAAAAGTATAGGAATGAAGAAATAAATACTTGACAAAATCTCTTTATTAGTATACAATGGAGTTATTATGGAAAATGAAAGATTAGCCCAAGAAGTATCTTCCATGAAAAAAGATATTAAGAATATACAGAAACATATTGAGCAATTAGAAAAAACACTTGCAAAAATTCCTTTTACCAGAGATTGGTTTCTTCAGCCGCAAGAAGAAGAGCCACCCTCGAAAACTGAGCGCTCTTTGCTGAAACTTCCCTAGGAATGAAATGAAAACTCCTTTACCCCCACACGATCACGGAAATCCTTTAGTAACATACTTTCCATTTGGACCTCCAATTGGTTATGCTGAATTACCAATAGAATTAGTGAATGATCTTAATAAAGGTTGTGATGATATTGTTAAGAATGAAGAATTATCTAAGGCCCCGGCGGGATGTCCACAGGAACTTTTAATTCCAAAAGATATTATTAATAAATGGGGTGAATGGCTTGGTACTCAAGTACGAATATATATAGCTGGATATTTTAATCAACTCCATATTCCAGAAAACAATATTAAAACAGCATCTAAAGAACAAATAATACAAAATATTAATAAAATGAAAATTGATGTTATATCTGCTTGGTATGTACGATCTTTTGCTGGAGACTATAATCCCATTCATACACATCTAAATTCAGACTTAACTTGTGTAGGATTTTTAAAAGTTCCAGATTTATCAGGTGAAAGTTTTAACGGAGTTTTAGAAGTTCTAAGTAATAGTAGGACGAATGCTGCAGCGGTTTATGAAAATGATAGCATAGGATTTTTCCCAAAGGTTGGTAATTGGTATTTGTTTCCTGCTAATCTAAGACATCTAGTATATCCTTTTGAAAGTGATGGAGAACGAAGATCATTTAGTATTAATATGAATACAAAAATGTTTGATGGACACATCAAAAACTGAAGAGGAATTACTATGATGCAAATAGAGATAGATTTCGAAACGGCTGATAACATTATTAAGACTTCACTGTTATATCAATATAATTCTATTAAAGAGGAAATTGAAAGTCAAAAAAGTATCGAATCTCCACAAGAGTATCAAAAAGAAGACTTGAAATACAATGAAAAATTTTTAGATGCTTGCATAACGGTATTAAAACATTATACTGTAGATGATGAACTGCCAAAAGAATTGAAAGATCAACATGAAAAAGAAATCAAAACGACCTGAGTATGAAAACTCTTCTGAAGCTTTAGAAGAAATATCTTTTAGGATAAACACTTTTATGACGCACCAATTGGAAAAAACAAATGGTATGACTGAAGCATTAATGGTAGCAGGATGTGTTGGTGCAAATTTATTTAAACTTTATGTAACGCTACTAGGAAAGGAATCCGCGCGAAAAGTTTTCTTGGAGATGAGCAAAACAGAACTCCCAGATGATGATTCGCCAACGATGCATTAATTATGAATATGTTAAAAGATAAAGTTATAGAGCAGCTTAAAACAGTATATGATCCAGAGATGCCTGTGGACATTTATGAGTTGGGATTAATATACGATATATCGTTTGAGGATGCATCTTCAAGTTGGAACCCTTTGAAAAAATCAACAGGGAAGACTTGTAAAATTCTTATGACATTAACTAGTGCATGGTGTCCTGTTGCTGAAGTGATGCCTGGGTGGGTAAGAGATGCTGTATTAAATGTTAAAGATATTGTTGGATGCGAGGTAGAGGTTACTATGGAACCACCGTGGAATCAAGAAAGTATGTCTGAGGCTGCTAAGTTAGAGATAGGAATAATGTGACATATATTCGTTCTAAAGAAACTATATGGCATTTTAGTTGCTATGATTGCAAGGGTTGGTGGAGTATAGCCGCGAATGATGGTTGGGAGCCGCGAGAAAATATCTATTGTCCTCACTGTGGAAAAAATCAGAGTGAGGGAACAAATACCACCAATTGGTCCAGCTTTTTTAATTATATAGAGGACACGGATAAGATAATATGAAAGCAATACTATTCTATGCGATATTTATATTTGGGGTTAGTACGCTTATGTTATTCGGATTTTTAGCAGGGTGTTAGAATATAAACCGTATTATTATGATCGTGTAGCATATGCGAGAACTCTTTCACACTGGGATCATATGCTGATGGAAGATTTAGTCGAAGCATGTCATGAGTTGTTTCAAAAATATTTACCGATGTGGGATCAACTGTATATGTTAAAAGTATTATCGTATGGAGAGCTACAAAGAAAGTACAAAGATGAATAAAGGTAAGCAATTGATAGCCTTTCTTTTCTATCCTACGGTAAGTCCAATGTACCTAGCTTTAATTATGGTAGCAATCGTAGTATTGCTTAATGTAATATGATTGGTGATAAATTAGTTGAAGGATATATAGTGATATGAATGAGTTTTTGAAAAATGTAGTGAAAGAGATTGGTAATGAGTATGCCACTCTTGCCGTTGATGGGATTGAAGCAGGAGATGTAAACTCTTATATTGACACAGGTTCCTATATCCTTAATGCTCTCCTGTCTGGTTCCATACATGGTGGGCTTCCCTCTAATAAGATAACAGCTCTAGCGGGTGAAAGTGCAACTGGTAAGACATACTTTGCAATGGGTATTGTGAAGACGTTTCTGGATGCAGACTCTGATGCAGGGGTTATTTATTTTGAGAGTGAAAGTGCAATTACAAAGGAATTGATTATCAGTCGAGGCATTGATGCAGATCGTATGGTAATTTTTCCTGTTTCAACCGTACAGGAGTTTCGGCATTCAGTATTGAGAATACTTGACTCGTATCTTGCACAAAATGAAGCAGATCGTAAGCCGCTCTTTCTTTGTCTAGACTCTCTGGGTATGTTATCTACTACGAAAGAGATGGAAGATACTGCTCTGGGCAAGGAAACAAGGGATATGAGTAGGGCTCAGGTTCTAAAAGCTGCGTTTCGGGTCATGACCTTGAAACTAGGCCGAGCGAAAGTCCCGATGCTAGTTACGAACCATACCTACGATGTAATTGGGAGTATGTTTCCTCAGAAGGAGATGGGTGGCGGCAGTGGTCTGAAATATGCTGCATCATCAATTATTTATTTATCCAGAAGAAAAGAGAAAGTCGGTACAGAGGTGGTCGGTAGCATCATTCATTGCAAGAATCATAAGAGTAGATTGACGGTAGAGAATAAAATTGTTGATGTACGGCTGACATATGATAAAGGCCTGGACAGATACTACGGCTTACTGGAGCTCGGCGAGAAATATGAGGTATTTAAAAAGGTATCCACACGGTACGAGTTGCCCGATGGGTCTAAACAGTTCGGTAAGACGATTTTAAATGATCCTCAAACATATTTTACCGAAGATATTATGACTAAGCTAGAAGAAGCAGCTCAAAAAGAATTCAAATACGGAAAATAAGTGTTGACAATGTGTTCTGAGAATGGTATACTATTCATTATGTCTATATTAGTATTATTGGCTACAGGGTTTTTATTATATTGGTTTATACGTCATCCAATAAAATCTTTTAAATATATTTTTATAGGAACATGTTTATTATTATTGGGTGTCATGGCATGGTGTGGAGTAATGTATGGTCTTACCCTTGTTTAACATTAGTAAGGAATAAGTGAAATGAATATTGGTGACAATGTAGAATATGAGAATGAATATGGCGAGAAGTGCAAAGGGCCTATCGTGAATATTCAATCTGACATGGATTCGTATGATGAGATGCGATTGAAGAATGGAGTTCCCCTCTATTATTCTAAGAAGCTCAAGAAGTTTGTACCTGTAAAACCGAAGAACATGGATTCTGTGTTTGTTGAGGTATTTAAGGGAAACAATGTTAATGAGTTTATAAGGTTCTCGAGCGTTGCATGATTTTTTGGAAATTTATGATGATTATACCTATGCGACTTGTGATGAGATTATAAAATTCTTTGATCAAACGTATACGTCCACACCAGCTGGACTGAAGGCATTTAATCGTAATCGTCAAAAGATTTGTTCGACATTGACGTTGAATTTTGGTGAGGATTGGAAGATTAATGATCTTGTTTATGCATTTGTTAAGGTTGCAATAAGAAAATATAGGGAAAAGTATGACTATCTAGACAGAATAGATAAGATTAGTCAGTGGAGATTATGTCCTTCCTATAATATTCAGCGTTATAACGGTGCAGAGGAAGGTTTCTTTTCTTTACATAATGAAACTTCTGGTTCTTATCCATATCGTATGCTTGCATGGATGATTTATTTGAATAATGCGTTATGTGGTACACACTTTCCATATCAGAAGAAAACAGTTACGCCCAAAACAGGCAGAACTGTTATATGGCCTGCAGCATGGACTCATCCACATAGAGGCGTCACTCCGAATGAAGGTTTAAAATATATAGCCACAGGTTGGTTTTACCATCTTCCAAAAGGAGAACCGAAATTTGATGGTCGTCATCCTGATGAACAACGCATACAGGAGATTGTGGTGTGAGTGCGTTAAGTGATTTGGTATATGGAAAGAATAATAAACCTTGGCCTCACTTTATTGACAAGTATCCTGTTAAAGTAAAACAGATAACAGAGTTAGATAATGATCAACTGGAAATAGATATACGAGAGGAAGGAGATTATCTAGGGGGCAGAACCGCAGCAAAATGTTTTATGACACGCTGGGATATGCATAACTTTTATCATTCGTTTGTATTTGTTGCAGATAAGGCAATGGAAATTGCTAATGATTGTCCTCTTGCAACAAAAACGAATACCGATGGTGTTCCCGTGAAGGTTTCTCTGCATCTTAACGATACTTGGGGATTGATTTATAATAAAGGCCAGTCTGCGAAGATGCATAATCACTGGCCTTCTCTCTGGTCATATACTTATTGTGTGTTTGCTTGTGAGAAGTGTTCTCCTCTGGTATTTCCCAATGCACAAGAATCTTTAAGTGTAACTCCAAAGACTTCTCAGATGATTGTTTTCCCCGCATGGTTACAACATGAAGTACCAATGCATACTTGCGAACATGACCGTATTATGATTTCTGGCAATATTACATACAACGCCGGTAATCAAATAATTTAATTTAAAGGTGACGAAGGTGAGCCATTTTCGATTTATTGAAAAAAATATTGATGTAAGTAATATTGTTGCTGACATCAGGGCATCAGATTGGGATGTAGCAGGAAATTTAAAGGGAGCTGCAGGGGATTTAAAACCATATGGATTTCTACCATTAACTATGGCTGTTGTTAATAATACGGAACGTGGTGGTTTTGGTGATGCTCACAATACTGAAATACAAAAAAATACTCCCATGTTTAGTAAGTATCATGGTATTAGAAAATGGTTAAAATCTTATAAATTGCATCGACATTCACGAGCTGCATTTTTTAGATTACGGCCTGGGGAGAGCGTTGGTTGGCATGTAGATAAGGGTACATATTATCTTATGAGAGATAGGTATCATTTATCTTTACAGGGTGTTTACGAATATACTGTTGGGGATGAAATGCATCTGATTGAGCCAGGTACATTTTTTTGGTTTGATAATAAAAACTACCACTCAGCATATAATTGTGGAGATATTGATAGATTAACATTTGTATTTGATGTACCTAAAAGTAAAAGGAACCCATAATGATTCGTAATTTTGTAAGAGGATTTGATAATGCACTTTCTTTTGACCTATGTGACTCTCTTATAGACTGGTTTGAAAGTTCTCCAAAGAATGTAAGAACTGAAGAACCCAATCGTGTCAGTCGTAAGGATAAGCAGATATGGCTTCCAGAAAATTCTGCGTTATATGAACCAGTACACAAAGCTACTATGGACATGTTACGGGAATACTTGGAAGAGTTTCCTTATGCATATAGAGGGGCAAAAATTTTACTTACGCCCGAAATTAAGATACAACGTACAAATCCTATGGGTGGGGGTTTTCACAATTTCCATGCGGAAATAAGTCATTGGGAAAACTGTGCCAGAGCTCTGGTATGGACTATCTATCTGAATGATATTCCGAAAGATGAAGGTGAAACAGAATTTCTATATGAGAAGCTACGCATACAACCAAAGGAAGGAATGGGTTGTATATTTCCTGCTGCATGGATGTATCAACATAGAGGTAATCCTATACACACTCATCCAAAATATATTGCTACAGGATGGTATTGGTATCCAGAGGAGCCATCATTACCACAAGTGAGGTTAGCATGAGTTCACTAAAATCAATTGTATCTAATATAGAAAAAGAGAAGGCATTAGAGGAAAAGAAACTTAGGCAACTAAGAACCAATATACATTCTCAATCTTTTCGTGTAAAGTATCCCGTTGTACAGAAAGATTATTCAAACGAAGAACTTCAGAAACGACTTGCACAGGCATGTAGGGATATTGGTGATGTTCAAAAGTCATCAACCAATGTACAAGCAAGTATGACTGGCTGGTATATGCACGAAACCAATCCAGATTTTATGGAAGCGTGTCGTATGGCAATTGAATTGGCGTATGATAATTCTCCAAGACAGGGTGTTCCGTTAATGCCATATGATTGTTGGGGTGCAATATATTCTAAAGGAAACTATACCAAAACTCATGAACATTGGCCTCAGATATGGAGTTGGGTGTATAATGTGGAATGTTGTATTAACTGTGCTCCATTGATCTTTAATGATTCCTCACATTCAACATTAACTAAAAGTGGTAGCATGATTTTATTTCCCGGCTGGGTTCGACATTCTGTACCAGAACATCAATGTGACCACGATAGAATTATTCTAGCAGGAAACCTTGGAATGAATCCGTGGCAGTTGATCTTGGGAATGGAAAAGAGAAATGCTTCGGGCATTAGTGAAGAATTCAAAAACATGGCTGAGTGGTTATACTAAATAAATTTTATGCTTAACAAAGAACTTAAAAGATATAGAATAGTATCTATAAAAATTGTAGAAGATGATTTGAGTGAACAAGATGCTCAAACTGCTTATGATATGTATAAAGCTCAAGGTAAAGATGATATTTCTATTGAGAAAATTCCTATAACTGGTTACGGACGCGACCCAGACCTTCACTAATCCTTATAAATAGTTCAGAATACTATTAAAGGATTATTATGGCAGAACAAAGTTATTTTATGGGTCAAGATGGATTCTCTTGGTTCGTTGGTGTTGTAGAAGACCGAAATGATCCTTTACGGCTTGGCCGTGTGCGAGTTCGTTGTCTTGGATATCACACATCAGATTTAGGGAAGCTTCCAACCACAGATTTGCCGTGGGCTCATGTTATGCATCCTGTAACAGACCCATCTATGCAAGGTATGGGTAGCACTCCATCTTTTCTTGTTGAAGGTAGTTGGGTAGTTGGTTTCTTCAGAGATACACAAGAGAAACAACAACCTCTTATTATAGGATCATTGCCAGGCATCCCTGACGAAGCAGCTGATAATAGATATGGTTTTAATGATCCTAGAGGGTCTACTTCAAAACAAGTAGAATATGCTGGTAATGTATGGAATGGCCCATATCCAGTAGATGGCGAAGATTCTACAATGCCATCTGGACATGAAACAGGAGAAAGTGATACTAATAGATTAGCTCAAGGTTCGACTTCAGAAACACACCAATCTCTTATTAATAGACGATTACAACGTCTACGGGGTGATCCAACAAAGGTTGATACAACTATTGGTGTTGATGACAACGGTGATGCCAGAACGGCCGCGCTCTACGGTGCATTGGGAACTGGCATCCCTACTGCAACCAAACCGTATCTTCAATCTGTATCTGATGCTGCTGTAGAAGAGACTCGCGGGTTTTGGAATGAACCTGATCCCAAGTCGATTAAAAAGAGCGCTAATCCATATGTGTCATCTCAATATCCATATAATCATGTGCATGAAAGTGAATCGGGACATATACATGAAATAGATGATTCACCGAATCATGAAAGATTGTTTACTCAACATACATCAGGAACTTTTGAAGAAATACATCCTAATGGTAATAAGGTTGTTAAAGTAATTGGTGATAACTATGAGATTGTAGCTGGTAGTTCTAATGTTTCTATTTCTGGGTCTGTTAACATAACAGTGGAAGGAACAGTAAGAGAATTAATCAAGGGAGATTATATTTTAGAAGTAGAAGGAAACTATACTCAAAAGGTACATAAGAATCATTTGGTAAAAATTGGAGCTGGTGAATCTGGTGGAAATCGTGAAGAGGAGATACGAGGTAATCATGCACAACAAATTAATGGAGATAGAAAGACACGCATAACTGGACTTGATGATACTATCATTGAAAAGTCTAGACTTATAATTATTAACGATACAGATAGTTTAAGTGTTGTAAATGATATTAATATTGGTTCAACTGCTGGAAGTATAACAACTGTAGCTAAAAATAATTTATCCACTACAACTGTGTCTGGTATTACTTCATTTAAGTCTGGTGATAAACTTAATATGAAGTCAGCAGCTACTATGACAATCAAATCAGAATCTACAACAGATTGGACTTCTGTTGGTTTGATTACAGAAACATTCCAAGGTTCGCATACTAATAATACTACTGGTACACTTGATCTGAATGTCAGCACAGAAGTTGATATTGATTCTGCAATAATTAATTTGAACTAATGGCACACGAATTTAAAATAATGAATCAATCGGGAACAATTACAACGTATACAGATTATGATGCTATTCCTAATGATTCGACATTAAAACATGTTATTAGTTTTATTCCAGACCTTGGTACAGAAATAGATTCAAATGAAATGTTGTTAGAAAGTGAAACTTTAGATTCTGGAGAAACAGACAATTTTGTTGAGGAGTCAACAACTGGTGATGGAGATAATTTAGTTTTAAATGCCACAGATTCATCATCATCAAATACTGGTGATAATTTAATAACGGAGTTTACTGATGGAAGACATAAATTAGTACCAGAGAATTTTGAAACTGGTTCTGAAAATCATTTGATGTTAGAAACAGCATCAACAATGGGTGGCACGAATCATTATCATCCTATGGTCGGAACTCATCATACAGATGGGGATGGTCATACAGCGGCTGAACACAGAGAGATTGCACTTTGGAATTATAGATTGCAAACACTTATAACAACGGAGAGTACAAATGCCAGCAGTAACTAGAATAGGAGATGCAGATATTCCACATTGTACTGGTATGACCAGAGCAGAGGGTTCACCTAATGTTTATGTGAACGGAATCAAATGGAGTAGACAAGGAGATAATAATACAACTCATCTAAAGCCTGGCGCTCCTTGTCCTCCTCATGCTAAACCTATAGCAACTGGATCATCTACAGTTAAAGTTAATACAAAAGGTGCTGGCAGAATAGGTGATGGCATTTCTGGTTGTACTTCTGTTGCCGCCGGAAGTTCTGATGTATTTGCTGGAGGATAATCATGGCTAATCTTAAAGTTCCAAATCTGTGTGGTACAAGTCTTGAATTTAATTCTATACAAACTGCGTTTGAAAAATTAATAACTGGTGCTCTTGATGGTTTAGAAGTTGATGCTTCAACTTTATCATCTACTACACTTTCTGATTTTAATTCTCTTGAATTAGAACATAGAGGTTTAATATCAGAAATACCAGCACTTCCTAGTCTTAACTTACAATCATTGGTAACAAGTTTATCAAGTTTAACGACAGGAAGTTCTGAGCATACTCAATTGTTATCTAAAATCACAACTGATTTTGGAACACAATTGACTGATGGTGGATATGACTTAGGTACTTTAGTTACAAGCGCGCTTTCCGCAATACAGGGTGGAACTGATTTATGCTCAGCTGTTCCAAATTTTGAAAAACCTGCTGACGGTTTAACGGCAGCTATAGAGAAGGCTGTAGAATCTAAACAACCCACTGTAGATTCAGCAGAAGAAAAAACTTCTACGTTGTGGACAAATCCTGATGTTGTTGCACAGAGAGCTGAGTTAGGAGTTAAGGTTCAAAAGATGATACCCGAACCATCTACTGATGTAGATGTTGTCGCTGACACTGTTACATCAACAACACCTCCTACAGAAGATACAGGTGCTTTTAAAGTTGCTACAGAAACTTCAAACGTAACAACAACTGAGGGTATTAAAGTTGAGACTACAACTCCAGAAAATTCGATTACATCAACAAAAACTATTACTAAAGTAGATGAATCAAATTCAATAAAAACTCAAACAATTATAACTTCTGGAGGAGGAGTAACGACAAGAACACGAGCAAATACAGCTGAGAAAGGATTTACTGGTAGACCAGTTACAATGAGAGAAGAAATTACCGAAGAAGATTTTACGTTTACGAGTTCTTTTCCTTACGATTATGAAATCGAATTAAAACATGTGCCGCTTACTATTCTTTCTGTTAGAGGTTACAATGATAGCAGTACGAAAAAATTTAAATGGGTAACAATTATTAAGTACGATTCGCCCAAGGGGCTCGAAATTGGCGGTGAGATATTCCAGCGTAATCTTGACCGCAATGCCGGGAAAGAAGTAGCTCCGAAAGCATTTATTGATCGTTGGACTTTGGACGGTAAAACATTGACAATAACTGATGGACGAGGTGCCGGCTATGGACCATCTGACGTAAAAGGTGATCCCGAGGCGACATCAGCTGGTGAAGGACCATATTTTAAAGTAAAATATAGATATGCGGATACTTATGACCCACGTTTTGTTAATAATGATTAAGACTAATGATTATAATAAAAAATACTATCGTAACCGTGAATGTTTTTTATTGGATGCCAGATTCTCAACACATCCTTCAACAGTTCGTTTGGCAGACAGATGATATAAGACCAGAATATCCAAGAGTACATGAGTTTTTAAATTATTGGTATGATAATATTGAAGCAGTAATAGAAGAAATTAAGATATATTAAATTACATCTTATAAATAATATAAACAGGAGTTTATAATGCCAACACCAACTGCTTTTACAGATTCACAAGCATTTAATGAATCTGAACGGAGTATTAAACAGTATTCCGATTTAGACCTTTTCTTTGGAAAGAAATCAGCGTCTAATGATATTAATAAAGTAAATGATATTCAAGCAGTGAAGCGTTCTGTTCGAAATCTTGTATTGTTGAATCATTATGAAAAACCCTTTCATCCAGAAATTGCGTCAGGGGTCAGAGATGTATTGTTTGAAAATATGACTCCTACAACTGCTCATATTCTTACAAGAAAAATTGAAATGGTGATTAAAAATTTTGAACCAAGAGCAAGATTAATTGGTGTAAAAGCTTCACCAAATTTAGATCGTAATGAATACGAATGTACTATATCATTTTATGTTGTAAATGCACCAACCGAATTAGTAGACCTAACGGTATTTCTAGAAAGATTACGATAATGGCAATAAATGAATCAAGACTAAACGTAACAGAATTTGATTTTGATGAAGTAAAAAGCAATCTTAAACTTTTTCTTAAAGCACAAACAGAATTTAAAGACTATGATTTTGAAGGTTCTGGTTTAAACATTCTATTAGATGTTCTTGCATACAATACACATTATCTTGGATTTAATGCGAATATGCTTGCAAATGAAATGTTTCTTGATAGCGCATCCTTACGATCTAGCATTATTTCTCATGCAAAAACTTTAGGGTATATTCCTATATCTGCTAAAGCAGCTAAAGCAATTATTGATGTTACATTAAACACTACTACATTTGCAACAGCAACAATGGATGCTGGAACAGTATTTACAACGAGTGTTGATGGAACGGATTATCAATTTGTTACTGCTTCAGATGTTACTGATTCAAATATTGGTTCTGGCATTACCTTTAATAATGTTCCTGTTTACGAGGGAACTTATGTGACCACAAGATATACAGTTGATTCATCTGATGTTGACCAAAGATTTTTACTTAGAAATAATAGGGCGGATACAGTTACATTAACAGTTAAGGTGCAAACTTCTTCAAGTGATACTACATTAAATACATATACACAAGCAACAGATATAACTCAAGTTGAAACTGGTAGTAAAGTTTATTTTTTACAAGAAGTAGAAGCTGGACTTTATGAAGTGTATTTTGGGGATGGAGTAATTGGTGCAGCATTGTCTGATGGTAACATTGTAATTTTAACTTATATCGTAACTAACAAAACAGTTGCAAATGGTGCTTCTATATTTGCAAATTCAACAAGTATTGGAGGTGTTACTGATATAGCAATTTTCACGCAATCTGCTGCGAGCGGTGGTGCTGAACCAGAAAGTTTAAAATCAATTAAATATAACGCACCTCTTGATTATGCATCTCAAGGAAGATGTGTTACTGCTGAAGATTATAAAGTTTATGCAAAGAAATTATATCCTACTGCACAATCTGTATCAGTGTTTGGTGGAGAGAGTGGTTCTTATGATACAAGTCTTGGAGCGATAAGTACGGCTGAATATGGTAAAGTTTTTATTTCAATTAAAGCTTCTACGGGTGTTAATTTAACCACAGTAGAAAAAACGCAATTGGTTACTGATTTGGCACCATATACTGTTGCATCAACTGTTCCTGTTATTATTGACCCACAAACAACTAAATTAATTTTAAGTGGAACATTTAAATATAATAAAAGTAAGACAACATATACTGCCAAAGAACTAGAGACTTTAGTTGATACTACTTTGAAAACTTATAGTACTTCTGATCTTGAACAATTTGAAGGACTATTCAGACATTCAAAACTATTGGGACTTATTGATAACACAGATACTTCAATTACAAGCAGTGCAATAAATGTTACGGTAGGACAATTATTTACACCTACTACTAGTGCTTCAACTGCATATACAATTAATTTTAACAATGCATTTTATAATCCACATTCTGAACACAATAAATCTGCTGGTGGAGTGATTGCATCAACTGGATTTTATATAAGTGGTGATGCGACAAACATACAATATTTTGATGATGATGGTGCCGGCAATTTAAGAACATATTATCTTGTGGCGGGAGTAAGGACATATACAGATTCCACTGCTGGTACTGTGACATATTCAACAGGTAAAATTGTTACTGATGGAATTTATATCACTTCTGTAGCTGAGGTTGATGGTGCAGCATCAGACGAAATTCGTATCACGGCCGCCCCAGATTCCAAGGATATAGTTCCAGTTCGCAATCAAGTGTTAGAAATTGATTTTATCAATACTAGTATAACAGGAGAAGTTGATACGGTTGCGGTTGGAGATAGCGGTGCTGGTACAACGTATACTGCAACGTCTTCTTATACACCAACATCGAGTTATTAAAAATGCCGTTTGATAATAATCCAACAGGAAAATTAAATACTAAGATAAGCCCTCTTATTGATGGTCAACTGCCTGATTTTATTCAGTCAGACCATCCTGTATTTTCTCGCTTTCTAAAACATTATTATCAGTATCTTGAAGCTGGAGAACTTCGTCTTACTGTAAATATTGATAATCTTCTTTTGGAATTAACAGCAGCATCTAATGTTTTGGATGTCGATGGAAATAAAATTGTTTTAGAAAGTGGATCGGGAAGTGATGGTAAGTTTACGGTTGGTGAAACGATTACTGGTGGAACCTCAAAGGCAACTGCTACGGTTCTTGCTGATGATTTGAGTGCAAGTACTCCAAGACTCTTTATCACATCACAACAAAGATTTATTACGAGAGAAACTGTAACAGGTGGAACCTCTGGGGCGTCTGGTACAGTTACTAGGTATCGTGCAAATCCTGTGCAGACCATACAGCAATTATTGAACTATGCTGATGTTGATAATACAATCTATGATTTTCTAGATAATTTCCGTGATGAGTTTATGAACGCAATTCCTCTGACATTAGCAGATGGAATATCCAAAAGAAATCTAATTAAAAATATTCGTGAGTTGTATAGGGCTAAAGGAACATCTGAAGGTCATAAGATTTTCATGCGTATGTTGTTGGGAGAAACTGCTGATGTAACTTATCCAAACAAATATATGATGAGAGCATCAGATGGTAATTGGGCAAGTAAAACAATTATGCGAGTTGCACCTCTTACAAATATTGCTGTTGCCGAAGCAGTTGGTGGAACAATTATAGGTGGATCATCTGGTGAGAAAGCAGTTGTAGCTTCTGCCACATCATTTAGTGAAGGTGCAACTGCTATTGTAGAGTTTGAACTCAACAAATCATCTCATAGTGATACTTTTGCATTTACCGATGGTGAAACTGTAACAACCACTGCTAAAGATTCAGATGTGAGTATGACGTTCACTGTTAAACGAATAGTGGATGTTCCTGTAATTACAAATTCAAGTGCGTTATATACAGTTGATCAGGATATTGAGTTTGACACAAATACTAATATTGGTAATGGTTTAGCAACAGCTAGAATTAATAATATTAATACAGGTCAAGTAAATGGAATTGTTGTAGATGATGTTGGAAGTAAATATGAAGTAGGGGATACTCTTACTTTTACCACTTCTGATTCCAATACAAAATCTGCCGAAGGATTTGTTTCTATTATTGATGGTTCATTTTTATTGGAAGGTACTGACAAGGCTTCAACGAATGAAAATGATTACATTCTTGCTGAAAGCGGTACTACAACACATATTGATTATTTTGAAGTTGCACTTGAAAATGAAACAGGAAATCTTCTTTTAAATGGAACTGATGCTTCTTCTTCTCATGCTGGACATGATGTTTCTTTGGAACCATCAATACAACAAAAAAGTAATGATACCTATAGTACGGACACAGATAGATTTCAGATAGAAGAAGGTACAGATTATAGTGGTGGTATTTATAGAGCAGTCATTAAAAATAGCGGCGGTGGATATCTAACTATTCCTACGGTAACACTAACATCAACAACTGGTACAGGAGGAGCTCTTTTAGCAACAACAGATAATATCGGTTCAGTTGGTGAAGTACGAATGACAAATCATGGATTTAATTATAGTGCTGTCCCTGCAATGGCATTTCAAGCAAACTTCACGTTAAAAGATGTATCTGGAACTTTTGCAGCTAAAAATACTCTTACTACCCACACAGGAACAGTTAAGGCCTGGGATTCTACTAACAATATTTTAACTACAACCTTTGAGGATGTTGTACGAAAAACATTGGAGACAGGTGAAAGTGAAGGATTTTTACTTGAGGATGGTAGTAGAGTTGGAAGTGATGTAGTAGTTAGTACCGTTGGCATAAACAATTCTATTGAAACTGGAAATAAAATAGTAGATGCTGATGGAAATAAAATTGTTTTAGATAATGAAGATACTCTAGACGGATATATTATTATTGAATCTGGAAACGGTCTTCCCGCTGGAAGTGCATTAGTAATGGAATCTCCTAATGATTCATTTATTCCACCCCTACAATTAGAATATAATTCAAGAGATGGAACCAATGTTGGTGATGGTATTGCGAATGAGGATGGTACAGAAGATGTTTTACTAAATGAAACTTCTTTCTCTCTTGGTGATAATACTAATGAGCGACAACACCCTAGATTTCTTATAGAGGAAGCTCAATTAACTGCTGCAAGATCGTCTGGTGCTGGTACTTTTCTTATAATAGACAATTATTTAGATGAAGAAGCAGAAAGTACTATTCTTCTTGATGGAACCGATAGTTCGCAAACTGATGCTGGTAGTTTATTATTAAATGAGAATGATGGTGACAATAATACTATTCGCTTAAATGGTACTGATTCTGATTCAAGTGATGCTGGTGCTAAACTTCTTCATGATATAGAAACTGCTTCTGGTGTTATATCACTTAACGGAACAGATTCCGACAGTACGAATGTTGGTGATGATATTATCAATGAGGATGCAATAGATTTCTTCGCTGATGCAACTGCTGCAAATCCGTATCCAACTACTATCACAGATTCTGGCAGCGCAACAGGAACAATCGTTAAAGCTAATATTGCAAAAGGAACCTCTGCAATTGCAGTTACCACCGAAACTGATAAGTCTTATGGCATAAACATTGAAAGTCTTATTGGTGAGGATTTAAATAGAATACAAGATTCTTATTATTATCAACAGTTCTCATATGAAGTGGAAACTGGGTTTGGTACAGCAACGTATCTGGATCAATTAAAGAAAGCTGTACATCCAGCTGGCTGGGCAGTATTCGGTAAAGTTAAAGTTGCATCTTCGATTTCTGTTGCAGTTACAAATGCAGGCTCATCTCTTGGTGGTGGTTGGTATAGTGGTCTTGGTGTTACTGCACCAGAAGATAAATTCTCGCCAATACTTGCTTCTACCTTTGAAGTTCTATTCTCTGAAGCAATGCAGCGCCGTCTTGGTGTTATTGATATTGTGAATGGCGCATTTGAGGAACATATAGTCTTAGAGGAATCTGAAGACCTTAAAGTTGTAGGTGATTCTATTATTCTTGATGGAACGGATGGCAGTTCTACTAATGCTGGTTCTTATGTTACAGAAGAAATACCATTATTCCATTTTAATGACTTTACTGGTGTTCAACTTGAAGATGGTACTGATACTGATGCTGGAGGATATGGTGTTATTAAACTTAACGGCACAGACTCTTCTTCCACAAATGCTAACGATAGAATTATATCAGAGAAATCTGTAGCGGTTTCTGCTAATATAATTATGAACAGCACTGAAGGTTTAACTAGTCAACCAGCGTCACCTGATGCTGGTGGGGATATTCTTCTTGACGGTACTGATTCAGATTCTACCAATGCTGGAGATTCTATGGAGCTGGAAGATGCATCTGCTGGAATCGTTTTCAACAAGATTGGGTTGCAAGGAAATCAAGTACTCACTTCATTGTTGAATGAGGATGGTGGTTCGCAACAACTTGAAACTTCTTTCAAGGGTGGTGGACCTAATCACGATGTTTCCCTTGTTTCTTTTATTACAACAAAGATACATATTCCACAATCCACTCCAAGACATCTATCAACTGGTTTGGTAACACTTGCAAGAAATCCTTTTCACAATCCTTTATCAAAATTTGAATTGGAAAAAGGAACGGCAACAAGTGGGTATCTTTTGGTAGATAATGATGTATTTCAAACACCTATAGGAGCAAGCAGCGGCGCTGCGCGTGATGAAGTTGTTGTAGATGCTGGAGAAAACTTTATTTTGGAAGATGCAGCTGATGTTAATAATAACTCTAGTTTTACATTTGAAAATATTGGAGAATATTCAAATGATAATATTGTTCTTAATGGTACAGATTCTTCATCTACGAATGCTGGAGATAATGTAGTTCTTAATGGTACAGATTCTTCATCTACGAATGCTGGAGAATATTTAATTACTGAAAGTGTATATCTATACAATTCTTTCATACTAGAAGATATTATTAGACCTTCATTGCTTGTTTTGGATTCTCATATAGATGCTGGTTTTGGTCGCATAGGTGGTTCAACACCAGTAAAACAGACAGCAATAATTTTAGAAGAGAGTAACGAGAGTGGTTTCTTCATGCAAGAAAATGAAACAACGGCTTCTGGTGCTCACGGAGATAACATACTACTTGAAAACAGAACTGGATTTGGAACCAACAATAAATTAGAACTAGAGAGTGACAGAGTAATAGTTGAAGATAAGATTAACGAAGGAACAATACCATTTCAGAATTATCTTAATTCTACTCTGGAACCAATTACAAGGTCAGCTGATATTCTGATTTCAGAGTATGGAGCTATAGATTTGGAAGATGAATCGGATGGTGCAATATTATTAAACGGAACAGATGGTTCTTCCACAGATGCGGGTGGAAGATTTAGATTTGAACTCGCAACAGACGATAATATTAATTTTAATTATCCAAATATAGCAGCATAAATGATGTATAATACGTTATAAATAGAATAATAAGGAATTAAAAATGGCAACGAGTTCAATCCTTCCAACTAATAGTTTAGAAGAATTTAGAATCCAATTTAATAATTTGGTTTCTGATGTTGGTGGTATTACTGCGTCAGACACTGTTTCTGGCGATTTTTCTGTGGGAGGTGATTTAACTGTTACAGGAACTACTTCTTTCAGTGGTTCTGGCGTAGGGTTAGCTGCTGGAACTACGCCATTAACAACATTAGACATAGATGGTGGTACAGACATAGGTGCTGCTATCGTTGATGCAGATTTATTGATCATTGATGATGGCGCTGGTGGTACTAATAGAAAAACAACAGTTGCAAGACTTAAAACTTATATCGGTGGTGGTGCTGGTTATTTTTTCGGTAGGAGCGCTGGCGAAATCGGCGGCGATTCGGCTGATGGACTCTCTGATATATTTAGGGTAAATACTGCAACATTAGCTAACAATGTCACAATCGCAAGCGGAACTAACGCTACTGCAACAGGCCCATTAACTGTTAGTTCTGGAGTTACTGTTACTGTGACTGGCTTTTTAGCTGTAATAAATAGTATGACCGTCACCGGCACCGTTAATGTGTCCGGCGATTTAGAAGTAATTTAAAAATAACTATGCTATATAAATAGGAGATATTAAACCATGAGTGAACTAAAAGTAAATAAAATCTCACCGGCAAGTGGAACAGCGACGACCATTGGGGATTCTGGTGATACTTTTACT
>Ga0114993_10002438_pt1 | contig 20309 bp, 16 predicted proteins | sample ArcticOcean_MG_C_FD_87042 | JGI IMG/M metagenome (GOLD analysis project Ga0114993, IMG submission 87042) | Marine microbial communities from western Arctic Ocean - ArcticOcean_MG_CB2_150 | ecosystem: Environmental > Aquatic > Marine > Oceanic | place: Arctic Ocean: Canada Basin | collected...
ATTTTCATTAATTTTATTATTTTTTTGGTTAGTAGCTTTAAGCTTAGGTGAAAACAATTATGAATTATTTTTATTAGTTATAAACAGTTTTATTGGAAAATTTATTTTAATTGGATTTACCTGGTCTATGATTTTTCATATACTTAGTGGTATAAGGCATTTAGTTTGGGATATGGGTTATGGGTTTGAAATTAAAACAGCTAATATTTCTGGGATAGTAATTATTACATCTTCTTTAATCTTAACAGTTATATTTTGGTTACTAGGAAGAGGTTTAATTTAATGAATGAAACAAGGCAATGGATTCTTCATAGAATAAGTGCAATAATTTTAGCACCATTATTCTTTTGGGTCTATTTTTCATTAATTTCCCTTTCTAAAAAAAATTATCAAGAAGCTATTTATTTTTTTAAAAATCCAGTATTTGAAATTTTTACAGTTATTTTATTTTTTGTTGGTTTTTTTCATGCCAAAATTAGTATAAGTGAGATATTTGAAGATTATATTCATAATAAAAAAATCAAAGATGTCGCAAATATTTTAGCTTTAATATTTAGTATGGTAATTCCAGTAATAATTTTAATTTTATTTATATACAAAATTTAATGAGCACTTATAAAATAATTGATCACGAATATGATGTTTTAGTAGTAGGAGCAGGAGGAGCTGGTTTAAGAGCTGCTGTAGGTTTAAGTGAATCCGGCCTTAACACCGCATGTATATCTAAAGTATTTCCCACAAGAAGTCATACGTCAGCTGCACAAGGTGGTATATCAGCTGCACTTGGTAACGCAGGTGAAGATGATTGGCGCTGGCATATGTATGACACAGTTAAAGGTTCAGATTGGTTAGGCGATCAAGATTCCATAGAGTATTTATGTAAAGAAGCTCCTAGAGCCGTTATCGAATTAGAACATTACGGAGTACCATTTAGTAGAACTGAAGACGGCAAGATTTATCAACGAGCTTTCGGCGGTATGACAAAAGATTATGGTAATTCTCCAGTTCAAAGAACATGTGCTGCCGCAGATAGAACAGGTCATGCAATTTTACATACTTTATATGGTCAAGCACTCAAACATAAAACCAAGTTTTTTATAGAATATTTTGCATTAGATTTAATTATGAAAGATGGGCAATGTAAGGGAATTATTGCTTGGAATCTTAATGATGGAACCATACATAGATTTAGATCCCACATGACAATTATAGCCACAGGTGGATATGGAAAAGTTTATTATTCAGCAACAGCTGCACATACTTGTACAGGCGATGGTAATGGTATGGTTTTGCGCGCAGGATTACCTTTACAAGATATGGAGTTTGTTCAATTTCACCCAACAGGACTTTATGGAATTGGTTGTTTGATTTCTGAAGCAGTAAGAGGAGAAGGCGGCTATCTTACAAATTCTAAAGGTGAGCGTTTTATGGAAAAGTATGCACCAAATGCAAAAGATTTAGCCTCTAGGGATGTTGTTAGTAGATCAATCGCAATTGAGATAAATGAGGGTAGAGGAATAGGTAAAAACAAAGATCACGTACACCTTCATATAAGTCATATTGATAAGAATATAATCGAATCGAGATTACCTGGAATTTCAGAATCAGTTAAAACTTTTGTTGGAAGGGATGTAACTAAAGAACCCATTCCAGTTGTTCCAACAGTACACTATAATATGGGTGGCATTCCCACCAACTATAAAGCAGAAGTATTAACATCGAATGGTAAGGACAAAACTGTACCAGGCTTAATGGCAATAGGAGAAGCGGCCTGCGTTTCGGTTCATGGCGCAAACAGACTTGGATCAAATTCATTAATTGACTTAGTCGTATTTGGAAGATCAGCTGCAAAAAGAGCTATAGAATTAGTAAAACCTAATACACCACATGAAAAAATTTCAATAAGTGAAACAGATAAGTGTCTTGATAGGTTTGATAGATTAAGAAATGGTAATGGTAAAAACAAGACATCTGAATTAAGATTAGCAATGCAAAAAACTATGCAATCTAAATGTGCAGTATTTAGAAATGAAAAAACACTTAAAGAAGGAGTAGATGACATAAAAAAACCATATGAAGGGATGGATTTGATCTCAGTTAAAGATAAGTCATTAGTATTTAATACAGATCTAATGGAAACCCTAGAATTTGATAATCTTATTAGACAAGCAATCACAACTCTAGAATCTGCATACTCAAGGAAAGAAAGTAGAGGAGCTCATGCAAGAGAGGATTTTCCAAAACGTGATGATGCAAATTTTATGAAACATACTTTAAGTTGGCATAATGGAAAAGAAGTTAAAATTGATTATAGACCAGTGACTTTATCTACTATGAGTAATGACGTTCAATCCTTTCCACCTAAAGAAAGAATTTATTAATGGTACAATTTAATCTACCGGAAAATTCAAAAATTTTAAAAGGTAATTATTTTAAAGATATAACAGGATCAAAAAATTTAAAAAAAATTAATATTTATAGATGGGATCCAGATAAAAAAGAAAATCCTAAAATTGATACTTTTGAAGTCGATGTAACTAAATGTGGAAATAAAGTACTGGATATTTTAAATAAAATTAAAAATGAAATAGACTCTTCTCTTACTTATAGACGCTCATGTGCACACGGAGTTTGTGGATCATGTGCAATGAACGTAGATGGAGTAAACACACTCTCATGTATGAAATCCCACAAAGATATAAATGGAGATATAAATATTTATCCTTTACCGCACTTAAAAGTAATAAAAGATTTAGTAGCTGACTTAAGTACATTGTATCGTCAGTACGAATCAATTGAGCCTTGGCTTAAAACCAAAGAAAAAAAATCTAAAATCGTTGAAATTAATCAGTCAAAAGGAAATAGAAAAAAACTTGACGGGTTATACGAGTGTATTATGTGTGCATGTTGTTCTACATCTTGCCCAAGTTACTGGTGGAATGGAGAAAAGTATTTAGGACCAGCTGTTTTGCTTCAAGCTTATCGTTGGATTATCGATAGTAGGGACGAAGAGAGAAAAGAAAGATTAAAGACTATATCTGATAAACTTAAATTATATAGATGCCATACAATTATGAACTGCACTAATTCTTGCCCAAAAGGGTTAAATCCAGCAAAGGCAATAAGCTCACTTAAGAAAATGCTTGCAACAAACTAGAAGCTTAATTAAACCATTTTTATAGGCTATGAGAGTAATAAAAAATTTTGTTGATGGAAAAGTTTTTGAAGGTTCTTCAAAAAGAAATAGCATAGTTTTCAATCCGGCTACAGGCGAAGAAGCTTCGAAAGTAAATTTAGCTTCTAAGAAAGATGTAGACTTTGCAGTTGAGAAGGCAAAAAAAGCTTTTATAGAGTGGTCTAGCAAACCTCCAGTTATTAGAGCAAGAGTTCTTTTTAAATTTAAAGAGCTAATAGAAAAAAATTCTGATGAACTTACTAAGCTGATTGTTGCTGAACATGGAAAAGTTTATGATGACGCAAAAGGATCTTTGACTAGAGGGTTAGAAGTAGTTGAATTTGCCTGTGGCATACCTCAGTTATTAAAAGGTGAATTTACAGAAAATGTTGGAACAGATGTTGATAGTTGGTCAACTAGACAACCATTGGGGGTGTGCGCAGGAATAACCCCATTTAATTTTCCTGCAATGGTTCCTATGTGGATGTTTCCTGTAGCTATAGCTTGTGGAAATACTTTTATTTTAAAACCATCAGAAAAAGATCCTTCATGTTCAATAAAATTAGCAGAGTTATTTAAAGAATCTGGTTTACCTGATGGAGTTTTTAATGTTGTGAATGGAGACAAAGAAGCTGTTGATGCTTTATTAATAAATAAAGATGTAGCAGCTATAAGTTTTGTCGGATCAACGCCAATTGCAAAATATATATATGAAAATGCTGCTAAAAATGAAAAAAGGGTACAAGCTTTAGGTGGAGCAAAAAATCATTGTGTAGTAATGCCGGATTGTGACCTTGATCAAGCTGTAAATGGCTTAATGGGGGCAGCGTATGGATCTGCTGGGGAAAGATGTATGGCACAATCAGTTGCTGTGGCTGTTGGAAATATTGGAGATAAGTTAGTTAGCAAACTTTCAAAAAAAGTTGAAGCACTAAAAGTTGGGCCAGGCCTAGATAAAAATTCTGAGATGGGACCTTTGGTAACAAAACAGCATTTAGAAAAAGTAAGAGGTTATGTAGACATTGGAGTAAAAGAAGGAGCCAAACTTATTGTTGATGGTAGAAATATAAAACTTCAAGGTTTTGAAAATGGTTATTATATTGGTGGCTGTTTATTTGATGAAGTTAAATCAAATATGAAAATTTATAAAGAAGAAATTTTTGGCCCCGTTCTATCAGTGGTTCGCGTAAAAGACTTTGCGTCTGCTGTTAATTTAGTAAATGAACATGAGTTTGGAAACGGAACTAGCATTTATACTAGAGACGGCGATGTAGGAAGAAGTTATGCTAATAAGATTCAAGTCGGAATGGTTGGAATTAATATACCAATACCTGTTCCTATGGCATTTCACAGTTTTGGAGGATGGAAAAGATCTTTGTTTGGCGATCAACATATGCATGGACCTGAAGGCGTAAGGTTCTATACAAAACTAAAAACTATAACATCTAGATGGCCTTCTGGCATAAGATCAGATCCTGAATTTATAATGCCAACAATGAAATAAAAGGATATGAAAAAAAAAATTTCACTTATAGGTGCTGGTCAAATTGGAGGAACATTAGCTCACCTTATTAGCATTAAAGAACTTGCAAATGTAGTTCTTTTTGATATTGCAGAAGGAATTGCAAAAGGTAAAGCACTTGATATAGCTCAATCAACTTCAGTAGATGGACTTGATATCAATCTTGTGGGAACTAGTAATTATGAAGATATTAAAGATTCAGACGTAATTATAATTACTGCAGGAGTACCAAGAAAACCTGGAATGACAAGAGATGATTTGTTGGGAACAAATTTAAAAATTATAAAAGATGTTGCGGAGGGAGTAAAAAAAAATTCACCGAACTCTTTTATAATTTGTATCACAAATCCTTTAGATGTTATTGTAATGGCATTTCAGAAGTATTCAGGTTTACCAGAAAATAAAGTAGTAGGTATGGCAGGAATTTTGGACTCATCAAGATTTAAATATTTTCTTTCTCAAGAACTTAAAATACCAGTAAAAAGCATAGAAAGTTTAGTACTAGGTGGTCATGGTGATACAATGGTTCCAATGCCAAATCATACACTAGTTAATGGAAAGCCTTTAATTAAACTCATAGAAAAAGAAAAGTTAAATTCAATAATTGATAGAACAAGAAAAGGAGGAGCTGAAATAGTTAAATATTTAGAAAAAGGATCTGCATTCTATGCTCCTGCAGCATCCGGCATTGAAATGGCTGAAGCGTATATTAAAGACTTAAAAAAAACTTTACCATGTGCAGCTTATTTAAATGGGGAATATAGTGCAAAAAATGTTTACGCAGGAGTACCTGTAGTAATAGGTGGCAACGGTGTAGAAAAAATAATTGAATTAAAACTTTCTGAAATAGAAAAAAAACAATTTGATAATTCAATTAAAGCTGTTCAAGAACTTTTCGATGCTGCTAAAAAAATTGATAATAGTTTAAACTAAATAAAAAATTGAAAAAAAAAATTTATTTAATAATTCTAGTTCTATTTTCTATATTTATAAATCAGTACGCAGCAAATAGAGGGGTATTTCCTATAGATAGTTTTTTAATATTTGATGCTGCATACAATGTTATTTCAGGAAATCATCCTTTTAAAGATTACTGGTTAATCACAGGACCTTTTTTAGATTATATCCAATCACTATTTTTTTTAATATTTGGAATCAATTGGGTAAGCTATCTTTTACATGCTTCATTCTTAAATGTTCTTTTGGTGCTTTTTTCCTTTTACTATTTTATAAAAATAGGATTAAATAATTTTTATTCTTTCCTATATTCATTGGGCGTTGCCGTACTTGCCTACCCCTCAATTGGAACACCATTTATTGATCATCATGCTGTTATTTTATGCATGATGGCGAGTCTATCAATTTCTTTAGCCATTCTTCTTAAAAAAAATATTTTTTGGATTTTAGCCCCAATTTTTATTATTTTTTCATTTTTTTCTAAGCAAATACCCTCTCCGTATTTTGCTACAAGTTTTTTTATAATTTTAAGTATTCATTATTATTTTTTGAAAAATTTTAATAAATCAATCTTATTAAATTTATTAGCAGGTGTTTTATTTTCAATATTTTTAGTAATTAGTATTTTCATAATAAACGAAATACCGTTAGAAAATTTTTTAGTTCAGTATATTTTATATCCTCTTAGTTTTGGTAAAGAAAGAATTAACTTACTAGATTTTGATTTTAAAAACTTAGTGGGTCAATTTAAGTTTATTTATCTTTCAATAATTCCGCTGATTTTTATCACTTACATTTTAATTAAAAATAAAAATAAAAATTTAATTAAAAAAAATGATATTACTATCTCTATACTTTTTCTAAGCTCTGTAGCAATATTAATTTACAACCAATTATTAACAAAAAATCAAATATTAATTTACTTTATTATACCTATAGCAGCAGCACACTCTCACGCATACTCAATTAAATATTTTAATAAAAAATATTTAACTTATTTTGTAATAGTAATTTTCATGTTTTCATCTGTTAAGTATCATGTAAGATTTAACGAAGAAAGAAAATTTATAGAACTAGCGAGTGCAAATTTTGACCTTGCCCAAAAAGCAAGTTTGTTAGATAAACGTTTAATAGGATTACAATGGATTACACCTCATTATCCAAACAATCCATTAAAAGAAATAAATATTTTAATTGAAACAAAAAATATTTTAATAAAAAAAGTTAACCAAAAAATTATTATTACTGATTACCAATTTTTATCAAGTCTTATAAATAATCAGTTTGCTTCTCCAAATAAATGGTATGATAGCTTAAGCATTCCAAGAAAAAAAAATAAGTATTATGATCGACATAAAATTTTTTTTTATGAACAAATTAAAAAAAATAATATCAAGCATTTATTTTTCATTGGAAAAAATAAAAGTAAAATGCCATTCTTTAAAGAATTTTTCTTTGAAAATAAATGTATAATTTTAAATGACTATAATGATTTACTTTTAGAATTTGACATTAGTGAGTGTAAATTTTAGTTTAATAAAATTATATAATGAATATTCACGAACATCAGGCAAAAAAAATACTTAATAATTTTGGAGTCCCAATTCTCAATGGCGTCGTGATTTTTAATACCAAAGAAATTGAAAAAAAAGTTGCAAACTTTAAAACACCTAATTTTATGATTAAAGCCCAAATCCATGCAGGAGGAAGAGGTAAAGCGGGTGGAATTAAAATGGCTAAAGATTTAGATGATTTAAAAGTTAAAGCAAAAGATATGCTTGGAAAAGTATTAATAAATAAACAGACAGGCACCTCTGGAAGAAAAGTAAAAAGATTATACATAGAAGAAACCTGTGAAATTGTTAAAGAATTTTATTTATCCTGTCTAGTTGATAGAGCAAGTTCAAAAATTGCTTTTCTTTCAAGTGCAGAAGGTGGAATGGATATTGAAGAAGTTGCAAAAACTAAACCTGAAAAAATTACTACTGTAAAAATTGGTTTATCACAATCAGTTAGAGAAGATGAATTAAAAAAAATAATATATCCTTTTGCTTTAAACCCCAACTTAGAAAAGGACGCCTTCCAAATTATTCAAGCTATTTACAAAACATTAATAGAGAAAGATGCTAATCTCATTGAAATTAATCCTTTGATTTTAAACAAGGAAAATAAATTACTTTGCTTGGATGCTAAAATTAGTTTTGATGATAATGCACTTTACCGTCATCCAGATATTATTTCTTTAAAAGATTTAAACGAAGAAGATCCAATTGAGTCTGAAGCTAGCAAACATGATTTAACCTATATTAAGCTAGATGGAAAAATTGGATGTATGGTAAATGGAGCAGGTCTAGCAATGGCTACTATGGATATAATAAAATTTTATGGAGCCGAACCAGCTAACTTTCTTGATGTTGGTGGAGGAGCCTCAAAAGAAAAAGTTTCTGCAGCTTTTAAAATTATACTTTCAGATAAAAATGTTAAAAGTATTTTGATCAATATCTTCGGTGGTATTATGCGATGTGATGTCTTAGCACAAGGTTTAGTAGAAGCAGCGAAAGAAATCAATTTATCTATTCCATTGATAGTCAGGTTAGCTGGAACTAATGTAGAATTAGGTAAAGAAATTTTAAAGAAATCTAAATTAAAAATTATATCTGCTAATAACTTATCAGAAGCTGCTGAAAAAGCTGTTAAGGCAGCAAATTAAATATGTCTATTTTAATTGATAAAAAAACCAAAGTAATTTGTCAGGGCTTCACAGGATCACATGGAACTTTTCATTCAGAGCAAGCTTTAGCATATGGAACAAATTTAGTAGGTGGCGTAACTCCAAGTAAAGGTGGACAAGTTCATTTAGGAAAACCAGTTTTTAATACAGTAAAAGAAGCTATAGAAAAAACTGGTGCAGACGCAACAATGATATATGTGCCAGCTAAATTTGCTGCTGCTGCAATAACTGAATCTATAGAAAGTGAAATTCCATTAATTGTTTGTATTACAGAGGGTATTCCCGTTTTAGATATGATTAAAGTTAAAGAAAAAATGATAAAATCGAAATCACGTTTAATAGGACCAAACTGTCCAGGTATAATAACTCCTGGCGAATGTAAAATAGGTATTATGCCTGGTAATATTCATAAAAAAGGTTCCTGTGGAATTGTATCTAGATCTGGAACGCTTACATACGAAGCAGTTGCTCAAACAACTGAAAATGACTTGGGACAATCAACTGTTATTGGAATAGGTGGAGATCCAATTAATGGTACAAGTTTTATTGATTGTTTAGAACTTTTTTTAAAAGATGAACAAACAGAATCAATTTTAATGATTGGTGAAATAGGAGGCTCATCTGAAGAAGAGGCAGCAGAATTTATTAAAAGCTCCAAAACTAAAAAACCTATTATAGGCTTTATAGCAGGCAAAACCGCTCCAGCAGGCAGAAGAATGGGACACGCAGGAGCAATTATTTCAGGTGGAAAGGGTGGAGCAGACGAAAAAATAGAAAAAATGAAATCATGTGGCATTTTAATAGCTGAGTCACCTACTCTTATTGGTAAAACTTTGCACGACAAACTTGCAAGATAGTTTTATCAATTTTATAATAGATAAATTAATTTTTGATACCAATGACATCAAACAAAAAAAATACAATTTTTGAAAAAACATCATTTTTACAAGGAATTAATAGTTCTTTTATTAAAGAACTTTATTTAAAATACTTAAATGATCCAAAATCTATTCCTCAAAGTTGGTTAGAATTTTTTGATGGTCTAGATGAGGATCAAGAAATTATTAAAAAAGAAATACTTGGACCCAGTTGGGCACCAAAAAAAAAAAATGATTCAAAAACATCTCTTTTCTCTAAGAATTTGGAGGAAAATAAAAAAAATTCTATTAAAGAAATATCAATTTTAGATAAAAATAGTGAAAAAGAAAAAGAAAAATCTGTAAAGGCTATAGCTCTTATTAGGGCCTACAGAATTAGAGGTCATCTTATAGCAAAACTTGACCCACTTGGAATTATGAAGAGTAATTATCTGCATGAACTACATCCAAATGACCATGGCTTTAAAAAGGAAAATTTTAATGAGAAAATTTATTTAAATGGATACTTAGACCGTAACTATGCAACTGTTAATGAAATGCTTTCATTTCTTAGAAAAACTTATTGCTCAACAATAGGTGTAGAATATATGCATATTTCTGACCCCATTGAAAAAGTATGGCTTAGAGAGAGAATGGAAAAAAAAGAATATAAAATAAATTTTACAACAAATGGAAAAAAATCAATTTTAAATAAATTAATACAAGCAGAAGGTTTTGAGAAATTTTTAGCAATTAAATTTTTAGGTACAAAAAGATTTGGAATAGATGGTGCTGAGGCATTAATTCCTACACTAGAACAATTAATTAAAAGAGGAGGACAATTAGGAGTAAAAGAATTAAAAATTGGAATGTCCCATAGAGGTAGACTAAATGTTTTAGCAAATGTATTACAAAAATCTTACAAAAGAATGTTTAATGAATTTGTGGGGGAATTTGAAACTTCAGACTCCAACTCTACTGGAGATGTTAAATATCATTTAGGTGCCTCTTCCAATAGAGAGTTCGATGGTAATTTGGTGCATATATCTTTATCTGATAATCCTTCACACCTTGAAGCTGTTAATCCTGTTGTTTTAGGCCAATCACGTGCTAAACAATTTTTTCATAAAGATAAAAAAAGACAGCAAGTTATTCCAATCTTGATTCATGGAGATGCTGCTTTTGCAGGCCAAGGAGTTGTAGCGGAAAGTTTTGCGATGTCAGGACTTCCTGGGCACAATATTGGAGGAACTATTCACATAATAGTTAATAATCAAATTGGATTTACTACAAATCCAAAATTTGCTAGATCCTCACCTTATCCATCTGATTTAGCTAAAATGGTCGAAGCACCTATTTTACATGTGAACGGAGATGATCCAGAAGCAGTAGTTCACTGCGCAAGAATTGCTATGGATTTTAGACAAAAATTTAATCGAGATGTTGTTATAGATATGATTTGTTATAGAAGATTTGGTCACAATGAAGGTGATGAACCTTCTTTTACTCAACCCGTCATGTATAAAAAAATTAAAAACCATCCAACGACACTTAATGTTTATGCAGAAAAACTTATAAAAGAAGGAACAATTACTTCACAAGAATTTGATAAAAATAAAAAAGAGTTCAAAAATCTTCTGGCCGAACAATTAAAAACTGCTAAAGAATATAAACCAAAGTTAGAATGGTATGAAGGAGTTTGGTCAAGATATAAACCTGAAAAAGGAAAAGATAAAAGAGGTAAAACTGGTGTTTTGTTAAGTAAGATAAGAGAAATTGGAGATAAGCTTACTATTATTCCAAAAAATTTTAATGTTCACCCAACAATAGTAAAAATATTTGAAAAAAAAAAGAAAATGTTTAATACAGGAAAATCATTTGATTGGGCAACAGCCGAACAGTTAGCGTTTGCAACTTTATTAGATGAAGGTTATCCAGTTAGACTTTCAGGGCAAGATTCTGGACGTGGCACTTTTAGTCAACGTCATTCTGTTTTACGAGATCAGAATGATAGTACTTATTATACTCCCTTAAATAATATTTCAAAAAAACAAAAAAAATATGAGGTAATTGATAGTTTGCTATCAGAATTAGCTGTGCTTGGTTTTGAGTATGGCTATTCATTATCAGAACCAACAACATTAGTCGTGTGGGAAGCACAGTTTGGAGATTTTGCAAATGGTGCCCAAGTAGTAATCGATCAGTTTATTGCTCCCGGCGAAAGGAAATGGACACGAGCAAGCGGACTAGTTATGTTATTGCCACATGGGTATGAAGGGCAAGGACCCGAACATTCTTCTGCAAGATTAGAAAGATTTTTGCAACTTTGTGCACAAGAAAATTTACAAGTCATAAATTGCACTACACCAGCAAATTATTTTCATGCCTTACGCAGACAGATACATAGAGGTTTTAGAAAACCATTAATAATAATGACACCAAAATCTTTATTAAGAAATAACAAGTGTGTTTCAAACATAGAAGACTTTGGAAAAGAAAATTCATTCCATAGAGTTTTGACTGATCTTGCTGATATTAAAGAATACGGTTTTATAAAACTTAAAAAGGACAAAAGTATAGAAAAAGTGATTATGTGTTCAGGCAAGATTTATTTTGATCTTTTGGAAGCTAGAGAAAAAATTAAAAATGATAAAGTTTATATTATTAGAGTTGAACAATTGTACCCTTTTCCTGTTAAAACTTTAGCGCATGAGCTAAAAAGATTCAAAAAAAATAGTAAATTTTTTTGGTGCCAAGAGGAGCCCCAAAACATGGGTGCATGGAATAGTGCAAGAAATTACATTCAATGGACTTTAGATTATATAAAAGCTGATACAAAAGAGGTTAAATATATAGGAAGAAAACCTGCTGCGTCACCAGCAACGGGATATTTAAAAAAACATCTTGCACAGCAAAAAGAAATAATAGAGAAGGTACTTAGCTAGAAATGTCAAATGAAATTGTAGTACCCTCTTTAGGAGAATCTGTAACAGAAGCCACAGTTTCAAAGTGGCTTAAAAAAGTTGGTGAAAACGTTATTGCTGACGAACCATTGGTAGAATTAGAGACAGATAAAGTTAATGTTGAAGTGCCTTCTCCACAACCAGGAACTTTATTATCAATTAAAGTAAAAGAAGGTGAGACAGTAGAAGTAGGATCTTTGTTAGGTTTAATAAATGAACAAAATAATACTCAATTTAAAAAAAATAAAATAGAAGAGGTTGAAGACGAAAAATCCTATATCCCACCAAAAAAGACAAGATCCAAAAGTATACCTAAAAAAATAAAAGATAACGACAAAGAGAGTGTTGCAAGACAAGAAGAGCCTCTTACTCTTATTAATAAAGATGAAAAAAAAGACTCAGACGATGCATTAGTTCTAGATACACTAGTTGATGAGGATGTTAACGAAACAACTGTAGAAAAATATATACCACCAAAAACTAAAGAACATTTATCTCCTGCGGTCCGAAAAATTATTGAAGAAAAAAATATAGATATTTCAAGCATTCAAGGTACTGGTAAAGCTGGAAGAATTTCAAAAGGAGATCTAATTAAATTAATGGGCAGCATGCCCCAAACATCAAAAAGAAAAATTACACACGGTATTGAGGAACGCGTAAAAATGACAAGGTTAAGAGTAACTATCGCCAAAAGACTGAAAGAAGCACAAGATAATGCTGCCATGTTAACTACTTTTAATGAAGTAGATATGCAAAATATAATTCAAACAAGAAAAGATTACCAAGAAGATTTTCAAAAAAAATATTCTGTTAAATTGGGTTTCATGTCATTTTTTGTTAAAGCATCAGTTGTAGCATTAAAAAACTTTCCTGCAGTAAATGCAGAAATAGATCGCGATCATATTATTTATAAAAATTATTACAATATATCTATTGCAATCGGAACAGACAGAGGATTAGTAGTTCCTGTCCTTAAAAAAGCTGACGAACTATCTTTTGCAGATATAGAAAGAAATATTTTTTTATTATCTGAAAAAGCAAAAGAAGGCAAAATTACAATTAATGATTTACAAGGAGGAACCTTTACTATTAGTAATGGCGGAATTTATGGATCAATGCTTTCAACTCCAATCTTAAATCCACCTCAAACTGGTATATTAGGAATGCACAACATAACAGAAAGACCAGTAGCAGAAGAAGGAAAAGTTGTTGTAAAGCCTATTATGTATTTAGCTTTATCTTATGACCATAGAATTATAGATGGCAAAGAGGCTGTTTCTTTTTTAAAAACTATAAAAGAATGTCTTGAAGAGCCACGGAGACTATTTTTAGATCTTTAGTAATGGAAAATAATTTTGATGTAATTGTAATCGGATCAGGTCCCGGGGGGTATGTTTGTGCTATAAGATCTGCACAACTAGGCCTAAAAACAGCATGTATCGAATCAAAAAAAACCTTAGGAGGCACATGCTTGAATGTGGGCTGCATACCATCTAAAAGCTTGCTAAATTCTTCTGAGATGTACCATAAGGCAAAAAAAGATTTTAATTCTCTAGGTATTGAAGCTGATAACATAAAACTAAATCTATCAAAGATGATGAATAATAAAAATAAGTCAGTATCAACTTTAACTAAAGGGATAGATTTTTTATTTAAAAAAAATAAAATTACACATTTAAAAGGAACAGGGTTGGTTTCAAACAAAGATACAGTAAGTGTTATTGATGACACGGGAAAAAAAATTGATTATAAGGCTAAAAATATAGTAATTGCAACAGGTTCTACCGCAACATCCTTACCAGGAATAAAATTTGATGAAGAAATTATTGTATCTTCAACGGGAGCTTTATCTTTTGATAAAGTTCCAAAAGAATTAGTTGTGATAGGTGGTGGATATATAGGTTTAGAACTATCAAGCGTTTGGAAAAGATTAGGATCTAAAGTTACAGTAGTTGAGTATTTAGATCACATTATTCCTGGAATGGATAAAGATGTTTCATCAGAATTTTTAAAAATTCTTACAAAACAAGGAATTAATTTTAAACTAAACTCCAAAGTAAGTGGTGTTAGTAAAATAAAAGATAAAGCAGTAGTAGACTTTACACATAACAAAACAGCAATAAGAGAAAAAGTTGAATGTGATAAAGTTTTAATTTCGGTAGGAAGAAAAGCTAATGTAGGCAATGATATATCTAAATTAGGTATTAAATTGGATAATAATAAGAAAGTTAAAGTTAATAATAAATTTCAAACCTCGATTGAAAACATTTATGCTATAGGTGATGTTATTGATAAAGGTCCCATGCTAGCACACAAAGCAGAAGATGAAGGAATAGCTGTAGCAGAAATAATAGATTCACAGGCGGGGCATGTTAATTATGATGTAATTCCATCTGTAATTTATACCTCACCTGAAGTAGCCCAAGTTGGTAAAACAGAAGAACAGGTAAAAAAGGAAAATATAAAATATAAAGTTGGAAAATTTCCTTTTTTGGCAAATTCTAGAGCAAAAGTTAACAATGAAACCGATGGATTTGTTAAAATAATTGCTGAATCAGAAACAGACAAAGTTTTAGGAGTTTCTATAATCTCAGCATTAGCAGGTACAATGATTGCTGAATTAGCTATAGCAATGGAATTTGGTGCAACATCAGAAGATATTGCAAGAACTGTACATGCGCACCCAACGCATACTGAGGCTGTTAAAGAAGCAGCTTTAGCAGTTGATAAAAGATCAATTCATTTTTAATATTTGTTTAAATAATTATTATGAAAGCAATAATACTTTCCGCTGGATATGGTAAAAGACTACAGCCACTTACGAAAGATTGCCCTAAATCATTGTTAAAAATTAATAATAAAACTTTACTATCTAATTCGATTAAATTTTTATCACTATATGGAATAAAAGAAATTATTATAAATGTACATTACTTAGCTGGACAGATTATTGATTATATTGATAAAAATAATTTTAATTTAGTTATCAAAATTATCAAAGAAGAAAAAGAAATTTTAAATACTGGAGGGAGCATATTAAACGCAATTGATTTTTTTTCTAATGAACCTTTTTTAGTGATAAATCCTGATACTGTTTGGAATTCAGATTATATTAAAGAGTTAAAAATAATGGAAAAAGAGTTCATTTCAAAAAAACAAAAGTGCTCTATGTTAGTTGTAAATAAAGAAAAAAGTTTTGATAAAGATCTTAAAGGAGATTTTAATTTAGAAAATAATTTAATAAACAAAAAAAATAAAAATAATTTAAAATATATTTATACAGGCTTACAAATTATTAGACCTGAAGTTTTTTCAAATTTAACTGATAAAGTTTTTTCAATAAATAAAATTTGGGATAAATTAATATCACAAAATGAACTAAATGCTATTGAGAGTAATATTAACTTTTTTCATGTGAGCACTCTAGATATTTACAATGATTTATTAAAAAAGTTTTAAACGTTATAAAGTATTTTTCTTGCTCTCTTCGGATCAAGATATTTGTAGTTTTTTACAGTTAAACTTTCGTCAAATTTAATCAAGAGTGGGTTTCCAGTAGGTACTTCAAGTTCTGTAATTTTTTTTTTTGATATTTTTAAAATTTCCATAAGTAGAGCCCTGCAACTGTTTCCATGAAGAGATATTAAGATATTTTCTTTAGAATCCACTAATGGTTTTATATGCTTATTATAATATGGAACTACACGCTTATGGGTGTCTTTTAAAGATTCGCTTAAAATTTTTAAATTTATTTTTTTTTTAAAGGGGTGGTTTGACTCCATTCCAGGAGGGGAAATATCAAAACTCCTTCTCCAAATATTTACTTGTTTTAATCCATATTTTTTTGTGGTTTCATCTTTGTTGAGTCCTGTTAAGCCACCATAATGTCTTTCATTCAATGAGTCAGTTTTTATAATTTTATTATTAGTTTTATTTAAAATCTTAAGGATTATTTTTAATGTATTTATTGCTCTATTTAGTTGGGAGGTAAAATGTGAATGGAATTCAATATTTAGTTCTTTAATCAAATTTCCTGCCAATTTAGCTTCTAATTTTCCTTTTTCAGTCAGATCAATATTTGCCCAGCCAGTAAATCTCTTTTCTTTATTCCAAAAACTTTGGCCATGCCTCACTAAAATTAAATTACTCATTTTTAATTAAACATAATACGTCGCTTTAATGTTATTGTATATTAATAAAATGGTCACATTTTTAAAATTTATTTTTTATATTTCTTTATCATTTTTAATAATCATTTCTCTTTATCCAGGTAGCTTGATTGGATACTTACTTTATGGAAATCTAGGTCAACAGCCTGATTTAATTAGCAATCCTTTTGGAACAACAATAAATCATTTTATTTCTTATTTTTGTGTTTCAATTTTAGGTTTATTTCTTTACAAAAATAATAATGAAATAGTTTTTTTGCTTTTTTTTTTAGCAGTTATCTTAGAGTTATTACATTTCGTAATACCAAATCGCTCACTTCAGCTAAGTGATTTAATTGCAAATATTTTAGGTGTAGTGGTTGCTTATTCTATTATAAAGACTTATCTATTACTTAAAAAACAATGAATAAATTTAATGAAAGAGAAAAAAGCTTTGAAAAGAAGTTTCAAGTAGACGAAGAATTGCAATTTAAAATTGCAGCCAGAAGTAATAAATATTTGGGTGAATGGGCAAGCTCAAAACTAGGTAAAAATACTGATGAAGATAAAAAAAGTTATATTCAGGAAGTAGTTAAAGCTGATCTTGAAGAAGCAGGTAACGAAGATGTTTTTCGTAAAATTAAAAAAGATTTCCAAGTAGCTTCTATTAGTATAGAAGAAATAGAAATTAGAGACCAAATGGAAAAGGCATTATTACGTGCAAAAGAAGATTTTAAAAAATAATTTAATTTATTTTATTATTTTACTTTTTTTAACCTCTTGTAGTTCTGTTCCAAAATATCCGCAAAATGCTTGCAAAATTTTTGGAGAAAACTACTTATGGTATAAGTCAGCTAAAAAAAGCTCTAAAAAATATGGGGCTCCAATTCATATAATTTTATCTTTCGTAAATCAAGAATCTGGTTTTAATAGATGGGCTAAACCAAAAAGATCAAAATTATTTAAAGTAATACCATATAAAAGAGCATCTAGTTCGTTTGGTTATTCTCAAGCAGTTAAAAAAACATGGGAGCTCTATAAAACTGAAACCAACAATCATCTGGCTTTACGTACTCGATTCAAAGATTCAGTTATGTTTATTGGTTGGTATATAAGTAAAACAAATAAAATTAACAAAGTTCCATTAAACGATTCCTATCGTCAGTATTTAAATTATTATTTAGGATGGGGCAATTATGCTAAGAAAACTTATAAAACAGATAAAAAGTCTATTATTTACGCAAAAAAAGTAGAAAAAAAATCTAAAATCTATAAAAATCAGCTAAGAGGTTGTCAAAAAAGTTTAGATAGAAATAAATACATTATTTTTTAAGGTCTTTGCTAAGCTGAATATCTACTGCATCAATTCTTTTAGTATTTTTTGTTAAAAAAACATACATAGTTGGAGTTACGTATAAAGTAAAAAATGTGCTTATAAGCATTCCTCCAAAAATTGTAGCTCCAACTGCTAATCTACTACCTTCACCAGCTCCAGGACCGACATTACCAATTAATAAAGGAACCATAGCAATCATAGTTGAAAGAGACGTCATAATGATTGCCCGAAATCTTCTTTTGCAAGCTTCTAAAGCTGCGCTTTGAATGTTTTTGCCTGCTCTTCTTAGTTGATTTGCCCAATCTACAATTAAAATTGAATTTTTTGTTGAAATTCCAATTAAAATTACTAATGCAATTTGTGAAAATATATTTATGCTTGAATTGAATAATAAAATAAAGACTATACCTCCAAATACACTCAAAGGTACAGTCAGCATAATTATAGCTGGGTGAATAAAACTATTAAAGTTTGCAGCCATAACTAAAAAGGCTGTTAATAATGCTAAAGCAAATATAATAAATAATTCATTGCTAGTTTCTTTCAATTCCTCAGATTTACCTTTCCACTCAATTCTGGCTTCAGGCACCATTTCAGTTACTGTTTTTTGAAGATAATTTAGTGCAGCAGAAAGTGAATAATCATCAATTAATCTAGCGCTTATAGTGATAGCTCGTTGTCTATCATATCTAGTTAAAATTTTTGCAGATCCAACTTCTTCAAATTCTACAAGATTAGCTAATGATATTAATTTTCCAGAAGTGTCTGAACGTACAAAAATTTTACTTAGGCTTTCACTTTTTTTCCTATTTTTAATATCTGATTGTAAAATTATTGGGTATTCTTTGCCTAATTGGTTAAACTTTGTGACAGTTTTTCCTGAAAATAAAGTTTCTATAGTTTTACCAATTGATTGAATTGATACCCCAAGATCTTGGGCTTTTTTTCTATTTATTACTAATTTGATTTCGGGTTTATTTTTTGAGTAATCTGATTCAATTGCTGCCAAATTTTTGTTTTTTCTTAATTCTTTCATTATTAGTTTCTGCCATCTTTCAAGTTGATCATAGCTTTTTCCAAGTAAAACCATTTGAACTGGTTTATTATAACTACTAACTCTTATGCTTTGGGGTGAAATAGGAAATGCTAGTGCTTGCGGGACAGTCACAATCTTTCCAATAGCTTTTCTCATAATTGTTACTGTACTTTCACTTCTATCACTCCAATCATCAAGCAAGGCGATAATGATAAAACTGTTATAAGATTTACTAGCTCTTCCGAAACCAGGTACTCTCATTATCATTCTTTTATAAGATTCCTCTTCACTTTTTACTAAAGGCGTAAGTCTTCTTTCTATTTCCTCTGCCTTATCAGACGTATACTGAAACGAACTCCCCTCATCTGTTTTTCCTATAACTAAATAAACACCTCTATCCTCTTGTGGAAGTAATTCTTTTGGCGCAAAAATAAAAAGAACCACAGATATAAAGATTAGCGAGACCATAAAACCAATTATAATTTTATTTTTAGTTATCCAATAATTCAAAGTTTCAGCATAAAATTCAGAAAACAAATTATAATATTTATCAAATTTCAAAACGATTTTTGTTTTTTTTTTATTTTTATGTAAAAATTTACTACCTAGCATTGGCGAAAGTGTTAAGGCTACAAAAGAAGATACAACAATTGCAAAAGTTAATGAAATTGCAGTTTCTTTAAATAGAGTTCCTGATATTCCTTCGATAAAAATTAAGGGCAAAAAAACAGCAACCAAAACTAAAGTGGTAGAAATAATAGCAAATGTGATACTTTTTGATCCCTTAAAAGCCGCAACTAAGGGAGTCTCACCGTTTTCGATCCTATGATAAATAGCATCTGTCATAATAACACTGTCATCAGTTATTATTCCAATTGCTAATATAAAGCTTAAAAGTACAAAAATATTAATAGATAAATCAAATATCCAGAGTCCTAAAAAAGAACTAATTAAACTTACTGGAAGAGCAACAGCTGGAACTATAACTGCTTTTAAGTTACCTAAAAAAAGATATATAATTATGACAACTAAAATGAATGCAATAATTAAGGTTTTGTATACTTCAAATATTGCAGCATTAATGTAGGTTGCTCTATCAAAAGAAATATTTAATCTAAGTCCTTCAGGTAAAGTTTTTTGAACTTCTTTTATTCGTTCTTTGACTTTTTTTGATAATTCTACAGTAGATGCACCTGATTTTGCATAGATTCCAATTCCAACAACTTTATCATTAGAATTTCCAACTTTACTTATTGATTTAAAAAGAGTTTTTTCTGATACAGGGCCATATTTCACCTCGGCAATATTATCTAAACGTATAACGCTATTTTTATTTTTTTTAATTGGCAGTTGTCTTATAGAGGATAAATCTTTGTATGCTTTATCAAGGTTTATTGTTAAATCAATATTAGTTGCTTCTAAACTACCTGCAGGTAAGCTAATATTTTCCTTTCTTAATGATTGTTCAACTTCTTGAATTGTAAGATCATTTGCCGCTAACTTGATTGGATCAATATAAACTCTTACGCTTAATTCTCTAAGACCGCCTACAAGAATTCTACCAACACCTTTTACATTAGAAAA
>Ga0114993_10002440_pt1 | contig 20301 bp, 30 predicted proteins | sample ArcticOcean_MG_C_FD_87042 | JGI IMG/M metagenome (GOLD analysis project Ga0114993, IMG submission 87042) | Marine microbial communities from western Arctic Ocean - ArcticOcean_MG_CB2_150 | ecosystem: Environmental > Aquatic > Marine > Oceanic | place: Arctic Ocean: Canada Basin | collected...
AATAGGTTTCATAGATGTATTAACTCCAAAAAGACGAGACGGTCTTTTCGCAGTTGTTAATGCTATAAGAGACTATGCTAAAGACATGAACGAAATAATGGTAGAGCAAAGTCAAGCTGGAGTGGTGGATAAAAAAACAACAAAAAAATATAAGAAGTATACAAAAACGGGGGAGTAATGAAAAACTTAAAAGAAGTACAAAGCTTTCTAAATGAAGGTGTTTATGACAGAGGCATTTTTAAAGCTTTCTTCTTAGCAGGTGGACCTGGTTCAGGTAAATCATTTGTTACACAAGCCGCTTTTGCTGGCATAGGATTAAAAATAGTAAACTCGGATACAATCTTTGAAAGAGGATTATTAAAAGCAAACCTATCTTTAAAAATGCCAGACGAAGAAGAATATTTTAGAAACGTAGTACGAGACAGAGCAAAACTTACAGCAAATACTCAATTAGATACCTATGTAAAAGGAAGATTAGGTCTTGTTATTGACGCAACTGGTCGTGATAAATCTATAATCTCTAGACAACATTCAATGTTAACAGCACTTGGTTATGATTGTATATGATTTTTGTAAACACAAGTTTAGATGTTGCAGTAGAAAGAAACAAGAATAGACCTAGATCAATACCTGAATACATTGTAAAGAATAGTTGGATAAAAGTACAATCTAACATTGGTTCTTTTCAAAGTATATTCAGACCACAAAACTTGTTAATTGTGGATAATAATAGGTCTGAAAAAGAATTAGTAACCAATACAATTGCAACAGCTTCAAAATATATTAGAAGATATATTAATAAAACACCAAATAACTATCTAGCCAAACAGTGGATAGCAAAAGAATTACAAGCAAAGAAAAGAGTATGAAGAATTTTAAAGAATTTACAATACAAGAAAGTATCATAGATATACCTCGTAGAACATATGCGCCAGGTGTATTTGATAAGGCCGATACTAAAGACCCTAAAATGAAACCTAGTGTCAAGAAACAAATACAAGATCAGATTAAAAAATTTGAGGAATATCCTGTGATTAAGATAGCATTAATAGGATCAATTCTAACTAAGCGATATAGAAATGACGCTGATCTAGACATCAATATATTGTTTGATGTACCAAAAAAAGACCAAGAAGAACAAAGATTAACACTATCTAAAAAGTATTTGTCAGCAAGTAATCCTGATAACATACAAGGTAAATTAATACCAGGCACAAAACACCCAATCAATTATTATTTTATTACAGATCAAAAAACATATGACGATCAAAATAAAAAAGCAGACGCAGTGTTTGATATAGAAAACGATGAGTTTGTTAAAAGACCAGAAGATTTTTCTTTTGATACAAACTTATATGTAAAAGAATTTGAAAGAAAAGTACAAGAAATAGATGTAGTTAAAGGTGAATTAAAGAGAGATATAATAGATTACCATGAATTAATTGAATTAAAACCAGATGATATTTTAAATCTACAAGAAAAAATTAATGAGAAATTAGAAGAAATAGAAGATAGTATTGAACAGATTGTAAAAGTAGGTGATGGTGTTGACGCAGAAAGAAGATCAGCATTTAATAGTGACATGACACCAGATCAAATAAGAAAATATGGTATTAAAAATAGATTACCTAAAGCAGTTATCTATAAGATGTTGGAAAAATACCATTACTTAAAATTTTATAAGAAGTGTAAAGAAGTTTTAGAAGATGGTAAAGTTACCGATGATGAAATAAAATCTTTAACAAAAGAACAAATAGATGAAATGAATTTAGAATCTGTTGCTAGTGCTTGGAATGATTTAATGAGAAGAACAATCAAAGCACCAAGAATGAAAGCAGGTGTAGATTTATATCTTAAATATTTAAGACAAGGTATGAAAGACGCCAAGAACAAGGCGGCTCAACATGCTGGTATAGATTATAATGAATTTGGTAAAGCAGTTAGAGACGCTGGCTTACCAGAAACAGTACACGAGGCAGTTAGAAGAAGAAAATCTATGGCATTTACATTTGGTAGATTTAATCCACCAACTATTGGTCATGAAAAACTTATTAGAAAAGTTAAATCAGTAAGAGCAAACGATCACAAAATTTATTTAAGTAGAAGTGAAGACAGTAAAAAGAATCCATTATCTGCTAGTCAGAAACTAGCGTATATGAAAAAGATGTTTCCTTCTCACGCAAGAAATATAGAGATTAACAAAACAAATATGATATTAGATATTGCTACTGATCTACATAACAAAGGTTATACAGAGGTCTTTATGGTAGTAGGTAGTGATAGAGTAAGAGAATTTGAAACTATATTAAACAAGTATAACGATGAGAGATCAAGACATGGTTATTATAACTTTGATAACATTAATGTGTTGTCAGCTGGTGAAAGGGATCCAGACGCAGACGGAGCTTCAGGTATGAGTGCAAGTAAAATGAGAGCGGCGGCTGTTAAGGGAGATTTAGAAGGATTTAAAAGAGGGTTACCTAATGGTGTGGACGCAAGCCATTTAATGAAAGATGTTAGAAAAGGTATGAGACTAGGTGCTATTCCAGAAAGTTCAGTTAATATTCATTTAGGTGGTGGCAAAAAACCAATGTTAAGCATGGAAGAATTTGGACAACAACAGATAAGAGACCTCTATTTAAGAGATATGATATTCAATATAGGAGAAAAGGTAGACTACACCAAACAAGATATACAAGGAACAGTTAAGAGAAAAGGTACAAATTATATTGTACTAGAAGATAATAAAAACAATTTACACAAAGCCTGGATATGGGATTGTATACCAATCGCCAGTGATAAAGAGGTTGCAGTTAGAGAACATAATTTAAATGTAGACTATGGTTTTGAGGCTGTATCTGAAAAGAAATATAAACAAAAATTTGAAGAATATAAGAAAGATATTGTTAAAAAATTAGAAAAAGAATCTTTTGAGATAGGTGCTGACTATGCCAACCATACAAAAGACGTAACTCCTGGTGAAACACCAGAGGCAACGCCTGTGGACGCTAAGAAAAGAGGCTATCCTACACAACCTGGCTTGGAAAATACCAAAATATCAGAGAAAGATGTAAATAAATGGGCTTCTTCAAGTGATACAATAGATAAATATAAACAGAGATTTAAGGAGGAGTGGAAAATCAAGTTGGATCAAACGATAGCGAAGATGATACAAGATTTATAAACACAATTAAAAAGAGAAATGAAAGATTTTAGTACATATAGAAAAACAATGGCTGTGGCCTACGGAGAGGTACCAAACATATTAGAGAGTACTCTAATGGGTGTCTTATCTGATAAGCAGCTACAGAATTTAAAAAACACATGGGCTATGAAGACTATGAAAGATGTAACTCCTGGAGTTAAGTCTATTCTTAAAAAAATGGATATGCCTACTAAAGTTGCAATTGCAGCTGCTAAAATTAACATACTTAAAGACATAGTATTCAAAGAAGAATCAGACGAAGACATTATTAAATTCATGGAGGCTATTGATGAACAAGCAGATATAGAAGAAGGTAGAATTAAAGATATATTCACAGCCGATCAAGAAGGTGATAGTATTGAGAAGATTGCTAAGAGATTAAAACTTTCAGTTAAAACTGTTAGAGATATATTAGGAGAAGAAGTATTAGAAGATATGTTATATGAAGTGGCTGATTCACTAACACCAATGATGTTAAAGGTTCTTAAAAAAGAATACGAACCATTTAGAGGTAGAAAGATTTCAGCTGCTAGAGCAAAACAGTTAATGAATATATTAGATAAATTTAATGATAAAAATTTAGAAATTCTAAAAAAACATAACATACCTTTTGTTTCAGGTGGTGCAATGTCAAAACTTATGGTTAGAAAAATGAAATGGAAAACAACAAGTGTAAATCCATTTAAAGAAGAAGACGATCAGATTAATTGGGCAGGTAAATTAGATGAAGCAAACATAGTTTTTAGAGCAAAAGCAACAGATGGTGGTTATTTTCTAGTATTAAAGCGTGATACTTCTGGTATGAGTGGTAGCCAAGATAAATTTTTAATGCGTCATTTGAAAAACGGTAAAGTTAAAGAATTAGGTTCTCATCCATCGTTAGATGGTGCAAAAACTTTTGGTAAGAATAGGGGTATTATTGAAGAAGTTGAATTAGAAGAAAAGAAAAAGGTTAAAGAATTAGACCTACATTTAAAGACTTTGTCCAAAAACGATCAAAAACTACCAGAACCAGAAGGCAAAAAAATTGCTACAGAAGAAACTCTAGTAGAATATACTGACAAACAAATCAAGATGGCATTTGGTATATTAAATGACCCTAGATACAAAGGTGGTAATTATTCAGGTGCTTATAAGGCAATTGAAAAACTTGCAAAAGGTTTAGCAAGTCATCCAAGTGTTGCTAAGGCATTGAAAAGAGCCAATGAATCAATAGATACAGGTAAAACATTTGAACAATTAAAAAGTGAAGTTGAACCTAAAGGAAAAGAATTAGAAGAAAAAGATGGTGCTAATACATCATCTAAAAAAGGTAGTGTTTGGAAAAAAGCAATGAAGGCCGCTATGAAAAGAAACTACATGAGAAAAGCAGAACATGAACCTAAAGGAAAAGAATTAGAAGAAGGCAAATCAGATTTTAGAATTTCTTATAGTGATAAGTATGGTAAACATGCTGGCTTTGAAGATGGAGAAACTTTACAAGATATACAAAACAAGGCACAAAAATTAAGAGCTAAAGGTTTTAAAATAGATAAAATGGGTAGAAATACCTCACCTATTAAAGAAAGATTATGGCTAAAACACAAAAGAGGAGATAAAAACTAATGAATTATTTAAAAAATAAACCAAACAGTTTAGAGGATATGGCAAAACAAATGAATATCCACACAAACGAATCTGGTTATAAAGAAATGTTCAAAAAAGAATTGAACAAAACTGGTAGAGCCGGTGTTGGTGCTATGACGCCTAAAGAAAAGACAGAGTTCTTTAGTAAGATTGACAGTAAACAAACAGTTAAAGAAAATGTTGATTGGAAAAAGGCGGCTGAAACTACAGAAAAATTAGAACAAGACGCTAAGTATTTTAAAACGGAAGACAGTAAAAAAATACCACCAATAGCAAAAGATAATAAACCTGGTGTTAAGATCGCTAAGATTAGAGCAATTAAAGATGGTGGCGATAGTAAAGAAGGTGGCGATAGTAAAGAAGGTGGAACTGAAGCCGATATGATTAAACTTAAAGGTCAAGTTGAATTATTAAAACAGAAATTAGAAAATGAAAAACATAAGGCTGTTAAGCCAATGCCTAATAAAGAAACAGGAGAAGTTCCTTTATCAGTTGGTATTGCTTACAAACATTTAAGAGACAAAATGAAAACTGAAGCTATGGTTAAACGTACTGTTAAAACTGATACAGAAGCCATGCCATCTAATGTGCCTTTAGATACAACAGAGAGAGATAAGAAATTAGCTAACCCAAAAGGTAAAACTATGACTGGCGAACCAAAATCTCCTGTTGAAATGAATCCAAAAATAAATCACTCATTTTAAAAAGGTTAAGTATTGCTATGGCAAAACAACTACCTAGAATATATTGTGACATGGACGGTGTCATTGCAGATTTTATGGCTGCTGCTAAGAAGGTAACAGGAACTACATTTAATCAATCTGATTCAGATAAACATTGGAATATAATTAAAAAAACTCCTAAATTTTGGTCAGATATGCCTTGGATGCCTGGAGGTAGACAGTTATGGAGTTTTATATCAAGGTATAAACCACATATCTTATCTGCTTATTCACCAAATGATCCTAATTGTAAACCAGGTAAAATAAAATGGTTAAAAAAAAATGTTGGCGTATCCAACATGAACAGAATTAACTTGGTAAGACGAATACAAAAGCAGAGCTTCGCAAAGTCACAAGGCCAACCTGCTGTATTAATAGATGATTTTAAGAAAAACGTAGACCAATTCACACAAAGAGGTGGTATAGGAATCTACCATACCAACACCACATCCACAATCCGACAGTTAAAGTCGTTAGGTTTCTAGCCTACTTTTCTTATAAATAGTATAAGTTATAACAATAAAGTAAATTTAAATTTAAAGGAGAGAATTATGTCTTTATGGGGAAACGATATTAAGCCCAAAAATTTGACCGAGGCTGAGAAGAAGGAAGTATACGCTACTGCTTCAGGCTGGGTTAGAGAATCGGGTTCTGTATGGTCAGGAAATGACAATACAAATGCAACACCAGAAGTTTTAGTTTCAGTGGGACAATTAGCTACGGCTATGGGATCTGCTGACATAACTGAAATAGAATGGATTACAACAACTGCTGATGTATCAGCAGGTTACACTATGTCTGTCAGAGTTAGATTTAACGAAGACGTGACAGTAACAGGTGCTCCATATGTTGCAGTACAAAATGGAAACCAAGGTACTGGCTCAGGCCGTGGACCTCACAATCTAGCTTATGCTAGTGGTACAAATACAAACGAATTGGTATTTGCATTGGTAATAGCTGCTGGCAACGCTGCTACAGCTGCTAACGATGTATTAACAATAGGCGCAAGCGCAATGAACTTAAACGGCGGTACAGTTAAGGATAGAAATACATCCACTAACTCTACTATTACTAGCTCTGCTGGTATAGGTACAGCTGCTGGATCATTAACGGTTGTTGCTTAATAAATAAACAGATTTGACTACAATTGGTATACGTATACCAATGGTCTCTAACTAGAAGGAGCTCTTCTACGTTTAACAATTTAATTGTAAAGAGTAGAACTTTATATTATAAGCTTATAAAAAAACAATTAAAAGGAGAAAAACAATGGCTAATATAACTAGCATAAAATTTGGAACAGATAGAACAGTTACACTTAGCGGTGGAACAGTTAATGCTTACGTATTATTTGACGAAGACGTTACAGTAACAGGATCACCAAAATTAAATTTAATTAACGATAATGCTGGTGGTGACTGGGGTGATGGTGTTGGAAGAACAGCTCAAATGGTGTGGAAGAATAGCACTGGTGATGAACTTCAGTTTTCAACAATTTACGGTGCAGACACAGATACTATGGATACCGATCAAACACCAGGCGATAAATTGACTATAGGGGCTAACGCAATAGACCTAAATGGTGGAACTATCAACGATGGTGTCGGTGAAGCTGTTGATATAACTAACACACCTCAATCAGGTGAAGAAGCTGTATTTACAGAATAAGACGTTTAATACGTAGTCTAAAAGAATTATAGGTGTCCGAAAGGACACCTATATAATATAATAATTGATGTAGGCAATTACCTACAGTAGCATTCCCGAAAAGGGTTTTAAAAGGAGAAAAAATGGCAGACAAAAAAGTAACACAGCTTACCGATTTAGGTAACGCTCTAGATACAGCAGATTTATTTCACGTAATTGATGACCCAAGTGGTACACCTATTAACAAAAAAATATCAGCTGAAGATGTATTCAACAATATTCCAAGTTGGATAGCTCTTAAACAAACAGCACAAACAATAACAGCAAGTGGCTCGTCTCAAGCGGCGAACTTAACAACAGCTGTGACATTGGTTGACGCTACTTCAAACACAGCACCAACCTCATTAGCGGCTGCTTCTACAGATGGACAAGTTAAAACAATTTTAAATTCGTCTACAGGTGGAACAAATGCAGTGGCAATAACACCAGCAAACTTTAAACAAGGTACAACGGTTACATTAAATGCTCCAGGTGAGTCAGTAACTATGATGTACAAGTCTAGTTTTTGGTATGTAATTGGCGGTAGTGGTCACGTAGTAGCTTAATATATAATTAATAGGAGATATATTATGATAATTGATGAAAAAGTATTAACAGAGGAAAAGGAATTATTAGTTAAAGAATTTAATGATCTTTCCGCTAAAATTAAACAAGTTGAGTTGAATGTTGGCCAAATGAAAGCAAATTTAAATGCAATCAATGGTGCTATACAACAAACAGAAAAACTATTGAAAAAAGCAAACCCACAAGAAAGTGGATTTGAATAAGGTAAAAACAAATGAAGAAATTTAAATCATTTATAAAAGAAGAAGATTTAAAAGATTTTGAGGAAGATGTATTAGCAGATAAAAAACCTGTTGAAACATCAACTAAAGAAACAGATAAAAAGGAAGAAACAAAAGATGAAAACATTTAAGAAATACTTAAACGAGAAGTTGGCACCTGGTGTTGGAACTCCTGAAGTTAATGCCGTAGAAGACGGCGCTATCGGTGTTCACAACATACATGATCCTGATGTATTAAAAAGAGTTAATGCATTTGTAGGAGCAATTGGTGAGAGAGAATATTTAAAACCTGCTTTTGCAGTTGATGAGTTAAGAACAAAGTTATCCCAAATAGGTCTAGAAGTTAGTCCTGTTAATATGGAAGGTGATAACGGAACAGTTACAGCAGAAGTACGACAACATGGTGGAAGATTTGGTAAAGATGTAGATGGTTCTGATATAAATGATGATGGTATATCTCATAAAAAAGAGGGCGGCCTTAAAATGGAAGTCAAGTACGAAACATTAAAAACAGGAACATCAAAAGTCTACGCTAAATTAGTGTAGATAATGTTTAAAGAAATAACCAAAGATAACTGGTTGCTTTTTGCACAACATAATTATGATAATCCTACTCTAGAAGATGAGAAGGAATTTTATGAAGATATTAAAAGAATACGGTATATAAAAAGGTTATTTCGTAAGTTTAGTGTAACAGGTAATCTTAAAGTAAGATTAGTGGTTAACCACCTAATAGTTTTACAAAACGTATTTGGAGTTGAAGCTGCTTGTGTAATACTCTTATTTAAAATAGATAAGAAATATTGGAGTATATTAAAAACATTTTTAGAATATCTGAAGTACTTATATCCACATGAATTAAATGAAATTAAAACAGATACTAATATAGAAAAATTGCTAAGGGAACTATAATGAATAGAGGTGTAGATTTATTAATAACGTATAGAATTGTCAAGATGTTAGTAACACCATTTAAAAAGCATGACGCTTTTAAATATGGTATAATAGATGACAAGGGTACAGTATTAAGAAAATATAGAACTATACAAAGCCCAATAGAAAAGAGATCATATACACTACTTCATAGATTTGTATTCAACCTAAAAAGAATACTAGCAAAGGTCGGAATTAGAGGAGCATTAGGTTCTTTTGCAGTGGCAGCCGCTCTTTTATTTAAAGAAAATAAACAATATCTAAAACATCAATTGGTAATAGAATCCGCTGTTATCACATACCTAAAACAAACAAATCAATACGATTCTATGCTCTCGGAAAACATAAATATACCTAACATACAAGATACACCAGCTATTAATTGTTTTGGTGTAGATGTATTTGAACGAAATGGAGAATTAATATCGGAGTACGATTATGACTAAACACTATAAAAAAATGATGGATGAAATCATCAATAAGATGGCCGAAGACGCTCCAGCAAATGCTACTGGCACTGCTGTTGCAGGAACAGGTGATGACAATACTGTTCATACAAAGAAATCAGAATTAGAAAAAATGGGTAGACGAGACCCTTTGGCGTTAGCTAAACCAGAAACGTTTAAGAAAAAAATTAAAGAGAGTGCCGACAATAATAGTATGATGTTAAAAGGTGTGTTAGATAAAATTGATAGTATAGAAGTTAAGATAGATGAATTAACAATACCTAAAACAGAAATTAAAGAACAAACAAAAAAATATAAAACATTTAGGGACAAATACAATGCTTAAAAGTTATCAAGAATTTCACGGAATAAAAGAAGATAGTAATAAAACTTACCAAGTAAAAGATAAAGCTGGTAAAGTAGTATTCACAGGTAAGTATAATCAAGTTTTATCTTATCGTAAAAAAAATGGTGGGGAAATAGTTACAGAATTTGCTGCTGCTACACAAGCTGGTCAAAGAGGTCCAGGTTTAGGAAACTTTAAACCAATGGTCAGTATGAAAAAAGAAGAAGGCACAGCACTACACAAGTACCTAGTATCAAAAGGCGTACTTAAAAAATAATAAGGAGAAATAAATGTTAGAGTTATTTATTCAACTAGCGACAAAATTCTGGCAGTTTACAGTACTAGGAGTATTAATACTTGTAGGATTTCTGATAAACATATCAGACAGAGTTAATTTAAAAGGCAGAGATAGAAGATTTTCTTATGAAGAAATGCCACACATGCAACCAATCACAATACCAACTAAAGATAAAGGTTTTTTTGGTGCAGTACTTTTGTGGATATTAACAGTAAGAACATGGAAAGTATCACGAGATTTCAAATACAAATTAGACGGACAAGATTACATTATACCAGAAGGTTTTGTTTTTGATGGTGCAAGTGTACCAAAATTTCTTGCTTCGTTTTTATCTCCAGTAGGTGTATTACTTATTGGTGGTCTAGTACATGATTATGCTTATAAGTTTTCAGCTTTAAGAAAAGTTGGTGCTAAAAAAGGTGAAATACTATTATTAGACAAATCAGAGGCAGACAGAATTTTCAGAGACATAAACATTGAGGTTAATGGTTTCCATCTATTAAACTATTTAACGTACTGGACATTAAGGGCGTTTGGTTTTTTAGCTTGGAGAAAACACCGAAAGGTGAACGCTAAAATGAAAGCATTGTAATTTCATTTAATACTATAAAAAAAAGGAGAAAACATATGTTAAGTTTTATCACAGGAAGAGTTAAAGAATTAACATCTTTACACGGTGGAGTATTAATCGGTTTAGGTGTTGTGGTTTTATTTTTTAGTCCACTTGCTAAGATAGCTGCTTGGGCAGCAATAGCTTATGGAGCTTGGGCGATTTTAAAGAAAGATTAATAAATCATGGGTTTTAGATTATTTTTTATAGGCATTATACTAAGCGCTCTTTTGGGCGCTGGTGCCTACGTAATGAAGTTGCAAAAAGACAACGTTATATTAAAAGAGAACGCAGTAAAATTAGAGTCAGCAATTGCAGACCAACAAAGTTTAATTGAGAATCAAAAGAAAGATTTTCAAGAAATATTACAAGCCAACCAAAAGATGAATGAGTTGGTTACTAATTTAAAAAAAGACCTAGACGAGTTAGACAAAAGATTTAACAAAAAGAATAGAGACATAGGTAAATTGGCCATTGATAAGACGAAGGTCATTGAACGAATTATAAACAAGGCAGGTGCCAAAGCTACACGATGTATTGAGATCGCAAGTGGGTCACCTCTAACAGAGGAAGAAAAGAATGCCACAAAGAAGTCAGAGATTAATTCTGAATGTCCTAGTATCGCTAATCCTAATTACATTCCTTACTAATTGTTCTTCTATAAAGAAGTTACAAATATTTAAGGAAGAAGTACCTAGACAAGAATTAAACCTAGCCAAACCAACACCTCTACAGTTAGAACAAATACATTGGATCATAATCACGTCTTCAAATGCTGAGGAAGTATTTAAAAAGATGGAAGAACAAGGGTTGGATCCAGTACTTTTTGGCCTTAATGATAAAGATTACCAATTAATCGCAAAAAATTTCGCACAGATAAGAAACCAACTAAAAATCACAAATGATTTGTTGGATAAATACAAAGAGTATTACGAAGGTAATCCAGATAAGGAAGAGGAGAAAAAATAATGGCATGGGTAGATGTACCAAATTCAAATAGTATTTGGCAATATGAGAATACTGCTACGGCAGCTAATACATATTCAGATTCAGGTGCTGGAGCTAATTCTGTTTTCTCTGGTGGAATAAGAACTTATACTAAACCAGGTAGTGGTACAGTAAAAGTTTATGCTAGAACTAGAAAAAAAGGAACGATAGTTGAGCGTGGAGAACTTTCTAAAACTTATTATGACGCACAATAAAGGATAGTATATGAGAAAAGATGAGATAAGAGTATCAAGTGAATCGGCAGTAAGCATGCCAATGAAAAATCTAATTGCCATAATCGGAGCCGTGGCCCTTGGAGTATGGTCCTATTTTGGTGTAGTTGAGCGGATAAATAAATTGGAAACCAATACAACTTTATTAGAAAAAGATTTAAACCAAGCAAGTGAAAGATTAACAGGTGATATAGAAAAGAATAACGAATTTAGGATCAAGTGGCCAAGGGGAGATTTAGGTTCTCCGCCGGCTGATTCTGAGCAATTTATGTTGATAGAATTTTTGAGCGGACAAGTGGAAGCTATATCAAAACAACTTGAAGGTATGATGAATAATAAGGTGAACATTGAGAGATTACAGACGGATATGGAAAAGGTTTTGATAGATTTAGAAAAATTAAAGGACAAAATTAGAGAGGCCAAAAACGGCTATACTAAAAAAGGAGAATAAGACATGGGAGCAACAGCTTTAGTTACTATTATTACAATGTTTATTGTGACTAATACATCTAGCGAGTTTGTTAAGTATGATGGACTAATGGATTGTTTGAAAGATAAAAGAAAGATTGAAAAATTACACGATGGTCGTAGAGTTATTTGTGGTCCATCTATGGCAGAAGTTGATGAGTTTGGTAATATTATTAGTATTAAAAATAAAATGCCAGACCAATCAGGTAGTTTGAAGTTGGGTGGTACTGCTAAATCATTAACAGAAAAGAAAAAGAAAAAGAAGACAGAAGTATTAACTCAATAGGATGAATTATATGAAAAAATTATTATTATTATTAATTACAACTTTATTTTTAATAGGTTGTAATACGACAAAGAGTTTTAAGACTGAAACAGAAACAGGTTTACTTAAACAAGTACAAGCAAGAGGTTATTTAATATGTGGAGTTAATGCAGGCTTGCCTGGTTTCTCTGCTCAAGATGACGCAGGAAATTGGAGTGGTTTAGATGTAGATTTCTGTAAGGCAGTTGCAGCTGGTATATTTGGTGACGCAAGTAAAGTAGAATTTGTAGGTTTAAATGCAGCTCAAAGATTTCCAACGTTAGCTTCTGGTAATATTGATTTACTTGCAAGAAATACCACTTGGACAATTAGTCGTGATGTTAACTTGATGTTTGAATTTGCAGGTGTTAATTACTATGACGGTCAAGGATTTTTAATACCAACAGATTTGGATATTAAGAGTGCAAAAGAATTAAATGGTGCGTTTGTTTGTATCACAGCAGAAACAACAAGTGAATTAAATTTAAATGATTACTTTGCTGAAAATAACATGGCATATAAACCAATATATGTTGAAAATAACAAAGACGCAAAAGCAAAATTATTTGGTGGTGATTGTGATGTATTCACAACAGACGCCTCTGGTTTAGCAAGTGCTAGAGCAGGTGCAGACGACCCTAGTAAATGGATGGTGTTACCTGAAATTATATCAAAAGAACCATTAGGTCCACTTGTAAGACAAGGTGACCAAGAGTGGGAAGATGTAGTTAGATGGACACACTTCATTATGGTTAACGCTGAAGAAGCAGGTATCACAATGTATAATGTGGATATGATGTTAACTGCTAAGTCAAAAGAAATTAAAAGAATATTAGGTGTTGAAGGTTATATCGGTCCAATGTTAGGACTTGGTATGAAATTTGGTTATAATATTATAAAACAAGTTGGTAATTACGGAGAATCATTTGATAGAAATGTAGGACCTAATACACCACTTAAATTAGAACGAGGATTAAATAATCTTTGGAAAAACGGTGGCGTTATGTATGTACCGCCAATAAGATAGGGAGAAAAACATGAAATTATTTCATAACATTTGGGAGAAATGGGCAACAGCAATAGTAGTTGTTTTTTTATTAGCAATTGGTTTCAGTACTGCTAAAGCAGACGCACAAAAACCAGAAGTAGTTTTTGCTGTTTGTGTATTTGCAGATGGTTCATTGATAGACCATAAAGGTGCTAACTCAATGTCCGATTGCTTAAAGACTAAAAGAGAAGTAGAGAAGAAGTGGAGAAATAAAGCAGCTGATACAGACAGTGTTGAAATAAATGGTATCACTTACAAGATAGATGGTGAATCATTAGCATTTATGTGTGATTTAGTTGACGCAAGAGTACATCATTATAACGATGGTTCTTGGGAAATAGTAGAGATATTAGGAAAACATAAAAAAGAGGAATAAAAAATAGATTATGAAAATATTATGTATATTATATGACGATCCAAAAGACGGTATGCCAAAATCATATCCAGTCAAAGACTTACCAGTATTAAGAAATTATCCAGATGGTATGTCATTACCAACACCTAAAGGAAGAGATTTTACACCAGGAGAATTACTTGGTTGTGTATCAGGAGAATTAGGTTTAAGAAAATTTTTAGAAGATAATGGACACACATTGGTTGTAACCTCGGATAAAGACGCTGAAGGTTGTCAAGCAGACAAAGAACTAGTTGACGCAGACGTAGTTATATCACAACCATTCTGGCCATATTATTTAAATAGAAAAAGAATAGAGTCAGCACCAAAATTAAAGATGGCTATCACAGCCGGCATTGGTTCAGACCACGTAGATTTACAAGCTGCTATGGATCATAAAGTTGATGTAGTTGAAGTGACTTATTGTAACTCACGGTCAGTTGCTGAACATATAGTTATGATGATACTATCTTTAGTAAGAGATTATCACAATCAATATAAAATAGTTAACGAAGGTGGTTGGCATATTGCTGACGCAGTTAAAAGGTCTTATGATGTGGAAGGTATGCACATAGGAACAATTGCAGCTGGTAGAATTGGTTATGATATGTTAAGAAAGATGGCACCATTTGATGTATGCTTACACTACTTTGATAAACATAGATTGTCAGCAGATAAAGAGAAAGAATTAAATTTAACTTATCATGATTCAGTTGAGAAATTAGTTGCAGTATGTGATGTAATTAATATAAGTTGTCCTTTACATCCAGAAACAGAGCATATGTTTAATGATGAACTGATTGGTAAATGTAAAAAGGGTGCATATATAATTAACACAGCAAGAGGAAAGATTTGTGACAAGGACGCTATAGCAAGAGCGTTAGAGTCAGGTCAATTAAGTGGTTATGCAGGAGACGTTTGGTTTCCTCAACCAGCACCTAATGACCATGTTTGGAGAACTATGCCTAATCATGGTATGACTCCACACACTTCAGGTACTTCACTATCAGCACAGGCTAGATATGCAGATGGTGTTAGAGAAATTTTAGAATGCTTTTTTGATAAAGAAGATATACGAAATGAATATCTAATAGTTAAAGATGGAGACCTTGCAGGTATGGGTGCTCACTCTTATACAAAAGGAACTGCTACTGGTGGTTCAGAAGAAGCAGCTAAGTTTAAAAAATAAAAGGAAGATATGAATAATGTTATACATTTTAGGAGGTTACATTATTTTTTTCATCTATTTGATTTATAAAATTAATAAGTTTGCTGATAAGGTCAACCCTTATTATTGGCATAAATAAAATTGAAAGGTATATTATGGCTAAATTAGGTGATAAAACTGATTACAATTACAGAGTTAAAAGAGTAACAAAAATCGTAGACGGTGATACAATAGATGTAATACTGGATATGGGTTTTAATATTCTATTTGCACAAAGAGTTAGATTGTTTGGTATAGATACACCAGAATCTAGAACAAGAGATTTAGTTGAGAAGAAATACGGACTAAAATCTAAAAAATTCTTACAAGAACAAATCAAAAAAGCAACAAAGATTTCAATCAAAACATACAGAAATTCCGAAACAGGTAAGTTTGGAAGAATACTTGGTGATGTATGGCTTGATGGTAAATCTGTTAATAAATTAATGTGTAAAGTAGGACATGCTGTAACATACTATGGTCAAAATAAAAAACTAGTTGAGAAGGCACATATAAATAATAGAAAAAGAGTGAGGTAAATTATGGTACATATAACAGACGACCAAGAAAGAGCAAATGCAACCACCTATGAAGACGAGGTGAGTTCTCAAAGAACTGTCACAATTCCATTAAAAGAATATGATAAGTTAAGAGAAAAAAAACATTATATCACAGACAAATCTTTAATTTCTATCATAGATAAAATTGAAGAATTAGTTAGAGCAATGATAAAAATGAGAATACAAGATAAAGGTTTAAATGCTGTTGTAGATAAAACCGAAGAACTAGTAAGAGCATTAAGAAAGCATATTGTCAGAGAAGATATATAAATAGATGTATAATAATATGAGGATAAAAAACTATGGAGAACGCCAGGATGAATTACTATTTTACAGGAATATTAATTATTCTAATGATTCTACTTGCCCTTTTGGGAGGACCTCCAAGATAATTAAATAATTATGGATTCAGAAGCAGTATTAATGTTAGCAAGGTTATGGCCAATATTCGTGGCGTTTATACTTTTAATAGTTACATTAGCACAAGCACATTATAGAATTAAGGTACTGGAAGAGAAGATAAAAGTAGCCTTTGAACTAATTAATAAGTTGACTAGTAAATAACCATCATCTCCTATACGATTCCCACAAAGAAATTTGATAATTTAACACACTGTTATTATAAATATTGGTGTAAAATAGAGGGAATATGAAAAAATTATCAACCATTTTAATAACATTATTGTTCTGTTCTAGTACCTATGCAAGTGAATTAGGTTTTAAATTTCACAGTCCATCATTTAATGGAGTGGGAAAATCATCACACTATCTAACGATAGAGAACATAGAGAAGACTAGAAAAGACGCAATCAAAGCAGCTAACAAAGCGGCAGCTGATAAACTAATAGCTGACGCAAAGGCAACTTCTGTTGCAAAATTCAAAGCAAATGTTGAAGCAAGATTTTATACTGCTTTAGCAAAACAACTTACAGATAACGTTTTTGGTACAGATGGTCTACAACAAGACTCTGGAACATTTACATCACCAGTTGGTGGTGAAGTGATAACTTGGGCAACAACAACTACAGGATCAAATGATACTGTAAGCGTAACTGTAACTGAATCAGATGGCACCGTAACAACATTTACTATGCCGAAGGAAGACAATTCGTAATGATAAGAATATTATCAGTAATATTACTAACATTTTTGTTAGTTGGATGTGCTGGTTCAAACAAAGTAAATTTTGATATAAGAACACAAAAGGTTGCTTATAAAGATTTAACAGAAATTAAGGCACCTAGTGGTGACCCTATTATAATTGCTGTCTATGACTTTGTTGATATGACTGGTCAAAAGAAACCAGGTGGTAACTTTGCCTCAATGAGTACAGCAGTTACTCAAGGATCATATCAGTTATTAATTAAAGCTTTACAAGACGCAGGTGATGGCAAATGGTTTAGAGTTGTAGAGAGAACAAGTTTACCAAGTCTATTACAAGAAAGAAAACTAATTAGGTCTACAAGACAACAAATTAATGGAGAAGGTGCAGAACCATTACCACCATTGTTATTCGCAGGTGCATATATCACAGGTGGTATAGTAGGTTATGATAGTGATATTAAATCTGGTGGATTAGGTGCAAGAGTATTAGGTATTCAAGCTAATAAACAATACAGACAAGATATTGTTACAGTTATATTAAGATTGGTTAATGTACAAACAGGTGAGGTAGTTATAGTGACTACTATTGAAAAGACTATAGTTTCTACAGCTTTTGGATCAGATGTATTTAAATATTTTGATACAGATACAATGTTAGTAGAGATTGAAGCTGGTTATGCTAGAAACGAACCAGTGACCTTTGCAATAAGAAAAGCAATTGAAAAAGGTGTAGTAGATTTAATACACAAAGGTATTATAAAAGATTTATGGGCATATAAAATAGAAGAAGTAACAATACCAGAGATTAAAGATTATATAGATCATACAAATGATGTTGAAATAGGTGTACATGTGGATATAGGTGAGAAGAAAAAAGAGAAAACCTATGAAGATTATCTTAAACAAAAAGAAGAATTAAAAAAATTAGAACAAGAGGAGAATACAGATGAGAAAAATAATGATGTCAATAGTGATTCTTCTAGCGACACTAACTAACAGTTTCGCAGGCAATTCCGTTTGGATTCAACAAGACAACCAAGATAGCGACGGATCAATTTTTATCAAACAAGATGGTACTGGTAATACAGTAGGGTATTCTACATCATATCCATTTAAAGTAGATGGAGAGAACATCACAATCATTATTAAACAAATAGGTAATAATAACGTAACAGATTATTCAAATCACGTGAGTTTTAAAGGTGAGAATATGACTTTAGATTATACAGCAACTGGTGATGGTAATAAATTAAGAATAGATAGTGATGATACGGATGCTACTGGACATTATTTAGACCACGATATTACAGGTAACTTAAACGTAGTAGATTATGATACTTGGGCAAATGATACAGCAAATTTCAATGTTGATTTAGATATTACAGGTGACTCAAATACTTTTTGGGTAAGAAATAAAGGTGATAATCACTTCTTATATGTTCTTATGTCAGGTGATTCAAATGATGTACAATTTTATGGTACAACTGATTCAGTAGGATTTAATACAAACTCTAACAAGGCTATTGGTCCACAAACAACATCACACGGACAATTTGCAGATAGTTCAGGTAGTGAAGGCGCTACAGCAGACATTTATATTATTGGGAATTCCAATAGATTACATACTTCATCATACGGTACAGGTAACTATCAACTCCACGATATTATAGGTAGTTCAAATATTTTAGATATTCACTCTAGCTATACTAGTGCCGATACTGATCCATATGGAGATACAATGTTGATATTAGGTGACGGTAACTATTTAAGAACATACATATCTGGAGATAGTAATACAATAAGATTACATATGGCAGGTGGAAATAATACTGCCAAGATTTATCTTTATACAGATGGTTCGGTAATAAATTTTGACCAAACAGGTGGTGGTAACACAGGTCAAGTTACCATATCAGGTGATTCAATTTACGATTACACATTAAACTTTGCACAAAACGGTTCAGATTCTTGTACCTATTCATTTAATAGAAACACACAATCAGCTGATGTTACGGCTACGGTTTCCAATGGATGTTAAAAATGAAAAGAATTTTATTTTTTATTACCTTTCTGGTACTTTTCTGTACTAGTATTTCATCATCACAAATAACAAGTCCTAAAGTTGGCGAAGTCATAGGCCAAATGGGTACTACTTGGAACGAAAGAGAAGGAGAAACTCAAAATACAGCAATGGGTTATGAGTTGCAGATGAACGATTTCCTCCAAACTGGTGAAGATGGTGGTATGATTATTCATTACCTTGATAATACTAAATTTACAATGGGACCAAATACAGAATTAATAATTGATGAGTTTGCTTTTGATACATCGGTTGTACCAATTGAATTGGCAATGAACATATCAGTTAACGTTGGTACATTTACATATGAATCAGGACAGGTATCTAATTTAGGTGGTGAAGTTAACATCAATGCTGGATTTGCCTCAATTACAGTACAAGGTACTGCCTTTTCAGGAACAGTTGACACTAGTGGTGAGGTTACAATTACTTTACTACCAGATAGTGATGGTGCAGTAGGGTCGGTAACGGTCTCCAATGACGCAGGTTCTCAAACAATAACTAACGCTTACAATTCAGTGACAGTTTTATCAAACGACTTAACACCAACTCCTCCAAAGATAGAGACTAATAAGTCAGACATTATTGAGTTAGATGAATTTGAAGATGAAATAAAAGAAGAAACAGCAAAACATTTTGGTGATATAGATTCAAAATCTGAAATGTCTAAAGACGAACAAGAAGCACAAGAAATGGAAGAGGCTTTAATTAATGAAGAAGCAAGTATAGTAGAAGATAGTAATACAATTGTTGGTACAGATTTATCTTCTAGTGAAGCAGATACAATGATTGAAACAAAGTCAGCAGAAGAAACAGCATTAGTTGAAGTAGAAGAAGTTGATACATCTTATTATGATTCTTGGGAAGATGATTTAAAAGATTGGGGTTATATAGATGAAGACAACCAGATTTCAGTTTGGGATGCCGAAGGTGAACAAACTATGGATTGGGATGACGCAAAGAAAATGTATGCAGAAATGGATCAAGCATACTTTGACGCCATTGGTTGTTCAGATTGTACCTGGGATACTATTGATTGGGATACTATTGATTGGGACGCTGTAGATTGGGACGAATATTCGGACAAGTATAATGACCTATTAGAAGACTATGGTTTAACTTCTTGGAATGTTGATGTAGATGAACAAGATGTTGTTGAAGATACAAAAGATGAAACAGAAGTACAAGCAGTTGAAGGATATACTTGGGAAGATTTTGCTTTAGATGATAACTACTAT
>Ga0114993_10002444_pt1 | contig 20285 bp, 8 predicted proteins | sample ArcticOcean_MG_C_FD_87042 | JGI IMG/M metagenome (GOLD analysis project Ga0114993, IMG submission 87042) | Marine microbial communities from western Arctic Ocean - ArcticOcean_MG_CB2_150 | ecosystem: Environmental > Aquatic > Marine > Oceanic | place: Arctic Ocean: Canada Basin | collected...
GGATGGGAACGGCTGGACCCCGCTGATGCACGCCGCCGGCTTCTCCTCGACCCAGGAGATCGTCAAATCGACCCCGGAGATCGTGAAACTGCTGCTGGATAAGGGCACCGAGGTCAACGCCAGGAATAACAACGGCCAGACCCCGCTGATGCTCGCCGCCGACTTCACCTCGACACCGCAGATCGTCTCGCTGCTGCTGGAGAAGGGCGCTGACCCGCTGGCGAAGGACAGATATGGTCAGATGGCCATCGACCGCGCCGAGAGGAACGACAAGTTGAAGGGCACTCTTGCGTACTGGAAGTTGCACGACCAGTCGTTCGAGTAGAGTGGAGTTTTCGCTCGAGAGTGCATTTTGAGATGGGAATAAACTGCCATGTACATTCTAGATAATGACGGTAAGAGAGTCGAAGCCGAATGCTCATTTGGCTTCCTGGATGGCTCCCATTGCGTGGTCGTGGAAAGTAGTGGTGGATCTGACAAAGAGCGAGGAATCGAACGTCGAAATCCGGATTACAACATACTACTGAGGGTCATTTTTTCACGCCTGGCGGTTTCCGGTAGGAGAATCACCCAGGTCGTCCTGGATTCAAAGAAGGTGACGAATCTGCCGCTCGCGGAACGTATCGCCATGCTTGCTGATTTCCCGTATCCGATAGAACTGGCGTCCACTGATGTCGAATCTTTCCGAAAATCTCTACAGCGAGAAATCGCAACGATGCATCAGGATCCTGGAGCAAAGGGGGGAGGGAATTCACAAAAGAGAATTCGGGTCTGTCTAGACGAGAGCCTCTCTTCTGATCAACGTCTCGCATTTGCAGGGCGTACGGAGTTGCAGGATCCTGACGAAGAGTTCCCCCCGGGGACCCGGGAAACTGAAAAAGAGTACCTGCGTAAATCGCGAGTAGGTCAGGGTGAGTTCCGGAAGAAATTGCTAGAAAAGTATGACGGTACCTGTCCCGTCACCGGTATCGCTAATCCTGAATTGCTGATCGCGTCTCACATCAAGCCCTGGAGGGATTGCTCCAGCAGGGAGCGACTTGACAGGGAAAATGGCATCCTGCTATCAGCGCTTGTGGATAGGCTCTTCGATCGAAGTTTGATCACTTTTTCCGAAGAAGGCCAGGTACTCGTTTCTTCTGAACTTTCCGAAACAGATCGGCAGTCATGCAGGATCGGCGATCTATCCTCGATCCGGTTATCCGATAGGAACCGGATCTACATGGAATATCACCGAGAGGTATTCAAGCAGGCCCAGCAGTGAATTCTAGAAAAGCACGTACAGCGTGCTTGAGTTTCACGCGGAAAGGGCGATCGCAGAGGACCACTCAGGCGTGCCCGCCGGCTACTTGTCGCGGGTGGCGGTTTCGGTGGGGGGGGTGGCTTTCTCTTCGCCTTCTCCCAGCATCTCTCTTGCCATGTCGGCGATCTGTAGTGGCGATGCCATCGCTTGTAGTTTGCGCCAGTCGCCGGTGCGGGTGTTGCCGAGGATCAGCCAGCTGTTGTGCTCCTCCTTGAAGGGGGTCCAGGCGCCGATCTTGGTCAGCACTTGCTTTACATCCGCCTTCTCTCCTCCGAGCAGCAGCCAACCATCGTCGGGCAACTCGGCGGCGTCGTGGTACGCCTTCATCCGTTCGACCGTATCAAACTCGGGATCGACCGTGATGGAGAGGATCACCACCTCGGGACCGATGCGATCCTCGAGGATCGCACTGGTGTTCTTGAGGTTCTGGATGATGGGGGGGCAGACGCCGGTGCAGCGGGTGAACAGTACATGCATCAGTACCAGTCGGTCGCGCAGCAGGTCGTCGAAGAAGCGCACGGAGTTGCCGTCGTGATCGACCAGCACGTTGTTGGGGAAGTAGTCGGAGGCCTCCTCGAGGCGCCGGAAGACCGCCGCTCTCTGTTCGATGCCGGAGGCGATCTCGGCGATGCCCTCGGCGCTGGAGAGTCCGTAGGTGCGAGCCCACTCGCCGGTCTGATCGTTGCCGATCAACACCGTGGCGGTGTGCTGTGTGATGTCTCCGGTGGCCGCATCGAGTGCACGAAGCAGTTGATCCATCGTCGGCTTGTCGCCGGTGATGAAGCGCCATCCCGGCTCGGCTCCGAACAGGGCTCCAAACTTCTTGATGCGCGCGGGCGTATCGTTGGCGGGATCGACACTGATCGAGATGATGCGGATGGCGTCGCCATGCTGCTCCTTGGTCAACTGCTGGACCTTGCGCATGGTGGCGGTCAGCGGTGGACAGACGGTGGTGCAGGTGCTGAAGAAGACGTTGATCAGCACCGTCTTGCCGGCGATCAGATCGGTGTGGAACTGAACCCGCTGGCCGTCCTGGTTGAGCACCGAAAGGTCGGCAATTTTTGGAGCCTCGATGAAAGCAGTGGCGCGGGTCGCTTCCTCTTCGGTCGGCTTTTCGCAGCAGTCTTCATCTTTTTCGGGCTCCTGTATCGCCTCCTGTTCGCAGCACTCCTTGTCGTCAGTCTTCGGGGTCGGCTGCTTCGCTTCGTCGCAACAGGGCGGATCCTGCTCTTCTTGAGAGGTTTCTGAGTTCTCTTGTTGAAGGGAGGGCGACATCGCATCGCAGGGGAGGGTCGAGATGGCCAGTATCGATGACAAAATACAAAGAAGGGTCATGTTTGTCAGTAGTCCTGGATTGTGGAAACAGTTCATCAGTTTCACCTGTTCGAGGGGCCGCTTACAAGAGATAGCACCCATCATATCGCCGCCGACCTGATCCGCAGGGCGCGGATCAGGTCGACGGGCACAGTTGACACTAGGGGCAGTTGGTGGAGGAAGTGCAGTCGAGAGTGTCGGCGGTCAGGTCCGCTCCACATTCACCATTCGGGGCTGCAGGTCCGGCACCATCGGCGAACAGGTAGTTGATCAGGGAGATCGCGTCGGTGATGTCGATGGCACCGTCGTCGGTGGAGTCCGCAGCATCGAGACACAGGGTTGGCGCGCCGCCAAACACGATGTTGAGGGTGTTGATCACGTCTCCCAGGTCCAGATTACCGTTGGCATTGCTGTCTCCACGCTGGAACCTCTGCGGTGCTGTTGCTTCGCCACAGATCGCCACGACGGGGTCGCCACAGATGGTAATTCCACCGACACAAGCCGTGAACAGGCCGGAGTTTACAACAGGAATCGAGTACTCCAGAGTGGTCGCCCCGAGGACTGCAACTTCGACCCCATCGACGGTCACCTGCCACTGGTCCATCTCGGTGGTGGAATCCCAACTGAGGGTCGCAATGTAGGTCGCCGGATCGATGCTGATCGCCACGCTGGTGGGCGAACTGGAAGCGATGCCCTCGGAGGTGATTTCGATACAGGAAGCTGGACCATTGACGCCGTTTGCGACCGGATTCAAACAAAGCTGCTGGGTACCGAATCCGGAAAGAGTGACGCTCATCGAGGTCGCTTCTCCGGGCAAGTTCTCGAGTACCACTCCATCGAGGGTCGCCACGATCGAGGTGGTGACACTGCTGTTGGTCCAGGAGACATTGAAGATGTGTGCACAGGGGTCGACTACCACTGCTGGTGAAATCACCGGAGGAGTGGGAACCAGTACCAGAGCACACTCACCGGATGGGGCCTCGATGAGATTGACCACTCCGATGACGCAGTAGAAGTATTCACCCGGATTGACCGGATCTGTGTGAGAGGTCTGGTCTCCCGGCAGTCGTCCAACGGGCAATCCGTCACGCACCACGATCACCTCGTCGTAGATGGTCTGGTTTTCCCAGACGAGAAGGGCGCCGATGTTATCAGGAGTACAAGCGAGTGCCCCTGGAGCTGGCGGCGCGACGGTCACACTGCAAGAGGTATCCAAGGATGGGAGGTCCTGATTGACCGCAACCACCGAGTAAGAGTAGATCCCAGGTACTGCGATTTCATCGAGGTAACTGGCGATGGATCCTGGCAACACCGAGAGCAACTGACCGTTTCGATACAGTTCGACGGTGACGTAATCGACTCCGGTGTTGGTCCAGTTCAACTGAACTCCGGTACCGGGAAGGGCAGCGCAACTCAGATCGGAAACCGGTTGGGCGGCAACCCTCACGTATGGATCGACCTTCAACAGTCCCCAACAGCCACCGGTGAAGGCGAAACTGTCGGTCATCCGGTACATGTATGTTCCTGCAGATCGGGCTTCTCCACCCGCCTTGATCAAGATATTCTCGTGGGACTGCGCGGCAATCGGACCCGTCGACCCGGTGCTCATGCTCTGAGGATTGAGGCCAATCCGAGAGGAGTCGTCGGTGAAGGGTTGCCGTTGCCAAGCGTGTCCAGACAGCCCGAAGGCGTGACCGGCATCTGATCCGCCAGACTGTCCGACCCGGAACATGACCAACTGGCCCGCTTCAGCATCGCAGCCAGGAGTGGCTGGATCGAGGCAGGGAAGGTTGGCACAACCGGTGAGGGAAGCGGTAGAACTGAACACATTGGTGTGATCCATCGACGATTGCTGCACCCAGGGAGGTGAACTGTTCACACCCATGCGAAGCCATGTCGGTTCGGTCCGGTAGTTGTATCCGGCCAAATTTTGTAACTGTTTATCATCGAGTCGCTGATTGAGTTGTCCCTTGCTAAGCAGAGGGAACGAGTCTTGTACCTGCAAGACATATTCTCGATAGAGCAGTACTCCATCCTGGTCGAGAATATCAGCCTCATAGCCACTTCTGGCCTCGACATAGCCGTTTCCATCATGGTAATCGTAGAACCACTGTGATCCCTGCGGTTCGATCACCAGCGAGCCGAACAGGCCATGCTTGTGATGATTGAATACGTCTCCGAAGGAACGAAGATTGGTCATTCCGAACTCGATGGGAGTGTACTGAACCGATCCATCCGGTTGCGCATCGATGGATCCTGCGTACCAAGCGTACTGCTTGGTATCACCGGGACCCGCAAGGCTATCGGGGTTCCATCCGACGTTGGAGGAGGATCCTGACCCGACATCATGGGCGACCAGTTGAGGGCTGAGTCCGACGGTGGTCTGGACCGACTCGATTCCGTTGATTCGAGGATCTCCGATGCCGGGTTGGATCACTGCAGGAAGCATGTTGGTGAGAGACACCTCGATGCAGTCACCTGCGTTGGCACGGATCACCAGCGGATCCACTTCTTTTTGGCCTGTCATGAACGAAATCATGTCTTCCTCATGGATGTAGAGCAGTCCATTGGGGTCAAAGATCGTGAACTGATCGTTGTACATCAGTCCGGCACCACCCAGAAGATCGGCGGCACGCCAGGCCTGGATGTGAACCTGTCGAATCGGCGGTGATCCAGGACCGGTCGGGCACAATCCAGACTGCAAGGGGTGCTGTGGACGTGGAGTGGAACCGGAGTTGTTGGGAAGGAAGGCGAGTCCAGATTCAGCCTGATGATAGGCTCTCATGATGCCCCAGATGCCGTCCTTGGCACCACCGTCGACTGAATCGAGATACATGTAGTCGGTCGCACCATGGCTACCGGCAGTGTGTCTCAATCCGTCGCCGAGTTTGAAGTACATCTCGAAGTGCTCCGAGATGCCATAGAACTGCATGTTGGTGAATCCCGAATTGGGGTTGGAGCCTTCCTTGAGCCAGCGGTTGCCATTCACGGTGAATGTGTGGAACTCCTCCTGCGCACCATGGGCGATGGAGATCTTCACATTGTCTCCCTCGTAAGCACGTGCCAGAGGGGTGAACGGATCGCCGTAGACGGACGAATCGAAGGAGGAATTGGCGGCCCCCCCTGATGGTCCGCGAGTCGGAGGATCGTTGCGATAGTTGATGGTTTGAGCGCCACCGCCCATCGAGATCGCCTCGGGGCTGTTCATGCCAGACATGTTGGGCCAGTTGTTGGTACCGTCTGTCTGAGCCTGAGCTTGAGCTTGGGACATGGGAGCATTGACGGGATTGTTGGCACCGTCATAAACCGGCATCCATTCTCCCGTTTCGAACACGAATTCACGCACACTGTCGGCACCCTGTACCCCAGCAAGAACATTGGCAGCCCAGGTGGTGGGTCCACCATCTGATCTGGTTCCCAGTAGCGTGTTGCCGTTGGGGTAGGTCCAGATGGAGTCGGTCGGTTCGACTACTAGCAGCGCGTAAAGGCCGTGCTGCTGGTGAGAACTGGGACCGAAGTGATCATGAGTGAAGACTGAGCGAATGGTGCGGTCTTCTCCCTGATTATTGACCAGGGGATCGGCCCACCAGCGCTGAACGGTGGTCTGAGCTCCGACCCACTCGTCGTTGGAACCGGGACCAAAGACTGGATGGGTTTCTGCAGTCAGCAACTGTTGGCCGGCATTATTGGCGGTCTGCCAGACATTGTTGGCGTGGATTCTCTCCCGCACTTCATCCGGCGAGAAGGTACCGTCCTCGTAGTTCCAGCCGTTGGCCCCACCATCGGACGATGTGACATCGAACTTCACCAGGTGAATGTGCTGACCGATGATGTCGGTCGGCGTGAAGATCTGGAAGTCATCGAGATTGAGGTTGTTCGGCATCAAGTTGGTCGATTCGAACACGATGCACTCGCCGGAGTTGGCTCGGAAAAAGAGTGGTTCCGGGGACCGGGTTCCGTTGAGAGTCGGCATCACATCCTCGTTGAGGACTGCGATTCTCGCCTGGCGATCGTGCCAGCCGAGTTCGTTGATGGTCATGTCGAACTGGATGTACGCAGCCTTGTAGGTGCGTGTTCCAACCGCTCTGTTCAATCCATTGCCGTCGATGAATTGATCGGGGCAGGGATCAGCAAAGGGTGCTCCCGCTGCGGGAGCGCGACCGTTGACGAGAAACAGCCCGGCGTTTCCAGAACTATCGAAGGAAGGATAGCCGCGGCCTGCCCAGTTATGGCTGTCCGTCACATCGACGGCACTGTTGCCCAGAATCCCGGCATGGAAATTCTGCGCAGCGACTTCAAGTGCTGTTCCGTTAGGCGGTAGCAATTCGATTTCTGCGGATTCCAACACCCTGCTCCAGCCGGTCTTGGCCGGGTGTGGGTCGTTGGCCGCGACCCTTTGATGGATCGGATCGGTCAGGAACTTGGCGGCAATCCCGCTCACACCATCGATCACAGTACTGGATTTGATGCGATGTCGTTGAAGACCTCCATCGTGGACCATCTCGAGTGGCGGTTGCGGTGCCCGGTGTCCTGCTTCTCCTGCCATGTAATGCGGGAATCCGGGGAATTCTGTGGTGGGTATCGGCGGCATCACCTTGCCCGGGAGCGGAACGAGCGCCGGGACAGGTGTGCCCTGGGGGATCTCTCCATCGGGGAGGTTCCTTGAAGTGGAGCCATCCTCGAACACATCATGGGTTCTCCACAGGCTCCACATCCCCTGGGCGAAGTGAGGATAGAGGTGACAGTGAAAGATGCTGTCGCCGGGAGTCTTGTTGCGGTTGCCACTTCCATTGTAATTGATTTCGTAGGTGTAACTACTTCCTGGAGCGATCGACTGGGAATCGAGATAAGTCGAGTTCGGATTCCTCGGTTCGAAGAGCCACTGATGGGCGTGGAGGTGGAACACGTGGGTTTCGGCTCCCATGTGAAGGTTGCGGAATCGTACGGCGTCACCGAGATATGAATGATAGACATTCGATGGATCGTCGGAGAATGATGCCCTCTCGACGATTCCGCTGACAGGATTCCGGGTGACAGGCATCGATGGATCGCCATTGGCCCAGGACTGGAGGAAGAATTCCTCGAACTTGCATTCTCCACAGTTTCTCGCCGGGCCATCGCCAGAACGAGTGGAGATGATGGGAGCACCCATCCCAGCAGTTCCGTAGTTGATGGCGAAGGCATCGCGAACACCCGCATAGAGTTTGTCCTGCTTGAGCACCGGGTATGCCTGCGTGATGCCGATCTCATCATGGAAGATGATCACGAATTCACGGTAGGGGTCTCCGCATGTGCTGGAGGGAGGTGCGTCGATGCAATCTTCGCCCCCTGGAACCACGATGGCGGTGAGGTCTGAATGAAGGGTATTCAGGTTGTCATCGAGAATCCTGAAGATCGGTTTTCCACTGACATCGGTGGTGTTGTAGTCGATCTGGGGAGTGCCGTTGGGGTTCAAGCCAGTGGTGGCCAGTGCCAGCTCAGTGTCATTGACCTGAGACCTGTACCAGGTCGAACCCTGCGGCTGAACGGTTACAGCTCCAAACAGTCCACGAGCGATGGCTCCTTGGGCTCCTTCTCCTCCGATACTGGAGGATGGGGAATGGAACGCGAACTGGCCTTCAGTGGTGCAGTAGTAAGTAAAGGTCGATGATTGTGTCGCAGCCAGAGCGGAGGCTCCATTGACTCCCAGCGCCAGCCCTTCACTGGCAGGGGAGGTGGGCTCCAGTCCGTTGACGTGGAATGCCACGGTTCGAGTGCCGTTATTGCTGCCGCCTCCATCAAAAGGGGAGGGTGAGGGACTCAACAGGTTGGTGAGGGTGATCTGGAGACAGTCACCGACATTGGCCCTTAGAACCAGTGGGCGTGGACGCTTGTCATTTCGCAGCCGGACATTTCCGGGAGCGATGGCGGTGCCCGCGACTCTCGGAATGACATCGTGTGACAAGGCAAAGATCATCCCGTGACGATCTACAGCGCCGTAGCGGTTGTAGGTGATCACCTGATCCAGAGCGACCACATCTGCAGTGACGGTACGGCTACAAGGAACCGCATAGTACTCGGGGTCAGGACCCTGGGCGTATCCGAAGGTGGATCCGGCCAGTACTGCCAGCAGGCTCGCTACCTGAAGCATGTTTCTTTTCAAGGTTCTCCCCATTCAAGTGAATGCGTCGGGCGTCCACCCGAGTCACACATCCCATAGGATTGATAGCGCCCAACCGTCTGCATCGAAGCCGTTGAACTGCTTACCCGGGGGAGGCAAGCGAAAACGACGCAGTGCTAGCCGCAAATATAACTACCCCCACAAAGTTCAACCGTCCGTTCCTCCGCTGGTCGAAGCCAAGAGGAACAAGATTGATTTCTCTCATCCACAATGGTCACCCCTCGATCCTATACAGAGGTGGGCATTGGATCAACAACGTAAACACGGGTTGAAGATCATTCGTTATGTACTAATCGATTTTAATGATAGTCATGTTAGGCAGTTGATAGCGTGGTGGATAACCGCTAAATCGGGTGAATAAGCAATATGCGACCTCTGTAGAGTAATTTGTTCCGGGCCAACCATGTCAACATGACTTACCTGCTTCTTTCGACATATGGTTGTATGTTCAGAGAGATTACAGATTCTACTCTTGTTTGTAAGCCCTGAAGGGCTAGGATATTTAGTTACAGAGGCCGTTAACCTGAATGTTAACAAGCAGGGGCAGGTCTATGAGACACCGACAGGCGGAGGTGCCTGGGGTTGATTATTCAGAGATAGAACTGGCGGATCAGCCGCGGTTCCGACGGAGGCGTGACGCTCGGTGGCTCTACCGGGCCCAGAGATAATTGAAATGAGACTGCGAATCATGCTGAATCAACGATTTCGTCATCAGCAAACTGATGACTGTATTGAAGGGAGTTTCCGGGCAATGACTACTCATGGAATCAAATACATCGCCCTGCTGGTAGCTCTGGTATTAGGGTTATCTACTTTTGGAACTACGCAAGTTACTCCGCCTGACCTGATCAGTGTCGGGGGAGCGAGCGAAGGAATCACAGGAGCTGGAGTCAGCGGTGAGATCGAGTTCTTCTCGATCGATAACCCGAATGATCCCTGGTCCTCTGGAACCCTGGTCGTGGCCGGTCAAGTCTGGATCATTCCAGCAAACCTGGTGGCGGACCTTCCTGCAAATCGTCTGACGATGTGGCAGATGATGCAACAAGCTCCACCCGAGGCGCTCGCCCTCGGTGAGACCGGACTGTGCAAGGGTGACAGCACCGTTCGTGGTCGTGGCGGAGCCATCGCCAGTCTTATCGGCAATCAGATGCCGGATGGACGAAATATCGCCGGCGACTTCTTCCTCCAGAAGAGTTCGGACTTCCTCACAGGAGAAGTGACCTACATCGATTACGACGAGGGGTATGTGTGTATCAATGGTGTTATGGGCGATTCCGCCACTGGAACCATGGTCCGAATGAATGACCCCGAGGGAGTGCACTCGATTCAGTCTGGTCCTGGGTGTCTTGAGGGACAGCCCAACTGCACCCCAGATATCCGCTTCGGCAACGACCCGGAAAACTACACCATGGTCTTCTCCAATGGATATCCGATGTGCATTCCCAGCACTGTCACCGGAGGTGCACGCACCACTGGTTCCGATGCTGACGGAAATGGCGATGAGTTCTGCCCCAACTACAACCGTGAAGGACCGGTTCGGGGCAACGGAACAGAAGCCACCGATTCTCGCTTCCAGGCGCCACTGCAAATCGGAGACATGATGAGTGCCGAGGGTAATGTCGAGAGTATCAACGGGGTCACTTTCTTCTCCTGTCACAGTGCGGCGAATGGAAAGGCCATTACTTCGCGAGATGATCCCACCCAACCCTCTTACCTCATGGCTGACGAAGTGGAGTGGGATGCTCCTGGATTCAACAACGAGCGGGTCAAGGTGTTGATGATCGGTTTCTCGACGCTGGATAGTTCGCAGGTCGATATGTTTGCGGTCGACCTCGACCCCGCGAACCAAGAGAGTCACGAGCGGTTGATGGGCAGTACCAGAAATAACCCAAATACTATCAATCATGGAATCGGCCAAGGCCGCGCCGGCGTCTTCAAGGTTGTCTACGATGTGGACTTCCTCAAGGGAGCACCTGTTACGATTCGTCGCTCACCCTGTGCGAACCTGACCAACGCTGGATTTGATGTCTGCCCCCAGGGGGGAACCATCAGCGAAGAGTTCGCACTACTGGCTCCCATCACTCGAGATGTCCAGTTCCGTGCGATTCACGGCGATACCCTCGATGAGGGAATCGAAGCCTACAACATGCAGGGAGATGCCTGGACTCATGACCAGTACCTCACTCCTGCGGGAATCGGCCATCCGGAATGGGATGAGATCGATCTCAATCGCATGTGGATGCCATTGATCTTCGCCGGTGAAAACTGGAATCTGGATCGACGTCTTGGCCCTGGTGGTTGTATGGATTTGAATGACGACGGAAACGCCGATTGCGAAGACACCACATCGACGCCGGTCGGAGACCTGCACCTCGATCCGTACCCCTACGGCGGTCTCAATCCGTTGACTGGAATCCTCGGTGGAGGAAATCTGCCGATTGGAGACGACGGGGATGGGTTCGATACGGTCCTGGGAGAGATCTGCGATAACGGTATCGATGACGATGGCGACCTTGCCATCGATTGCGACGACCCTGAATGTGATCTCTTCGCCGATTGTGTTCTTCTCGACCAAGCTGGCGGAGAAATCGGCGAGCTCGGTTTATGTGGAGATACCATCGACAATGATGGCGACGGACTGATCGACTGCTTTGATCCTGAGTGTGCTGGTTCTGCCGACTGTGTCGGAATCGGAGCCGTACTCGGTTTCACCTTTGTCCCGACCAACATGGAAAGAATCTTTGGCTACTGGCCAATGACCTACGAGGATCTGGATGGTGATCTGCTCAACGGTGCGGAGACCCTGACCACCGTGCTCCCGTTCATGACGGCGCAAGGTGCAGTCTCTAGCTACGCGACAGATTTGAAACCTGCGCCAGGCATTGCAGCAGACCTTCCAATTATCGTTGGACCCTGTGAGGGTTTCAATGCGGATCCAGCCGCCGCACTTCCGGGGGCCTCTGGTATCGCCGCAACGGTGGATACTGCCATGGTCATCGCGGAATCCGACATCGCCACTGACTCCGATGGAGATCAACTCACGATCACCTTCGGTGCTGGAAGCGACGGCGGAACGATGGCGCTGGTTGGCGGAGATTATGTATACACCCCGGCGACAGGATTCGTCGGAAATGAATCATTCACCTTCACTGCGACGGATGCCCACGGTGGTGCTACCACCGGAAGCCTCAGTTTCCAAGTGGCGCTGTAGAACGCGATAATATTGGCAATGTGGAATAACAGGAGAGTGGACAACATGTTCAACGAAAAGAATAGAAAGAAGGGTAGGATGACATCTCTCACGAGATCCTTTGCCCTGCTGTGCTCGATTGCGATGATTTTCGCAGCGGGAATAGCACAAGGCCAGGTTAGCGAAAGCCCGCCACCGACTTCTCGGGCAGTCGTGGTGTTGGGTGAAATCGAGCACATCTTTGTCGACGATATGGAAGATATGTTCTCAGCAGGATGGATCATCGCAGACGGTACTGCGGTCAGGGTCCCTGCCAACCTGCTCATCGACCTTCCAGCCAACCGGATGACCCTTCGAGATTTGATGAATGGGGCTCCGGCAGATTGTCGTGCCAACGGCGAATCGGGGCTTGCCAGCACCGATCAATGCTTGGTCAGCAAGGCCCTCGGTGGTGGTGGTTTGCAGGCAATCTGCAACCGTATGCAGGATGGCTTCACCATTGCTGGTGATATCTTCATCCTCAAAGATATGGTCGGAAACGTCGCAGGTGGGATTGTGGGACCGACTGTCGGCGGATATGTCTCCTATATCGATTACGATCAGGGCTACTTGGTTGTCAACGGTGCCATGTATGAGAAACCGGCCGCGGATGGTGGAACCGATAGAAGAGGTTTGATCGTTCGGATCAACGATCCGGAAAGCCGTCAGACGGTCCAGTCGGGTCTTGGATGTGATGATGAAAATGGACCCAACTGTTCCCCGGATGTACGTTTCTGTGTCGATCCGGATAACTACTCGATGACCTTTTCGACCGGATATCCGGTCTGCATTCCCAGCAGCGATGTTACTGCCCCAGAGCGTACTAATGGTGCAGACTCCATCACGGGTATGGGCGACGAGTTCTGCCCGATGTGGAATCGCGAATTTACCGGGCCTCGGCAGAGAACCGTTCCCGACTCGAGATTCTTCGTTCCGCTGGTTCCAGGAGATCCGGTCGGTTTTGATGGTAACTTCGAAGTGGTCAACGGTGTTCGCTTCTTCTCGACCTACGGTGGAACGATCCAGCTGGGTCTCAAGACCAAGGATCAACCGGACCAGCCGGATCACATGATCTGGGCTGAGGTGGAGCAGGACTGTCCGCCCTTCGATAACGCCAGGATCAAATCGCTCTGTATTGCGTTCACGACTCTCGAAAGTTCCTGGGTGGACTTCTACAAGCTCCACAAGGACCCAGTTTCTGGTGAAGATATCGAGTACCCATGGGGTTCATCTGTCGGAAACATCGGCACCAGGTTCCATGGAATGCCGCCCAATGCTGGTGGCATCTTCAAGGTTGGTTACGATGTCGATTTCCTGCTGGGAGCTCCTGTCAGAGCCGGGGTTAGCCCCTGCCAGAACCTGCAAAATGCGGGCTGGAATGTCTGCCCCAATGGTGGAACTATGACGGAAGAAGTCAATGTCTCGATGCCTGTTCACAGGGAGATTGTCGGCTACTCTCGTCACCGTGATGAACTGCTGCCAGGCATTTTCCCGGTCGACGTGCTTGGCCGAGAAGCCCAGCATGGCATGTACGTGACCCCCTCGGGAGTCGGGCACCCGGAGTTTGGCGAGATCAATCTCAACAAGACTGGCTTCCCCTTCGTCTTCGATGGGATTCCGTGGAATCAAGATCGACGCCTTGGTGTCGGTGGTTGCCCGGACATCGCCGGAGCATTCGCCTGTGAAGATCCTGCCTCGGTTCCCATCGGTACCTTCGCCCTGGATCCGTTCCCGTCCGCGGGAGATCCCGATTGGGTCCAGCACTCCATCAACAACGGAGTCCCGATCTTCGCGGCGGAACGATTCAGCGCTTATCATCCGTTCGGTCCCGACGATTTTGCACCGCAATACGGACCCGATGCTCCTGCGCGTGAGTTCCCTCCTATCCTCGATGGATTGTCGGGAATCCTCTGTGACGTGACCAACGGCGCACCTTTTGCCGCCAGCGACGCTCTTCTGGCGGTCGAGGATACTGCGACTGCGATTTCAACGGCTGATCTTCTCACCAACGACAGTGATCCCGACAATGACAGACTCGAGGTCTTCATGGTCGAGGGAACCAGTCTCAATGGTGGATCTGTCAGTTCCGACGGTACCCTGGTGACCTTCCAGTCCGCTCAGGATTACAATGGTCCGGACGAGTTCTACTACAGTGTGACCGACGGTCACGGTGGAATTTCAAGAGGATCCGTCTCCGTGACGATTTCTGCGGTCAACGACGATCCTGTCGCTCAGATCGATGAGATCACCATGTCTTCGGCAGTTGCCTACGACTTCACCGATGCCGATCTGCTCGACAATGATCACGATGTGGATGGGGATACGCTGACGATCGTCTCCATCTCCGAAACCGTTCCAGGAACGGGAACGGTCACACAAACCGGTACGGGTCTGTGGCGTTTCGAAGCGACTGGTCCCGGGCTCAGTGCCTGGTCTTACACCGTGGAGGATGGCTTCGGAGGGTCGGCCATCAGTGTGGTGCGTTTCTGGGTCGACAATGCGGCTCCTGTCGCTACGGACGACCTTGCAACCCTCGACGAGGATACTCCTGCGACCATCAACGCTCTGCTGAATGACACCGATGCCGAAGGGGATACACTGACGATCAGCGCTGCTTCTGCTGGATCGCAGGGAACTGTTGAGATCGTCTTTGGTAGCAGCCTTCTCTACACTCCCGATCTCGACTCGAACGGTACGGATTCCTTCACCTACACCATCACCGATGGAAAAGGGACAGAGGCGACCGCCACCGTGAGTTTGACGATCAATCCGATCAATGATGCTCCTCGATTGGTCAATGACTCGTACCAGACCCTGGAAGATACCTTCATTGATATGCAGGTGCTGCTCAACGACTACGAGCCCGAGGGTCACAACATGACGGTGTCGATCCCGACCAATGCAGCCATCGACGGAACCGTCACACTACTCGCAGGTGGGGTAATTCGGTTCACACCGTTGCCTGACTCTGCCATCGGGCTTCCGGCGAACTTCGTGTACATCGTTACTGATGAGCTGGGAGCCTTCAGTAGCGCACACGTAGATGTTCTGGTGATTCCGGTGAACGATCAGCCCGTAACAGGGATTGATACTGCCCTGATGCTGGAAGACACTGCGACCACCTTGAACGTGCTGCTCAACGATGTTGATGTGGACCGAGATCAACTCCGGGTCAGTTCAGTCACACCTCCGGCCAACTTCCCTGGTAATGTCACCTGGGATGTCAACGGCACTGTGACTATCACTCCTGATCCAGATGCTTCATCGCTCACTCCATTACTGATCAGTTATGTGGCGACGGATGGAGTACTGGAAGACACCGGAACGATCAGCGTTGTGATCCTGCCGATCAACGACGATCCGGTGGCTAGCAACGATCTGGGTAACACCATGCTGGAGGACAACTCCATCGACATCGATGTATTGGCGAACGATACCGATGTGGACCCGGGGGACACCCTCCAGGTGGCTTCGGTGACTCAGGGAACCAGAGGCGTCTCGAGTATGCTCGCTAATGGATCGGTTCGTTACACTCCAAACCCGAACGAGCACGGGCAGGACCTGTTCACATACACCATGCATGATGGCGTTGGTGGACAGTCGACTGCAACGGTTGCCGTGACCATCGAGTCCGTCAATGACGTACCCGTGGCTGGCACACTTTCGGTACTCCCGATGGCCGAGGATGGAACTCGTTTCATCACTTCCGCGCTGCTTCTGTCAGTCGCAAGTGATGCAGATGGAGACCCACTTTGGATCACCAACGTGGGACAACCGGTCAATGGCTTGGTTACGATCGATACTGATGCGAACAACAACATCACGACATTGATCTACCACCCGAACGCCAACTACCACGGATCGGATACATTCAGTTACGACGTAACCGATGATGTGATCAAAGGCGGAACTCTCAGCAGCAGCTCCAGTTCAGTGACGCTCAATATCCTGCCGGTGAACGACGCTCCGGTTGCGATCAATGACGCGAATCTGTCTGTTATTGGCGGAGAACTCCTCGCCATAGCTCCTCTGGCTAATGATTCAGACCCCGACGGTGATCCGCTCACACTGGCAAGCCTTGCCAGCGGACCGTTCCACGGTTTGGCTGTGATCAATCCAGATGGCACTCTCGACTATACTGCAGATGACAATTTCGATGGCAGCGATACGATTCTGTACGTGGTCAGCGACGGTCACGGAGGATCCTCGACAGCGAGTATCGTGATCAGTATCACTGCACCGCCATCCACGGCACTGGCGGTGATCCGTGGCGACGCTAACATCGACGGCCACCTGGACGTCTCCGACCCGGTCGAAACGGTTCTATACCTGTTTGATGCGGATCCGGTGGCTTGCTTGCTGGCTCTCGATTCCAACGACGATGAACTGGTGGATCTGGGAGATATCATCTTCTCCCTCAACAACCTCTTCAGTACCGGTGCCGATCCGGCTGCGCCGTTCCCCTTCTGTGGTTTAGATCCGACCACGGGATCCCTGCCATGTGCAGGATTCGGCCTCTGCGACTGATTTAAAGTCAGCGTAGACCATCGGTTCAGGGCCCGCGGGATACTCCCGCGGGCCCTGATTTTTTGTTCCGGATTTCCTGTTGGATTCCGAAGATGGGGGAAGGGGGGGTACATTCTCGGTGAAGGACGGTTGTCGGGCTCTGACGAGATCGACAAGATCGCCCGGATCCGCTGATCCGCTGATCCGCTGATCCGCTGATCCGCTGATCCGCTGATCCGCTGATCCGGTGGCTGACGCGGCTCAATTTCCGGATTTGCAGGAGGCGTGTTATACTTCCTCATGCTCCCGAGGCCGTGCTGCGGTATCGCTGGGAGTGCCGATGGACTGTGGATGGTGTAGATCCGCAAAGGACAATGAACGGCTGAATAATTCTGGCCAAGACGAAGAGGCGAGTGAAGCGATGAAAAGAAGTGCGACGATGACAGGCCTGCTGATCCTGCTGGGTGCAGGAGTGCTTCTGCAAGGAAGCGCCAACCCCGGTGGATGGAAGACGGGCCACACTTTTCCGGCGGGGCCACAGATCGTCTGTGACGCGCCGTTAGCGGAGTGGGGCGAACTGATCAAGGGATCGCCATTCCAACATGTCTTCGAGATCAAGAATCCTGGAGATCAAGTGTTGATCATCCAGAAGGTCAACGGCACCTGAGGATGCCTGGTCGCCGATCATGACGACCAGATCCCCCCCGGTGGGGTGGGAACCGTGACCGTGACACTCGACGCGAAGAAAGCTCGTGGAAAGAACATCACCAAGACAGTGACCGTCTTCTCGAATGATCCTGAAAACCCCGAGTACAAGCTCAGTATCAAGGGAACCATCCTGGAGATTCTAGAGACCCGGCCGCTGGCCCTGAAACTGCAAGGTCTGGCCGGAGGCGAACTCTCCAGTTCCTTCACCTTCACTGCGGGTTCCCCTCTCGATGTAGAGATCGTCGAGATCAAGTCGCGCGGATCGTTGCTGGATATCGGCGAACTGGAGGAAGTGAAGGTGGGTCGGGAATGGAACCTGTCCCTCACTGCCAAGGCCAATACTCGACCGGCGTTGATCAAGGAAAAGCTTGTGATAGAGGTCCTGACCAGTGACGGTGAGGAACGAACCCTTGATTTCCTGGTTCAAGTCGATCATCGCCCTCGGATCGTGCTCCAACCGAAACAAAATCTGAAGTTCCTTAACCGAGAGACGAGCAAGTTACTCGGTGGAGGGGAGCCGTTGGAGAAGAGCATCCTGGTGACCGGGGGAGATAAGACCATCGAGTTCGAGGTGACCGGAGTTCAACTCGATCCAAAGATTGCCGATGCGTTCCAGACCAGGATCGAGGTTGTCTCTCCAAAGAAGAGCTATCGGGTCTGGGTCACCTTGTCGGAGTATCAGAGTAAGCCCACGGTGCTGGGAAAACTGAAGATTCAGACCAATGACGAGGTTCGCAGCGAGATCTCGGTCTGGGTGATGGGGCAATTCCGCCAAGCGGGCAAGAAAACGAGCCGCTGAATCTCCGAGGCGCTGAATCGCAGTGAAGTTTGGTGATGGCAAGAACGCCGGGGAACCTGATCAGGTTCCCCGGCGTTCTTTTTATAGAGGAGTGTCGTTCCGGCCCACTCACCCACAGGTCGATGACGAAGATCAAACCGCATCGATCGCTAGTGCCTGGGGAGACGTGTCAGACCTGTCTCTCCTGTCTCGCCTGTTCATGGTGTCGCGCGACAATCGCCAAACCTGTCAGTTTTTGTTTTTACTGTCCAGTGTTCACCCGGTGCAGGATAATCTAACAGGTCTCGAAGTTCTGGTTCATCCGGGGATGCCAGAGTTTGAGTTTATCGAAACGACTATTCGGTAACTATCTACCGATTCATTTGGAGCACCCATGTTACACCTGAGGCCGATACTGAGGCCGATACTGAGGCCCATACTGAGGCCCATACTAGGAGCCACTCCACTGGTGATGGTGATCAATTCCCTGCTGTGGGTCTCGATCAGCTGGGGTCAGCAGGTCCCATTCAACAGCCCGATTCCGACCGCCACCGGCATCTCGATCCGCGATTCGGCCACCGCCGATATCGATGGCGACGGAATTCTAGATTTGATCGCACTCAATGGCCAGGGGGTCATCACCATCAGCTTTGGATTTGGAACCGGTGCTCATGGGAACCGGGTGCGGATCGATCCAGGTGCAGGAGTCGACGGGTTGGTCCGCTCGCTCGACGTGGGGGATCTCGATGGAGATGGCGACATGGACATCGCGATGGCGTGGGCGACTCCGAGCGATCCTGGTGGATACATCTCGGTCTACATCAATGGAGGTGGGGTGCTGGGTCCGCGCCTCGACATCCCGCTCGATAGCCAGGTGAATCGGACTCCTTTTGATCTTCAACTTTGCGATGTGAATGGGGATGGGCGAGACGATATCGTCTGCTGCACCAATGTACTCAATCTCATCATGCAACCGGCTTCCTTGACAGTGATTCGATCACTGGGAGCCGTCAGCGGTGGAGGAGTTCTGTTCTCTGCTCCTTCACATACCGAGTTTTCCTCGCTGGCCACGGATGTTCTCGCACATGATCTGGACGACGATGGCGATCTCGATGCTGTGATGGCCTGTCGAGATGGAAACATGTTCGTGTGCTTGGAGAACGATGGAACCGGCGTCTTCACCGTGGCCTCTTCCATCTTCTTTCCGCTGTTACCCCACCCGTACTCGATCGTAGCCGATGACTTCAACGGCGACGGTACTCAGGACGTGGTGCTGGGGACCTGGATGACCAAGTCACTGATCTTGCTCGAAGGAAACGGAACTCTCGGATTCCTCGAGGGAGATGAGATTCCACTGGGAGTGTTTGGGTGGGGACTGATGCAACGGATCGGTATGGCGGATATGGATGGAGATGGCTTTCAGGATATCATCGCTCCATTCTCTGGAGGGGTGGTCGCTACCCGCTTCAACGAGGGCGATGCGAGATTCCTCGATGAATCCGCGTTCTTCAGTTACCAGGGGCCGCTCGAGGTTCGCTTTGCCGACCTCGACGCCGATGGAGTGGTCGATCTGTGGATGGATCACAGCGATCTCGAAGTGATCACGGCATTCTGTGGACCGCAAAATATCAGTGGTTACTTCCATCTTGAACCGCAGAGAGTGGCTGCCGGGCTACCGGCGCTGATCCCGCTGCAGGTGGCTGCCAACCGTGCCATCGAAGCCTATGACGTGGCGATCGAACTGGATCGTAGCCTGCTCACTCCGACCGGATTGACCCCCTCTGCCGAGGTGATGGCGGCGACCGGGCCCGCCGGCCCCGCCTTGTGGGTGGTGGATCTTGGCAGCGCTCCCACCGATCGGGTCCTGTTGAATTGCGATCTGGGGCTCCCGTCCGGCTTTGGCCTGGGAGCGGGAGTGGTGCTGGATTGCGCCGATTTACAGGTCGAGGTGGCGCTGGTTCCCAACCCGCTGCAAACCGCCGTCGCTCCGATCGGGATCAATGGCACCTCCACTGCCCTGATGAGGCTCTCTGGCGGAGTCATGGTGCAGGCGTCACTCTCCGCAGCGCTGATCGATATCGAGATCCCGGTGCCGTTTCTCCGCGGAGATGCCAATGACAATGGCGTCGTGAACATCGCAGATGCTGTGGTGATCTTGCGCCGGATGTTCGGCATCGATCCTCCAGGAACTTGCCTGGCGGCTGAAGACGCCGACGGCGATGGCGGCACCGACATCGGCGATGCGGTTCGAGTGGTGACCTACCTCTTTAGCCTCGGGGATCCTCCTGCA
>Ga0114993_10002449_pt1 | contig 20239 bp, 21 predicted proteins | sample ArcticOcean_MG_C_FD_87042 | JGI IMG/M metagenome (GOLD analysis project Ga0114993, IMG submission 87042) | Marine microbial communities from western Arctic Ocean - ArcticOcean_MG_CB2_150 | ecosystem: Environmental > Aquatic > Marine > Oceanic | place: Arctic Ocean: Canada Basin | collected...
ATGATCCACTTCCAGCACCACATGGTGCCGCTGCTGGGTATCCTGGACCACTCATTGGCTGTCGGTGACCACGACCTGTCAGACTTCGTTCGCACGGCTTTCGAGTGGGGCAAGACCAAGGGCGACGCCTTAGTCGGGTACTTCCCGGAGAACATCGACAACGTCAACGAGTTCGAGGCCTCCGAGTTGTGCGAGGTGGCGGGGATGACGGGCCTAGCCCTCAAGCTCAGCGCCGCCGGACTCGGCGACTACTGGGACGATGCCGACCGCTGGCTGCGCAACCAGTTCGCCGAGGGCCAGCTTACACGCTCCGACTGGATATCTCATATGGCCGAGGGCGGACTGGTTAGCGCCAGGTCACGAATCCCGCTATCAGCGATTGGTGCGCCGTTGGGCAACATCGATCCCTCGCGAGTAGACCCAGAGAAGCTGGGAGCGATGTCGCTGGAATCCGACACTATCGATCGAGTGCCCGAAAGAAACCTGGGCGGTTTCGCAGGATGGCCCACAGCCAATGACTGGTTCGTCGGCCACGGCTCGGGCATGATGGCCTGCTGTACAGGCAATGCCACTCGAGCGCTGTACTATGCCTGGGAGCACATGATCAGCTATGCAAATGGCACGTTGAGTGTGAATCTCCTGCTAAATCGACCGTCTCAGTGGGCCGATATCCACAGCCACATCCCCTACGCGGGCCAGGTGGACGTGAAGATGAAACAGGCCGTCGGCAAGCTGCGCATACGGATACCCGAGTGGGTCTCGCCGCCCGAAGTAGCCTGCGCTGTGAACGACGACGACCGCCAGCTCGGTTGGGACGGCCGGTACGCCGTGATCGACAAGATAGCCCCGGGCGACAAGGTGTCGCTCACGTTCCCGATCTCGGAGCGCCGACGCGAGACGGACATTCAGCACCAGCGCTACCACCTGATTACCCGCGGCAACGAAGTGGTAGACATCTACCCACGAGGCCGCTTCCACCCGCTCTACCAGCGGGACCACTACCGCAACGACCAGACCCGATGGAAAATGGCAGACCGGTTTGTTTCCGAGGAGTCCGTTACCTGGTAGCATTTTTGGACAACCTAACGACAGTACTTCGACCGAACTGAGGAGGACCAATGAGAATCGATAGCCTGGATGTCTATCACGTCAAGATGCCGTTGATATACCCGTGGCGAACCTCGTACGGCGAGGATTACGACATCCACTCGGTACTGGTCAGGGCCACGAGCGGCGAGCACACCGCGTGGTCTGAGGTCTGCTCCCTGCAGGCTCCCGCCTACCTCCCAGAGTCCGTGCTTTCGGTGTTTTCTCATATCACCGAATTCTTCGGTCCACACGTCGTTGGACGCGAGTACGATACGGCCGACGAAGTCAACGATCGGCTGGCAGTCTTCAAGGGCAATAGCTTCGCGAAGGCTGGCATCGAGGAGTGCTGGTGGACCCTCCAGACCAAGATCACCGGGACGCCTCTCCATCGGCTCCTTGGCGGCGAGACACGTGAGGTATCCGCCGGGGCCGACTTCGGAATCCAGGACTCCTACGACATGCTGCTTGGCAATATCCAGCAGGCAGTCGACGCCGGCTTCCCCCGCATCAAGCTCAAGGTCGGTCGCGGCTGGGACCTAGAGATGCTGCAAATAGTGACGAGCACATTCCCCAAGATGACTTTTCACATCGACTGCAACTCGGGCTACACCCTGGACGACCTGCCCTTCTTCAAAGCCATCGACCCAATGGGCCTGGCCTTCATCGAGCAGCCTCTCAACTACGCCGACATCCTCGATCACGCAGAGCTCGCACGCCAGATTGAGACACCCATTTGCATCGACGAGACGGCGGTGAGCGTCAAGGCGGTTGAGCAGGCCATAAAGGTCGGCGCGTGCAAGTACGTCAACATCAAGCCGGGTCGGATCGGCGGGCTGGCGAACTCGATAAAGGTCCACGACATCTGCCGCGATGCCGGTATTCCAGTCTGGGTCGGCGGCATGCTGGAGTCTGCGGTCGGCGCGGCCTTGTGTGTGGAAATCGCCACCCTGCCCAACTTCATTTATCCGGGCGACCTGTTCCCATCGTCACGGTTCTATACCCAGGACATGGCCGACACGGACATGGTGCTGACGCCGCAAAAGACCTTCTTGCCTTTCGAGGGTGCGTTGCCGGTCCCCGACCCCGAGCGCCTGGCAAGTATGACCGTCCAGTCCAAGACCGTCGTTCCGGCGAGTTAGAGAGTGCGACTGCTGCTCATCGGGTGTGAGTACACCGGAAAGCAGACCCTCGCTGTCGGCATCTCGCAGTGGATGATCCGCACAATGGGCGTGCCCTACGTCCGCTGGCACGACCACTTCGTCGTTCCACGCCTCGACGGGCACATGATCGTGCAAGGCGACGACGAGGCAGCGGTGCCCGGCAAGGATGACGCCGACCTCAACACCGCCGACGACGAGGCTCAAATTCTCACTCTGCGTCCCGGGGTATTGGAACAACTGCAGCGGCACATGATATGGCGTCACCTGCACCCCGACATGTACCGCGACGACGACGTGCTATCCATCAACCACTACTACGCCGACGCGGTGTATGCCCCCATCTACCACGGCTACGGCGAGCCGGGCAGCTTTTCGGACCGCCTTCAAAGGGCCCGCGAGTGGGACATGGAGCTATTGGACCTGGCGCCAGACACCGTGCTGGTGCACATGCAGGCTGACGCAAAGACAGTTCGCAAGCGCATGGCCGCGTCCCCGGCAAGGAAGGGGCCGTTGCGTCAGGAGGAGGTGCAGCTGGTATTGCAGCGCTTCCGTGAGGAGTTCGACCAGTCGCTACTTCACGTTAAGATTACCCTGGACACCACAGAGTCGACGCCTGGCCAGACTCTGAAGAGGTTCTTGGAGGAGGTCGAGCCGTACCTGTCCCACATCGACCGGCTTCGCATTCTCTCGGGCCTTGGCCCACCGGCTTGACATCCCCCAAACTTCCGCGTTGACTAGCAGCCGAGACACTACACGCATTCGATCGGAACAGACACCCTGAGGAGAGACGAACAGATGATCAATCGAGACCGAATGGTAAAGACCTTTATGGATTTGGCAGTAATTGACAGCCCCTCCGGCGAGGAGGACGAGATCGCCGTGGACCTACGCGGACGCCTCGAGGCGCTGGGATTGACCGTGCGTGCCGACGACTTCGGCAACCTGGTAGCTCGTGAGGGCCCCGAGACCCCACTGCTCCTGTCAGCCCACATGGACACGGTCGAGCCGGGTCGCGGCATAAAGCCTTCCGTGGACGGCGATCGTATCGTCACGGACGGGACCACTATCCTGGGGGGCGACTGCAAGGCAGGCATAACCGCCATTCTGGAGGCGGTGCAATCCGTCCTCGAAGACGGCTCCGAGCACATTCCGATCGAGATCTGCATCACTCGCGCCGAGGAGACAGGTCTGTTGGGCGCGCGGAACCTGGACTACTCCCTAATTAGCGCCAAGGAATCGATCGTCATCGACCGCGAGGGCCCTCCGTCTCGAATCACTTCCATGTCCCCGACATACGTCGGTTTCGACCTGCAAATTACCGGACGCGCCGCCCATGCGGGAATAGAGCCTGAAAAGGGCCTATCGGCGGTGTTGATCGCCTCCGAGATCATCACGAGGCTGCCTCAAGGCCGCCTCGATGATCAGACAACCTTTAACGTTGGCGTGACAAAGGGCGGCCTGGTCAGGAACGCCGTTCCGCTGAGCGCCTCCGTCGTGGGCGAGTTCCGCAGTACGAACCTGGAGGCAATTGACGACATCCGCGCTCGCATCGACGGAGTGCTGACCGAGGTTCGAGGCATGTTCCCCGAAGCCACGATTGAGGACGACCTGCACACCGACTTCGAAATGTTCGCGCTCACCGACGACGATCCCGCCACCAAAAGGGTCAAGACCGCCCTGCGCAGCCTGGGCATGGAGCCCACGATGTCGCCGTCAGGCGGCGGTTCCGATGCCAACGTCTTTCGGCAAAAGGGAATTGCCGCAGTCGTCGTGGGCATGGCGGACACCAACATGCACACGCTACAAGAGTTCGTCACAATCCCCGACCTGGTCGACGCGGCACACCTGGTAGAGACGATGCTAAGGCCAGGAGGCTGGAGCTAGGCGCCGCCGAGGAGTGGAGAGGGCACCGCCATACCGGCGCGCGCCCCTCTTGATTAACCACGGCAGTCGGGTCCTAGCGACGTGAGGGTGCCACTGATAGGTTTGCCTATGTAATATCCGCTTCGGAGTCCAAAATGCACGTCGATCTTGCATACGGAAAAGGCTCGCTGACCATCGAGGTCCCCGACGACTGCACGACGGTCATCGAGCCGACGCACCTGCCCGGCCTGCCAGACGTTGAGGCGGCTCTGGTATCCGCGCTGCGCAACCCCATCGGAACGCCCCCTCTACGGCGTCTCGTTGGACGTGGCCAGACGGTGGCAATTTCTATTTGCGATATCACCAGGCCGATGCCATCCGCGACCCTCCTCCCAGTCTTGATGGGAGAACTCTCTCACGTCCCCAACGACCAGATCGTGATACTGGTCGCCACCGGCACCCACAGGGCAAACACGAAAGCTGAGATGGAGGCGATGCTTGGTCCAGAGATCACCCAGAACTATGAGGTGGTCAACCACGATGCCTTCGACAAAAGCTCGCTGGCCCCTCTGGGGGAGACCATTGATAAGGTCCCAGTCCAAATCAATCGCAGGTTCTTCGACGCCGATATCCGGATTACCACAGGATTCGTCGAGCCTCATTTTTTCGCGGGATTCAGTGGCGGTCCCAAAATGGTCGCCCCAGGTCTGGCGGGGTTCGACACGATCCTGGGGCTTCACGGAGCAGGGCTCATCGCCCACCCCAATTCAACATGGGGCATCACCGAGGGCAACCCCATTCACGAAGAGATACGCCGTATAGCTGCCAGGGCCAACGTCGACTTCAGTGTCGATGTCACCATCAACCGGGACCATGACATTACGACAGCCTACGCCGGCGAGCTGTCAGCCGTACACCGCGCGACATGCCAGGTCGCGAAACGAACAGCGATGCGACCTGTCTCGGCGCCCTTTGATGTGGTGGTCACGACCAATAGCGGCTACCCACTCGACTTGAACCTTTACCAGGCCGTCAAAGGAATGTCGGCTGCCGCGCAGGTGGTGAAGAGTGGAGGGACAATCATATGCGCTGCAGAATGTAGTGACGGCATCCCCGACCACGGAGAATTCGGAAGGCTCCTGGCCTCACGGGAATCCCCTGCCGAACTACTGGAGATGATTACCACGGAGGGGTTTGCCAGCCACGACCAATGGCAGGTCCAACTACAGGCACAGATACTGATGCGCGCCAAGGTCTATTTGAAGTCTAGTTTTCTGACAGAAGATCAGATCCGCTCGGCACACCTGCAGCCGGCGGAGGACCTTCAGGCCACAGTACTTGAGGCGTTAGATCGCCACGGGAAGGAAGCGCGCCTGTGCGTATTGCCCCAGGGACCACAGACAATACCGTACCTGAAAAATGAAGGGTAGCGGACGAAGGATAGGCAGGGATCGTGGAGAGGGACTGGGTGATCCCCAAAGGATCAGTTCCACTGCAGCCGCAGGGCCCAGACAATGTCGGTGCTTCAGTCGACTCATCAGCTGATTATGTTGAGGTAACCAGAGAGGCGCCGCCCCTTGATAGGAGGCGCCTCTCCGGTCCAAAAGAGCAATTACTCGATCGTCGCGACGGCGCCAGCCTCTTCGAGGGCCGTCTTTGCCGCTTCGGCGTCTTCCTTGCCCACAGCCTCTTTAACATTGGCCGGGGCGCTTTCCACCAAATCCTTGGCCTCCTTAAGGCCCAGGGTCGTGACGGAGCGGACTGCCTTAATCACGTTGATCTTTTTGTCGCCAATCTCCTTGAGCACGACGGTGAACTCCGACTGCTCTTCTTCTTCTCCAGCGCCCGCACCATCAGCAGCGGGGGCTGCAGCAACGGCGACAGGAGCTGCCGCGCTTACACCAAATGTCTCTTCAAGCTCTTTTACGAGCTCGGCCAGGTCCAGTACCGACATTCCCTTAATTGCTTCTAGTATCTCTTCTTTGGTGGTCACGATTCACTCCTTCGCGTATTTACGACAGTCTATTGAAAGCTCTGGCAAGTCGCGACAGCGCGCTGACTCACCCCTTTTTGAACTTGATAGAAAGACAGGATCAAGCCTCAGCTTGCTCCGCCCCGTCTCCGGCCGCCTGAGCATCTACATGACGTTGCAAGACCCGAGTCAGTGCGGCCACAGGCCCGTTGAGCACCATTGCCAGGCCAGTTATAGGTGCTTGCATCTGACCGAGCAACTTAGAAACGAGCTGCTCTTTGGACGGCAACGCCGACAATGCCGCTATTTCATCAGTGGAGAGTGCTCGACTCCCCAGAAGACCGCCACGAATCTTAAGACCGATCTTGAATTTGTTAATAAACTCGGTCACCGCCTTTGCAGGCACGACCGGATCCTCAAATCCGAAGGCTATCGCCGTTGGACCCTGGACAACCTGCATGACATCGGGCATCCCAGCTGCCTCCGCCGCACGTTCCGTGAGTCTATTTTTGACTACGCGGAACTTAACGCCTTGCTCGCGCAAAGACTTTCGCAGACTTGTCATGTCAGTGACCGACACACCACTGTGGTCAGCAGTTACAATCGCAGTGGAACTCTCGAGCAGCTCACGCAGCTCATCAACCTCTTTCAGCTTTCGATCTGTAGGCACCTTTCACCTCGGACAAAAAAATCCCCGAGCCGCAGACTCGGGGGGAAGGTACGTTGGCCATTTGACCGTACGCACAATTCGCCTCGGCGGGCTGGCAGTTTAATCCGCCGTTTGGCGGAGCCCGCTGTCTGCGGCAGTAAGCTCTATTCTACCTTTAGGGCAGCGACTGTTGCAACATCCAACTTGACGCTAGGGCCCATCGTAGTTGTCAAGAACGCTGAGCGAACGAACTGGCCTTTCACGCCGCCGGGTCTGGCGCGAATTATGGTGTCCATCAGCGCTGTCAGATTATCCAGCAACTGCGACTCCTCAAAGCTCGCCTTGCCGATAACAATGTGAATAATCGCCGATCGGTCTAGTCGGTATTCGACTCTGCCCTTTTTCGCATCTGAAACAGCCCTCGCCATATTGTCGGGCTGCACAACGGTTCCGGTCCTGGGGTTGGGCATCAGGCCGCGACGGCCAAGGATCCGGCCCAGTTTCCCGATTTTACCCATCATGTCCGGCGTGGCTATCGAAACGTCGAAATCGGTCCAGCCATCCTCAATTTTCTTGATCAGATCGTCGTTGCCCACGTGGTCCGCGCCCGCCTCCTCGGCGGTTGCCATCGCTTCACTCTGGGTGAACACAACAATCCGAACCTGCTTGCCGATGCCATGGGGGAGGACAGTAACACCACGCACCTGCTGATCAGCGTGTCTTGGGTCCGCGCCGGTACGAAGGTGGAGTTCCACTGTCTCGTCAAAGCTCGCGGTCGCGGTCTCCTTGATGAGCGCGATCGCCTCGGCGGGTTGATACTCTGTTTCTGCTTCCAACAACGTTACTGCCGTAGCGTAGCGTTTACCGTTCTTCGGCATCTGCAAGTCCTCTCAATACGTCCGTTTAAGCGTCGGACGAGTCTATAAGTATTCCCATGCTACGGGCGGTACCCGCCACTACACGCATCGCGCTCTCGATGTCGGCCGAGTTCAGGTCACGCATCTTCATTTCCGCTATCTCGCGGACTTTGGATGAAGAAATCGTGGCCACTTTCTCGGACTGGGGCGTTGGGCTGCCCTTTTCGATTCCTGCGGCTTTCAGAAGGAGAGCCGAGGCAGGAGGTGTTTTCAGTTCAAACGAGAATGAGCGATCTTCGAATACCGTCAGCACTACAGGCACAATATTGCCGGCCTGAGGTGAAGATTTTTCGTTGTATTCCTTGACGAACGCCATTATGTTGACACCGTGCTGTCCTAGCGCGGGGCCAACGGGAGGAGCCGGAGTTGCCTTACCGGCTTCAATTTGAAGCTTGATGATCGCTTTTACTTTTTTCGCCACAAGTCGCCTCTCAGTTCATTATTCGCTGTTTGAATTAGGGGAGCCGTCTCGCAGGCGACGCCACCAGATCAGGTCTTTTCCACCTGCAAAAAGTCGAGTTCCACGGGAGTCTCACGTCCAAAGAACGATACCAATACTCTGAGTTTCGATCGCTCGGTGTACACTTCGTCGATGACACCCATGAAGTCGACAAACGGCCCGTCTGTGATCCTGACCATCTGGTCCTTTTCGAGACCGACCCGGAGCCTCGGCTCCGAGGACTCTATCTGGCGCAGAATGTTCCGGACTTCCTCTTCTTCTAGAGGCACCGGCTTCGGGCGTCCTTCTCGCTCATCTTCAGCCGAGACGAACCCCATCACACCGGGAGTGTTTCTGACCACATACCAACTTTCGTCGTCCATCCTCATGTGGATGAGTATGTAGCCAGGGAATATCCTGTTCTGCTTGGGCTTGCGCTGGCCCCCTTGAATTTCCACTTCTTCCTCGGTCGGAATTACGACCCGGAAGATCTTGTCCTTCACGTCCATCGTCTCCACACGAAGATCAATATTCTTCTTGACCCGTTCCTCCTGACTGGAGTACGTGTGAATGATGTACCAACGCGGCTCGATTTCTTTTTCTATTTCGGTGGCCATTATGGTTGTAGGATCCGATCCATCAACTCGCCGAAGCCGAGGTCGACCATACCGAGGAAGAGCCCTATGACTCCGGCAACGGAGATCACCATTATGGTGAGCCGAACCGTTTCCTGACGCGACGGCCAGGTGACACGGCGCAACTCCGAGATGGTCTCGCCTACGAAGCGAAAGTTAAAGGCCCTGCGCGCTACTTGCGCACTAGCCTTGCTTGACGCCCCGGTGTTCTTGGCCACAGTACTATCTAACCTCTCGATGGAGCGTGTGGACCCGGCATCGAGGACAGTACTTCTTCAGCTCCAGGCGATCAGGCGTGTTGCGCCTGTTCTTGGAACTGTGGTACGTCCTCTCTCGGCACTCGGTGCAGCCGAGATTGACTAGTATTCTCTGTTCTCCTCTACGCGGCATGGTTTCTCTCTACCTCGCGCCCGTTACTTGGTTACCTGGATGATTACGCCAGAGCCCACGGTGCGACCGCCCTCACGAACGGCGAACCGAAGCTGCTCGGTTATGGCAACAGGCATGATGAGCGTTACACCCATCTCAATGTTGTCTCCGGGCATCACCATCTCTACGCCGTCCGGGAGTGTAATCTCCCCGGTGACGTCGGTAGTGCGAATGTAGAACTGCGGCTTGTAGCCGCTGAAGAACGGCGTATGCCTTCCGCCCTCTTCCTTGGTCAGCACATAGACCTGTGCCTGGGCCTCAGTGTGAGGCGAAATACTCCCAGGGGCGCAGAGCACTTGCCCTCGCTCGATTCCCTCCCGGTCAATTCCGCGCAAGAGCAGCCCAAGCGCATCGCCTGGCTCGCCCTCGTCCAGCGTCTTGTGGAACATCTCTACGCCGGTCACGGTGGTAGTCGTGGTGTCTCTCATGCCCACGATCTCAACAGTCTGGCCAACCTTGACCATACCCTGCTCCACTCGACCAGTCACGACTGTACCGCGACCCTTGATGCCGAATACGTCCTCGACTGGCATCAGGAACGGCAGGTCTTTCGGCCGATCAGGGACCGGTATGTAGCTGTCTACTGCGTCCATCAGCTCCCAGATACCCTTGCCCCACTCGGATTCCCTTGACAGGTCTTCCGCCTCAAGGGCATTCAAGGCACTGACCCGCACGATGGGAATGTCGTCGCCCGGGAAGCCGTACTCCGTCAGAAGCTCTCGGAGCTCAAGCTCCACCAGCTCCAACAGCTCCTCGTCATCCATCGCGTCGATCTTGTTCAGGGCGACTACCATGGCGGGAACCTCAACCTGGCGCGCAAGCAGGATGTGCTCACGTGTCTGAGGCATCGGCCCGTCCGGCGCACTTACCACGAGGATAGCGCCGTCCATCTGAGCGGCACCCGTGATCATATTCTTGATGTAGTCAGCGTGACCCGGGCAGTCCACGTGGGCATAGTGCCGGGTCTCGGTCTGATACTCCACGTGCGTAATAGCGATCGTGACACCACGCTCCCGCTCTTCGGGTGCGTTGTCGATCGAATCGAAGGCCCGGAAGTCGGCACCCCCCGCCTGTGCCATCGTTTTTGTGATGGCGGCGGTCAGCGTCGTCTTGCCATGGTCAACGTGACCGATGGTCCCAACATTCAGATGCGGCTTGTCTCGTACGAACTTTTCCTTTGCCATTCCTTCTCCTCGGCGTTTTCTAAGCCCTCAAGCAGATTCGAACTGCTGACCTCGTTCTTACCAAGAACGCGCTCTACCTACTGAGCTATGAGGGCGTGCTTGTAATACGCTCATCGATCCCGGTGGTGGTGGAGGGAGTAGGATTCGAACCTACGTAGCCCTTCCGGGCGCCAGATTTACAGTCTGGTGGTATTAACCACTCACCCATCCCTCCGCAAGGCCGCAATCTAGTTTAGCACAGCAATATACCCTTTCCAAGACTCCTCCCCAAACTTCACCTCAGACTCGGCGCAAAGCCGCCCGAAAATCCTTGCGTTTCAGGGGGAATCAGACTCAAGAAGGGAACCAAAACCAGAGCATCTGCGGGTACGTGAACATGATACCATCTCGTGCCTCTCCTTGTCTTCAAGTTCGCCGATATGTCACTCAACAGGGAGATGGCGCGGCAGCATTAATGAACGGTGATCGCTATGAAGATATACATAGGCGGCGGTCCGGGCGCCGGCAAGACGACTCTTTCACGTCGTCTTGCTGCCAAGCTTGACGTTCCGTTCTACGAGCTGGACAGACTCCTAAACCGCGGTATAGACGGTGGAGAACCATTCGAGGCAGCCGCCGCCAAGGTACTGGCAGAAATTACGGCAAATGACACATGGATCGCCGAAGGCTCGTACCTGGGTTGGCTGGAGCCACTGCTGATCTAGGCCGATCTGATCGTGTTTTTGGATGTGCCCTGGCGGATCGCCTCCTAACGAATCGTCTCTCGCCATGTCTGTAGACCGTCAGCGACAATGGGACACATCTGAGGGGTTCATCGGCCTAAATAGCAAAAAGGGCCTCCCAGAAATCTGGAAGGCCCTTTTGTGATGCCGAGGCGACAGCCCCAGAGGGGACTCGAACCCACTAACCTGCCGATTACAAATCGGCTGCGCTACCGTTGCGCCACTGGGGCATGTCAAGAAAGGCTGCGCCTCATGCGATAGCCTGAGCTACATTCTAGTCGGGGGCCGAGCGGCGGTCAATCTATTGGTGCGGCTGCGCTAGGTAATCGAGCCTTCCGTGACATAGCCAATTAGCTTGTATACGAGCTTGGCTGCCGTGAAAGCGCAGGCTTCCGGGCCTTCCGGTGGGCTCAGCTCGGTGATGTCGAATCCGACGATGCGGCGTGACCCCGCCACGGCTCTGAGCAGTGCGGTCACGTCTGACCAGCCCATGCCGCCCGGCTCCGGGGTGCCCACAGCAGCCATCAGCGACGGGTCCAGCACGTCCAGATCGATGCTGACATAAACGTTGTCGGACAGACCCTCCAGGGCCCAGGTGGCGATGTCTCGGACGTCGCCACCGGCTGCAGGCCAGTACCAGATGGGCACCGGCTTGCTATCGGCAAACACGCGCTCCTCAGCACTCATGCTGCGTACTCCCACCTCCACCAGCGGGGTCGACTCCGCAACCCGCCTGGCTACACAGGCGTGACTCCAGGGGCTGCCCATGTACTCGTCTCGTAGATCGGCGTGGGCATCGAGGTACAGGACCGTCAGATCTGGATAGACGTCGCGAAACGCCGTCACTGCGCCTATGGTGACCGTGTGCTCGCCGCCCAACACGCCCACGAGTTTCCCTGTCTCGGCGAGGGGACGTACTGCGCGCTCTATACGTCCCACCATCGCCTCGGGACCGCTGACGTCGGCCTCTACCTCGGCAGCTGTGTAGATTCCGACCTCGGAGATGTCGCGATCCAGCTCTATGTCGTAGTCCTCGAGCTGCCTAGAGGCGGTGATGATCGCCTTCGGCCCATAGCGCGAGCCGGTGCGGTACGAGGTTGTAGAGTCGTAGGGAACTGGAAGGAGGACGACGCTGGCATCGTCGAGGCTCCTGGCGTCGTGGGGAGAGTCTAGGAAGGTGTCCCAGTGGTGCGGCGTTTTGTCCGCCTCACCCATCGGTAGGTCCGCCGCTAGAGACGATTGACGAGCGCTCCCTAACCATCCCGGTGTGGGCCTCGGACGGTGTGGAGTACTCGGTCCCACGGTCCATCCGCCACACCTTGACCTCGGGCAGCCCGAATGTCGTCTTAACGTCCTCCAGCGCGTCGTCCGTGTTGAAGTCCTTGCAGGAGAAGATGTCGATGTTTACGTAGCCCCGGTCAGGGAAGGTGTGGATGCTGATATGGCTCTCGGCGATGAGCACAAAGCCGGACACACCCCAGTCCTCTACTACCGGCCCGTGGTAGGTATAGACTTGGGGCGCGATCATCTTGGTCATGCCGATGGCGTCCGGGTACTCGTCGAGGAACGTACGCACCAGCTCTTCGTCCTGTAGCTTCGCCGTGTCTGCGCCATATCCGTCAACAACCAGGTGCAAAAGGGGTGCCTCACTATCCGTATTAGCTTGAGAAACGCGGCGCAAATCCGGTCCGCGCGAGGTTCGAGGAACAAGCGTAACACCGTTGCCGGGGGCCAGACAATAGAAGGCAATACGAGCAGCGTCTCAGGGGGTGGTGCTACGCGACTTCGGGTGGCCGAATCTCTCGCCACTGCTCGGCCAGCATCGAGTACACGAGCTGGTCCAAGTAGCGGTCGTGGAGCAACTGTACCTGCCTCAGCACACCCTCCTGCGTGAAACCGAGCCTCTCGGGGATCGCCCGGCTCCGCGCGTTATCGGTCGCGCAGCGAATCTCCACCCGGTTGAGCTTCATCTCCAACAAGGAATGGTTCACCAGTGCCTCGCACGCTCGAGTCATGATCCCTTTGCCCTGGTGTCCTGCAGCGAGCCAGTAGCCGATAGAGGTGCTGCGGTTGGCGTGGTCTGTGCCGTGGAAACCCACGCTGCCGGCCAGTTCGCCTCGATGGAAGATTCCGGTCTGGAAGCCGTCGCCGTCTTTTTCTTGCTGGATGCTGCCGCGGATGAACTCGCGTCGGGCACCGAGGCTCTGATCGGCATCCGGCCAGGGCAACCAGACAAGGAGGTGCTCATGCTCGCGCTTCAACACTTCGTGGAGGGCAGGTGCGTCATCGATGTTGTACGACCGAATTAGCGTGTCGTCGTCGAGCCTGTGCGTGAACATGGGGCCTCCGAGAGAGAGGAAAAATATATGTGAGGGACACCCACACACTCCCGGCAAAGGGGCTGCTCCCCTCTGCACACCCACTATGAATTTCCCCTCCATTCAATGAAAGGAGCGATTCTGAAAGTGTAACGCAGTGGGGCTCGCGATCACGATGGATACGGGCAGACCCAGCCCAGCCCCCAAAACGCGCTTGTAGCGCCGCCAAACTGGGGGCTAGGGGCGGTGGCTTCAGGTGGCGCCGGGTGCGTGGGAGTGGATCGGGATCACCTCGACGGCGAAGGAGGTCCACAGCAAAAAGCGTTTGGCGGAAATGGCGATGGTATCCGCCCAGGCCCCAAGTTTTTGGGACAGCAGGACATCAACGCCGCCGGTGGTTGCGGTGTGGTAGCGGGAGAGGTTCTTCCGCTGGAGGTAGGTGTCCACGGACACCTCGGGGCGACCGCCTCAGCCCAGGGGTGGGATGAAGTCTATCGCCGCCTTGCCCCCGCGCTCCTCGATGAGGGCGAGCGCTTCAGGAGATATAACGATATTCATCGAGTGTCAGGCTCCGTTGCTATCTGGATGCACACTTAAGATGCAAGCGCCGGGCTAGGGGATGCACCGACCTTAATGGTGATATTTCCCCCAACCGAAGAGAAGAACAACTATCTGAGGGACACACCCTAAGGCTCCTTTGCACAGGGCCTATCCCTCTGCACCCCTATACAACAACCCCTCGAACTTCGAAGTCCCTAGCCCCGCCTGCACTAAGCGTGCGCAGCACCTAGATTGTGAGGCGGCGGTAGAGGTAGAGCAGGCGCTCGGGCAGCTCGTAGATATCGTCCAACACCTCGTAGCCCATGCCCTCGGTCATCGTCTTGAGGTAGTCGTGCCCGTTCTTGTCTACCGTCAGGCAGAAGGCGTTGATATTCTTCTCTTTCGCCTCGTCGAGAGCCATCTTCGTGTCGTGAACCGCGTACTCCTTCTCGACTCCCTCGCGGCTGTATCCTCTATCCTGGGGCCGACCGTCGCTGATGAGGAACAACAGCTTTGTCCGCGCGTCCTGGGCCTCCAGTTTCATTGTGGCATGGCGAATGGCCGGGCCCATCCTCGTGGCATGCAAGGGCGCGATTCGGTCAATGCGCCGCTGGACGCGCTCCGACATAGGCTCGTCGATCTCCTTGACGGTATAGAACTCCACGTTCTCGCGGCCATAGCCCGAAAATCCGTATATACCGTAGAGGTCTCCAGTGGCCTCCAGGGCGTGAATGAGCAGGACCACCGCCTCCTTCTCCAGGTCGATGATCCGCTTGTAGGATCGGCGCATGCCTTCACCGCGGCGGCCTCGCAACCACACCATGTACTCGACCGGATCTTCGGGAGCCTCCCAGTCATCGGCGACCTTCTTCGATTCCTCGATGGCCTCCGCCGTCGAAGCGCTCGTGTCCAGCAGGAACACAACGGCCACGTCGCGCTGGACCTTGTTGCGCCTCCAGTAGATCTTGTCGTTAGATCCGGACCCGGTACGGGCGTCAATCACCGCCTCGATCACGTCGTCGATGTCTATCTCCTCGCCATCCTCGAGCCTGCGCACCTTGCGGAATGACTCCGGTACGAGCAGCTCGAACTGACGCCGTATCTGGCTTGCCAGAGCCCCATAGTTGTGCAGGGTCTCGCCGAAGTATGCGGCGTCTCCCTCGGCCATAGTCTTCTGTCGAACGATGCACCAGTCCGGCTTGTAGTCTGCGGCGCGAAAGTCCCATTCGTCGTAGACGAACGTCTGGGGCTCAGTCGCGTCGAGCGGACCGCCTTCGTCGTTGACATGGGAGAGGGGACCCTGGCCCATGCCAGGGGTCTGAGGCTGGCCAAGACCAGCCTCTTTTAGAAGATTGTCTGCGAACGCCCCCATCGACTCTTGCCCGGCCCCGTCGGAGTCGGGCGTATCCACTTCCGCGCTGGACTGGAGCATCTCCTCGACCATCTCTTGAGTGATCGACTCAGACCCTGCCTCAGCACCCTGGTCGCCCTCTTGCATACGAAGCTGGGTGAGCATCTGGACCAACTCGGGCTTGAAGTCGCCCCGGTAGTCCACATCCTCGCTGGGTGTGTACTCTTCGTCCTCTCCAGATTCGCCATCACCGGAACCCTGGGTGAGTTGCTCAACAGCTCCCTCGTCCGACTCGTCCTCACCCGAATCAACCTCATCCGGTAGGTCCAGATTCTCCCAATCATCGTCGGGAACCTGCTCGTTCGGGACCTTTGAGACGATGGCATACACTCGCAGCGTGGCCTCGGCCGAATCCTCAACGAGAGCCCCGAGAGCCTGCGCGCGTCTGGCGATGTTGGCTATCTTGGTCGCGGCGTCCTTCTGGCCGGATGGTACCGGCAGGCCTTTCGTTTGGCCCAGGCTGACCCTCACGAAGAACTCGACAAGCGCCTCACGAGCAGGCAACGACTTCACCTGCGGGCGGCCCTTAACTGCATCCTGCTGTACCGTAAGATAGCCCGATTTGATGCCCGGGTACTCGATCATTACTCTAGTATCCAGCCTCGCATCCTCGACGACGGTGAAGATGTCGAGTGCCAGACGCCGGTCCTCGAAGATATCGAAGAACCGCTGCATGTCGGTGATCCAGCCGCGCTCAGCGGAGCCGTCACGTTCGGCAATCACCTCTTCGATGGACACAGCCTTGGGCTGTTCCGCCAACTTAGGTCTCAAGTCCTCGAACAGGGTAGACGGCCTGTCGTACTCGAACTCAAAACTCCCGAACTCCAGGTGCGCGACCTGGTGGGTCGAAATGACCTTGAATAGTGAAAAGTTCTCAGGCTTTGTCGCGTAGCGGTCTGCCGTGGAGGGCACAAACACGGTCGTGCCCTCGGTGGTGGGTGCCTCTTTTGATATCCAGCCAATGTTTTTTTCGGTCAGTTCTTCGGACTCGGCAAGTTCAACTTCTGCTCCTGCCAGGGCCCGGCAGTACATCTCCATTAGGTCCTTGATGCGTGCGAACTCGACACTGGATGATAGCGATTCGAGGACGCTAAGCGACCGCGACGACTCCATCCTGAAGTATGCGAGGCCGCCATCACCATTGTCCGCCAGGATACCCATGCCCTCGCGGTGCCAACTCTCCAGTTGCCCCAGGGTTACTCGTTCTAGGGCTCCGGGGCTACTCTTAACGAACTCCGGCACAGAGGAAGGGGAGGCGCTCAGCATCGACTCGGCCAGTCCCAATATTGCTGAGTGGTGTTCGGCATCGACCCGACCTAGCGCGGTGGACATGTCCACCATGGCTGCGGGTACATTCTGGAGTTCGGCGTTGTGGAGTCCACGGGCCAGTTCCAGGAACCGCAGGCGTTGCTCGGATCGAATGTTTGGCAGAGACCGGCTAGCGGCATCAAACAGGCCTTTGACACTACGCCAACTAGTGTCGGCCATTGCAGTTCCAAAGGCGATGAGCATTCCTTTATCGTCACCAAGGAGCGGGAACACCTTCTTGCCTAGGGCCAGAACCTCGACTGCCATATCGTAGGAACGCCGCGACAGCCCGTCGAGGAACTTGACGAACTGTTCCAGTTCAGGAACCGTGAGGCTGGAAAGCAGATCGGGACTGGCCTCGAAGAACTTGCAGGCCAGCGTGCTGGACTTCCATGTCCCCTTATACAGGCTTCGCCCCATATCTGCCCAGGTGACGATATGGCGTGACCGGAGGCGTCCCATCGCACCAGGGCTGGCCTGGAAGTAGCATGTCGCCAGGCTCGGGGCCTCTGTGCACAGGTCGCGCCCACTCTCCATCCAGCGGAGGAAGTAGTTGAACGGCATGAGGCCGGCAACCTTGGGGCTCACACGAAAGTACTGGTTGGCAGCCTCCCAAGACCGGACTGTCTGATCGGCGAGCTGCAGCCCGACCTCAGCCCAGCGCTCAAGTTGCTCTCCGTCCAGTTCATAAGACAGGCGCGACCACGACTCATCGAATTGAAGAGATACGGCCTGCGGGTACTTTCCAAGCGCCAAGCGAATGCGCTCACCAGTCAGCTTCGTCCGCTCCTCCACGGGGCCTCCTCGTCTGGAACTCGCTCGAGAACCCTCAGCAGGTCGCCAAGAATCCTAGCAGTGGCTCCAAATATAACATGCCCTTCGAACAGGTAGACGTCGAATTTCCCTGTGCGACCATTACCGAACGGTACGTCCATCGGCACTGTTCCGTCCCTGACCAGGGTCGCAAGTGGCACCTCGACGACTTCGGCTACCTCACTGGCGCTCCTCGTAAAGCCGTAGGCGCCAGGTATCGTGCCAACAAATGGGTTTACGAAGTAGCCGGACGGGGTCGTCACTCCTCCGAGCGGCCCGAGCACTCCTACGTCCTCTGGGCGCACCCCCATCTCCTCAAAAGTCTCTCGCAGCGCTGCTTCCTCTGGCGATGCGTCTGTGGGCTCTATTCTGCCGCCCGGAAACGCCATCTCGCCCTTGTGGTCTTCGACCGTGTCGCTACGCTTGTTGAGGAGGATGTGGTACTCGCCGTCTCTCAGGTACAGCAATACGATGACGGCGGCCTGAATAAGAGCGGGGTCGGAGACGACTTGCCTGTCCACAGCGGAGAGGGCCTCACGAATGGCGGCCATCGGAGGTTCGAGCATCTACGCCCGCACAGAGCGCAGCACACGCACTAAGAATCCGCTCCGGTCTATCAAAAATCCAAGCGCCAAGGGGGGAAGAACCTCCGTGAGGCGGAAGGTGTCGTTGGGCTGGGCGGCATACGCGCTGCCCGCAAGCCAATCCCTCTACTCGAAAATAGAGGCGATAACCTCTTCGATACTTCCGTGGATCGACTTGTCGTCGGTCACCGCCCAGTTCACGGCCACCTGGCAAGCTCTCCGAGGGCTGATACCCTGGGAGATCAACTTGGCGGCGTAGATCAGCAAACGCGTGCTTGCACCCTCGCCCAGGCCATGCTCTCTCAGGTTGCGGACCTTTTCGCCAAGCTTGGCTAGCTGGACTGCCGTCTTGGTGTCTACCCCGCCCTCGTGCTCGATGATCTGGGCCTCTATTTCGGCCGGCGGAGAATCGAACTCGATGGCGATGAACCTCTGTCGGGTACTGTGCTTGAGGTCCTTGAGCGCACTCTGGTACCCAGGGTTGTAGGACAACACCAGCAGGAAGCCTTCCGCCGCCTCCAGCAACTCGCCGCGCTTCTCGATCGGTAGCATCCGACGATGGTCGGTGAGGGGATGGATCAGCACCGTGGTGTCTTTGCGAGCCTCAACGATCTCGTCGAGGTAGCAGATGCCTCCAGCCTTGACCGCCCTGGTCAACGGGCCGTCAATCCATATGGTGCTGTCGCCCTGGAGCAGGTAGCGACCAACTAGGTCGCTGGCGGTCAGATCCTCGTGGCACGCGATCGTGACCAGGGGAATGTTCAGGCTGTCGTCCGCGGAGACGGACCCATCGTCGGATTTCTGCTTCACTCTGGTCAGGGGCTGGCCAAGACGGTAGGACATATACTCAACAAAACGTGTCTTGCCGCAGCCGGTCGGCCCCTTGAAGAGCACCGGAATCTTCTGCTGGTAGGCTGCTTCGAACAGCTCCACCTCGTCTCCTACGGGTACATAGTAGGGCTCTTCTTTCAGGTGATACTCTTCGATAATATAGCTGCGGTATAAGGTCTTGGTTGGTGTGCTCATGTGGTAACGCTACTAGCTCCTGGCGCTGCGCTGGCCTCTATAGGGGCTTCCGCACGCTTCATTAGTCCCACTGGACCCGCTTTTCGTTCTTCCTGATTGTAGTCACTATATGCACGATGGTAGCGAATTAGGGTCAGGTCGCTAGCCGCTCCCACCACAGACTCTGGACACGCTCCGTGAGAAGCTCAAGGTTCCCGCCATTCTCTATCACAACGTCGGCGATTTCGCGCCTCTCGTCGTTGGTGGCCTGTGCGTGGACCCGCGCCTTTACTGCCTCAGCGTCCAGCCCTCCGCGGCTCACAGCCCGGTCAACGACAATGTTTTCCGGTGCGACGACGACCCATATTTCATCGATTAGCTTGGTCCAGGCAACATCCATACGAATGGCCTCAACCAGGAGCGCCACCTCGACAACGACTACCCTGCAGCCCTGATCGCGTAGCTGCCGCAGACGCTCTGCGATCAACTCTCGGGTGCGTGGATGGACGATGGCATTGAGGCGTTCGCGTTTGGAGGGGTTCTGGAACACCATCGTGCCCAGGGTATTTCTATCGATCTCCCCGCCAGATGTCAGGACTTGCTGACCGAACTCTTCAACGATTTCACTCCAGCCAGCAGTACCGGGCAGGTAGCTCTCGTGGGCCAGATGGTCCGCACTGAGAACCTCGGCGCCCAGCTTCCTTAGGATGTCGGCCGTCTCGGTCTTCCCGGCCCCGATTCCACCTGTTAGCCCTACTACTTTCACATACACCATGCCAGTCGTGAAAATCCTTGTCATGATAGCAACGCCCGTCTGCGGGGGTCAATAGCGCACCGTGGATAACTTAACCGCTCCTGCACTGTATAATGGGCCCGATCACCCTCGAAGGAGTAGCCGTGTCCACCAGGCTCAGGGACCTTCCAAGCGTCGACCGAGTCCTCTCCGACGAGCGAGTCGTGCGGCTGATCGCACGGTACTCTCGACGGGCCGTCACAGATCTGGTCCGTGCCGAGATGGACGCCTGCCGTGAGGCCGTCGGCGTCGGCGGCCCCGTACCTGCTCTCACCGAGATCGCCGCAGCCATCGAACGACGCGCTGCGGATCGGTGGCGGGAATGGCCCGGCGGCGTCATCAACGCCACAGGTGTTATTCTCCACACGAACCTGGGCCGTGCGCCGCTCAGCCGTGCCGCCCTGGACG
>Ga0114993_10002453_pt1 | contig 20213 bp, 22 predicted proteins | sample ArcticOcean_MG_C_FD_87042 | JGI IMG/M metagenome (GOLD analysis project Ga0114993, IMG submission 87042) | Marine microbial communities from western Arctic Ocean - ArcticOcean_MG_CB2_150 | ecosystem: Environmental > Aquatic > Marine > Oceanic | place: Arctic Ocean: Canada Basin | collected...
CGTAAGTGACACTGAACTGCCTTATGAGTTCGTCGTCCTGAACAACTCTACTCCGAACGCCTGGGCACTTCCCGGTGGAAAAATAGCAATCAATCGTGGATTGCTTGTAACCCTGGACAGTGAGGCAGAGCTGGCTGCAGTACTCGGACACGAGATCGTCCATGCAGCGGCCCGCCACGGGGCAAAATCAATGGAACGGAACATATTGTTACAGGGAGTCGCCCTTGTAACAGCTATCAGTACAAGCGACTCCGAGTATTCCAACTACATTTTGGGCGCCGCCATGCTGGGATCCCAACTGATCTCACAACGATACGGACGTCAGGCAGAGCTTGAATCTGATTATTACGGTATGAAGTACATGGCGCGCGCCGGGTACGATCCTGCAGCGGCGATCTCACTGCAGGAAAAATTCGTCGAACTGAGTAAAGAACACGAAACGTCCTGGATCAGCGGATTATTTGCCAGCCACCCTCCGTCGGAGCAGAGGGTCGCCACGAACATTGAGTCGAACAGGACAATTAAGTCGACGCAACCCAAAGCCTGGGAAACCGGCGAAAGCAGGTTCTTTAAGAAATTGGCCTATCTGAGCAGTAAATCCGACGCTTACGCAGCTTACGACCAGGCGACTACCCTGGCATCCAAGAAGGAAACAACGGTTGCCCTGAAACGCGTCGATCGGGCCATCGCACTTGAACCCAATGAACCGAGGTTTTATGGCCTAAAAGCCGACATGCAGCACAGCAGCAAAGCCTACCGAGACGCTCTTAAATCTTATGATTCTGCACTCAGGCGCGACGACAACTATTACCAGTACTATCTGGGCAGAGGCCTGACCTACTCAAAACTTGGGAACGGGGGTAAAGCCAGAGCTGACCTCGAGCGAAGCAATCAACTGTTACCTACCTCCGTTGCAACCAACGAATTGGGAACACTCTCACTGCAGGAGGGTGACCGGGATTCCGCTAAAAAATATTTCGCCGCTGTCGCCAGAGGCGAGGGACCGCTTAGCGAAACTGCGACAGACAATTACATCCGGCTGGATATAGCGGACAACCCATCGAATTACATTCAGGCCCAGCCTGCAGACCACAACGGCACACTTGTGGCGACCATCACTAATACCACGAGGATCCCGATACAGTCCGCTGTGGTGCAGTTTACTGCCGTCATCAACGGTCAGTGGGCCAAAAAAAACAGCTACCTCGGCACAGTTCAGGCGAATTCGAGAATCGGTATTTCTTCAGGATGGCGTTTCAGGTCTGATGATGTCGTCGAAAGCGTCACTGCGCGAGTGATCAGTATCCAGCTATAAGCACTCACTGCCCGCGGCAAGGTAAAGTCGTCGGTTCATCACCGGATTGGAAAGCATGTTACTCTCCGATCGATGAGCAACCCTTCCCTGCGATCCCGAAGCCGCTTTCATAGCACCTTTAAGGCTTTCGAGATCAAAAACTATCGCTGGTTCTTCGTCAGCATGTTCGGAAATTTCGCGTCAATGAACATTCAAATGTTCGTCCGCGGCTGGCTCGTGTTTGAGATAACCGGCAGCTACGAAAAACTCGGATGGATGACAGCAGCAGGTGGATTAGTGGGGCTGATAGCTGCCCCCCTGGGCGGCGTTGTGGCAGATAGAGTGAGGCAAAAAACGCATGTCATCCAGGTCTCGGGAGTCTGCAACATGTTCGTTACCCTTTGGGTCGCCTGGCTTATTGCTGAGGGCTCTCTGTTATTCGAGCACCTCCTGATCGCCTCAATTCTCCAGGGTATTATCATGAACGCCATGATGCCTTCGAGGCAGGCGCTGACAAAGGATGTGGTGGGCCTGGACCTGATGACCAACGCCATTGCCCTCAGTACATCCGGCATGAACACTGCCCGGCTGCTACTTCCGGGCCTGGCAGGCGGCCTGGTTGCCGCGCTCGGCGGGGGTGACGGCAATATCGATCCGGCCAAATGGATCTATTTATTGATGTCGGTACTGTATCTTTTCGCCACCCTGACGATGTTCAAAGTCAGGGTGGCTGACAACGAGGGAGCCGGCGGACCCAACTTGCCAATTTTATTAGAGTTAAAGCACGGGTTCGACTATGTGTTCCGGACACCCATTATCTTTATGTTGCTTGGCACGAACTTTCTGATGGTGTTCTTCAGCCTGACTTATTTCATGTTACTGCCGGGTTTCGTCAAGGATGTTCTGGATGCCGGCCCGGACAAGCTGGGTATGCTCATCTCTATATCGGGTATGGGTTCCCTTGTCGGCTCCCTGTTGGTGGCCTCACTTCCGAATAAGAGGCGCGCCCGTATCCTTCTTTATGGCGCGCTAATGATGGGTATTGCACTGCTCGGATTCGCCGCCTCGACTCACTACTGGCTTTCGGTTTTCTTGCTAACATTTGTCGGGTTCGGCCAGGCTGCGCGCATGTCTCTGTCTAACGTGTTGATACAGACCTATGTCGCAGACGAATTCAGGGGGCGGGTCATGAGTATCTACATGCTGGAAATGTCGATCCTTAGCATCGCACTGTACCCAATCAGTGTCGCGGCTGACATCTTTGGTCCCCAGTGGGCAGTCGGCATTTCTGCCGCATTCCTGATCGTACTGGTTGTCGCATTGTTCAATGTACCAGCCTATAGACGACTGGATTAGCCGCCCGCACTATAGGCATACTAATTGGCTTTCCGAACGGACGCTTACATTGACTGAATCTATGCCCCCTAAGCAGCGAGTTTGGGATCTGCCTCTGCGCCTGTTCCACTGGTCCCTTGCCCTGCTGGTCGCCTTTTCGCTTTATACAGGGATCAACGGCGGGTTCAGGGAAATGGATTATCATATGATGTCCGGTTACGGGATTCTCACTCTCGTGATCTTTCGAGTGATCTGGGGGATTATCGGATCGACTCATTCCAGATTCAGGTCCTTCATTAACCTCTCCGAACTGATCCCCTATACAAGACGGCTATTGAATAGGGACCAGACCAGCATCGTGGGGCACAACCCGCTTGGCGCACTCAGTATTGTTGCGATGTTATTGGTGCTTGGGACCCAGGCTACGACCGGACTGTTTGCTAACGACGATATTTTCCTGGAAGGCCCGCTGGTGCACTTGGTCGATGACGCCACCAGCGACAGGCTGACCACGGTTCATCACTTTTGTGCCAAGGCACTCTATGTGCTGATAGGGCTGCATCTCACGGCGATTATCTTCCATGAACTTTGCCAAAAGGACCGACTTGTACTGCCGATGATCTCGGGATACAAAAAAGGCCTGCCTACATCTGCAGACAAGCCTTCTTTTATGCGGGAATCCGTCAACGCCTCAATACTACTCGCCGCCTGTGCCGGATTTATTTACTGGCTGATCAAATACGTATAGCGCCCCCAACACCTCATGTGAGAGTTTCATTCAGCCTTAAAGTCGTCATGACAACCTTTGCAGGAACCACCAAGGGTCTGAATGGCCGGGCCAATTTCTGACATATCCTCAGTGCCTGCCGCCGACGCCATGCCCTCTGCTGCCTCTATAAACCGGTCCATCGCCTTGCTGAACTCCACCGGGTTTTCCCAGATGGCAGGTAACGCTTTCGATTTCTCAATATTACTGCCTTCAGGAAATACTTCCGGCGCAATATCTGCCAGACCGGCAAGACCTCTGGCATGCATGACCAGGTCCTCCATGTGCACCTGATTTTTCAAAATAGTAGCCATTGAAGACATATGACCCCCAATCGATTTCATCACCGATGCCCTGTATTTAGCTTCTACCTCTCCATCCGCCAGAGCAAACTGCCCAAAGCCGAGACACGCCAAAAACAACACACCATTTACAAACTGCTTCATCTAAAACTCCTACCCGCCAATACAGGCCGCGAAGCATAACCCACAGTTCACCCCAGTCACAATTGACCTTCGGCCAGCCGAAACGTAAGGTGCCGAAGTTAACCTACCGAGCCCGCGTCATGGCAGCAAAGAAAAGTTACCCTTTTGAACAATCGCTTGAAAAACTAGAACAGCTAGTCGAACGGATGGAAGAAGGAGACCTGTCACTGGAAGAATCTCTAAAGACCTTCGAGGAAGGGATCAAACTCACGAGGCAATGCCAGCAGGCGTTAGTGAAAGCTGAGCAAAAGGTGAAATTACTCATCGAAGAAAATGGCCAGATATCCGAAGAGGATTTCGAAGATCTCGACAATCCTTCGCTGGATACATAGGTCGAACTCCTAACTAAACTCGTGCCTATTCCAACCAATGTTTAACAAGATCCCTACTTCAAGGCCTGACACCCCTTTACTCGATACCATCGAAGACCCATCTGACCTTCGAAAGCTGGCACCAGAACAGCTGACTGACCTTGCCAGGGAGCTTCGTCATTTCCTGTTGTATTCGGTTGGTCAAACCGGCGGACACTTCGGTGCAGGCCTTGGCGTCATTGAGCTCACGATTGCACTCCACTACTCGTACAACACCCCCATCGACCAGCTCATCTGGGATGTCGGTCACCAGACTTACCCCCATAAAATCCTGACCGGTCGGAGAGAGCGCATGCACTCTCTCCGCCAGCCCGACGGCCTGGCACCTTTCCCAAGCCAATCCGAGAGCATCTTTGATGTATTTGGCACCGGACATTCTTCGACTTCGATCAGCGCAGCGCTTGGCATTGAACTCGCCAACAAAAATGCAGGGCGGGAATCACATACCGTTGTGGTGATAGGCGATGGCGCGATGACAGCGGGGATGGCTTTTGAAGCACTGAACCATGTGGCTGCCTGTCAAGCAAATCTGACGGTCGTACTCAATGACAACGCAATGTCGATTTCAGAGAATGTCGGTGGCCTGGCAAACTATTTCGCCCGTAATATTTCAGCTTACGAGTTGGATAATACTGGTCCGGTAAACGGTGAAGAGCAAGATCGCGATACTACCCCCGGTAGTATCTTTACAGATCTCGGTTTTCGCTACACCGGACCCGTGGACGGCCATGACATCAATGTCCTGCTTGAAAATCTGGATGCACTAAAAGCGCACTCCGGACCTAAACTACTGCACCTGATCACCAAGAAGGGCAAAGGTTACGCGCCTGCTGAGACTTCACCGGTATCCAGTCATTCACTGACCAAGCTTGAGAAGCAAAGTGAAAACCGGGAGACCACTTACTCTGCGGTATTTGGAGAATGGATCACCAAGAAAGCAGCAACGGACAACCGTTTGTTCGCGATCACACCAGCAATGAAGGAAGGGTCAGGGTTAACCCAGTTTTCTGAGCAGTTCCCGAACCGATTTCATGACGTTGCCATCGCCGAACAACACGCGGTCACCCTGGCTGCAGGTCTCGCGACGGGCGGCGCCAAGCCAGTCGTTGCTATCTACTCGACTTTTCTGCAACGCGCCTTTGATCAGCTCATCCATGATGTGGCAATACAGAACCTGGATGTCCTGTTTGCAGTCGATCGAGCATCCCTGCTGGAAGACGGTCCTACGCACTCCGGAGTCTTCGATTACTCTTTTGTGCGAGCGATTCCAAATATGGTCATCATGAGCCCATCAAACCGAGTTGTGATGGAACAGATGCTGGACTTCGGCTTTGAGTACAAAGGCCCCTGCCTGGTCAGGTATCCCCGGGGAACTGCTACGGCTGGCGCGCATGAACCACCACTGCAGCTTGGCAAGGCGCACGTCTGCCGCGACGGAAAACGTGCTGCTATCCTCGCTTTTGGCACCACTCGAAATATCAGCGAATCGGTCGCAGAGAACCTCGACTTGACGCTCATCGACATGCGCTTCGTAAAACCTCTGGACACCGAACTGATTACTGAACTTACCGCCCGGCACGAACTGTTGGTTACCATCGAAGAAAACGCCATTGCAGGCGGTGCTGGGTCGGCAGTTAATGAGTATGTCGTAAGCCAGGAACTGGAATGCCAGCTGCTTAACCTGGGTGTTCCCGACCTATTTATCGATCAGGATGAACCAGCAAACATGCGAAAAGTAGCAGGATTAACAGCCGCGAGTCTTGAGTCACAGATCAACTCACGACTTTAGTTCTGACGGTCACCGAACAGGTGGCCAAGCTTGCCCGCCTTGGTCGCCAGATATCTTGCATTGTGATCATTTTGCCCGGTTTCGATTGGCACGCGCTCAACAATTTCAATACCAAGTTTGTTTAGTGCCTGCACCTTAACCGGGTTGTTTGTCATCAGCCGGACCTTGTCGACCTGCAAGTGAAGAAACATAGACTTACAAATCGTGTAGTCACGCAGATCTGCATCAAACCCGAGCTTTTCATTCGCCTCTACGGTGTCTGCACCTTTGTCCTGCAGCTCGTAAGCACGGATCTTGTTAATCAGGCCAATACCACGACCTTCCTGTCGCAGGTAAAGAATCACACCAGAACCATTTTCAGAAATTGCGCGCATCGCAAACTCGAGTTGTGACCCACAATCGCAGCGCATACTAAACAGGCAGTCCCCCGTGAGGCACTCCGAATGCACGCGGCACAGCACCGCATCCCCATTTGCTACATCGCCCAGCACCAGCGCAATGTGCTCCTGGCCGGTATCAGCATCTTCAAAGCCGTGCATCCAAAACTCCCCAAATGGCGTGGGTAAGCGGCAGGATGCGACAAAAGTAGCAGGCAACGAAGCCTCCGGTTCAAAAATGGCAGGTCAGTGTAGCAGCTGATCCGGGAATAGAAAACGACTCATAGTTTACTCGTTAGCACCATCAACCCGGCCTTCTCACTGATATCAACATGCTGAAGAAAGGACATGCCAAGGAGGATGTCTTTCGGGTTCTCACCATCGATGATGATTGCCTGTATATTGTTCCGCTTAATTTCGCCTACGATCATCTCTTTGAGCATCACCATCGTAACCTGGAGGTCATCGCTGGCAGTAGACGCATACACCTTGACGCCTTCTTCGACACTAAGGCCCAACCTTTTCGCTGTATTCGCGTTGATAGCAACAACATTAGCGCCAGTATCTACAAGATATCGAACAGCGCGACCATTGATACTCCCCGTAGTGATGTATTGACGGTTCTCAGCCACATTAATAAGAACCCGGCTTTTCTCTGGTTTTTCGAACGTCGAAGAGATTCTACCGCTTAGCTGCAACGTCCGAGTTTGGCCATTTATTCGAACTATAGCCTCACTGGGATTTGCCTCAACTAACTCAACACCTGATCTGGAAACCTGTCCCGTTTTCAGCAGTTGATCCTGCCCATCAATCACGAACATCGCTGCACCACTGAACAATGCTCGCACTTCGATTTCAATTGCCAGCGATGAAAGAGGCAGCAGCAAGAGCAGAACCAGAGATAGCTTCATTCTGCATGTCATATCTATGATATCAGTCACCATACCTCTTCTACGGTTGGTATCTAAGCCACTATACGATGGCGTAACTTTCGTCCATACCCACATCAATACCTATCGTCTGATAAATGGCTACTAAAAGTCCTTACTTTTGTAATAAATTGTCCGGGTAATAAATTGCTCAGGTAATAAATTGCTGCAAGCCACAGTTTAGTATCTGCACAGCAACAAGAGCATAAAACCCTGCAAAGACATCATCCAGCATAATGCCAAGCCCACCCGCTAGTTTTTCATCGGCGACACGAACCGGCCAGGGCTTCCAGATATCGAACAAACGAAACAACAGAAAAGCGGGAAGTAACCAGATTTCGGATGGTAACCACAGGAGCGTAATCCACATACCAACGAATTCATCCCAGACGATACCGCCGGGGTCTTTGACTTCCATGTGTTTGGCGACGCGATCGGAAACCCAGACGCCCAGAACGAAACCAATAACGATTATAATCACCTGCACAGGGAACGGCGCGTAAAGTGCGGGTATGAAGAGGAGAAGCCCCAGAGCAGAACCTGCGGTACCCGGTGCGACAGGTGCGAGCCCACTTCCCAACCCAAAGGCGAGGAAGTAATCCAGTCTTGTAAAAACGATTTTCCAGTCGTCAGGCATTGTTAATCACTCTCTTTAAAAGTGCTCGTAACCGGCGTCACCAAAGTCCATGAGTTCACCTTTGCTATCCCTGATGACTATTTCGCCGCCGTCAGTTACCACACCAATTCGCGTCATGGGCACGTCAATCGAGTCTGATAGTGCTTTAATTTCACCAGAATCTGCCGGGTCTGCTGTGAAACATAGCTCATAGTCATCCCCGGAGAAAAGCGCCATATTTATTGCAATATCCTCACCCGCACTCTTTACCAGCTCTTTCGATAATGGAAGCTGCCAAGCTGCGATCTCAGCGCCCAATGAATCTGTCTCCGCAAGATGGCCAATCTCTGCGACCAGACCATCGGATATATCGATCAGTGAATTCGCGAGACCTCGCAGTCGTCTTCCCGCTGCTATCCTCGCAACGGGAAACTGGTACCGACTTACAAGATACCCATCTGCCTCCCCCTTTCGAGAAAGCGCAAGCCCCTGGGCTGCATCACCAAGCGTACCGGTAACATAGATATCATCACCGACCGACGCCCCGCTTCTTTTGATGGCACTGCCTGCCGGCACGGTTCCCATCATCGTTACGGTTAAACTGAGCGGGCCTTTTGATAAATTACCACCGACCAGTGGCACCTGATATTGCTCGATAATTTCTGCCAGGGTTGTTGAAAAATCTTCAAGCCAGTCTTCCCTGGCTTCGGGAAATGTCATCGCAAGCAAAAAAGCATAAGGGGTTGCCCCCATTGCAGCCAGGTCACTCAGGTTCGCCGCCATGGTTCTGGAAGCTACGACCTTTGCCCGAGAATTCGGCAGGAAATGAACACCTTCAAGCAGCGTGTCAGTCGAAACACACAGCTCCATATCATCAGGGACCCGAAGAACTGCGCAGTCGTCCCCTGGACCGATAATGACCGTGTTTTCGTGTTGTGACAGATTAGATATCGACTTGAAATAACGCTCGATGATCGAAAATTCCCGTGTACTCATCGCTACTCAGCCTGTCTTAGCTCTTTCGCCAGGGAATCCAGGATCGAATTGACGTATTTATAGCTGTCAGTCCCGCCGAACGACTTAGCCAACTCAACGCCTTCGTTAATAACCACGCGATAGGGAACATCAATCCTCGAGCAAAGCTCAAAGACCCCCATCATCAAAATACCTTTCTCAATAGGGTCAAGTTCATCGAGGGGCCGGTCCGCCTTAGCCGCAATCAGCCCCTCCAGCTTTTGTTGGTCGTTCGCTATACCTCGAAGTACGTCTCTGAAATACTCAACGTCGGCGCGCTTCATGTTGTTTTCTATCGTGAAAGAGTCAATCACCAGCGCAAATTCAGTGCCGGTCAATTGAGCCTGATAAAGTGCCTGCACAAGGAACTGTCTTGATCTGCTTCTCGCAGCTGCACTGGGTTTCATCCAATGTTACGCAGCAGACTGACCATCTCCAGCGCGGTCATAGCAGCATCCGCACCCTTGTTGCCTGCCTTGGTCCCGGACCTCTCAACCGCCTGCTCAATGGTATCCGTCGTGAGCACACCAAAAGCAATCGGGATGTCGTGATCCAGGGAGACCCGGGCCAACCCGCTTGAACATTCGCCAGCGACAAAGTCGAAATGAGGTGTACCCCCTCGAATCACTGCACCCAGAGCGATTATTGCGTCAGTACCGCCCTTGGCCGCAACCCTCTGAGCCGCCAGCGGCATCTCATACGCACCCGGAACCCTGACCACGGTAATATTAGCTTCTGGCACACCCTGCCTTCGGAGCGTATCAATCGCCCCTGCACATAGATTATCTACGATTGCACTGTTGAAGCGTCCAACCACTAGTGTGAATTTGGCGGTGTTCGCGGAAAAATCACCTTCGATGACCTTTGTCATTTTTTTGTTCCTGAAAAGTTAATTCACGGTTGCGGTGACTTTGATATCAGGGCCGATGACCCGGATATCCTCTATGCTCAGCTCCGCAAGGTCGGACATTCTACCAACTTCTGCAAGGTTCAGTAACGACCTTCCCGAATTACCGATTAGACGTGGCGCGACATAAATAACAACCTCATCTGCCAGCCGCTGATTTATCAGGGAGCCTGCCAGCGTGGGACCGCACTCAAAGAGCACCTCACTGTGTTCTCTCGCTGCCAACTCTTTCAGCAGAGCCTTAATATCAACCCTGTTTTCCAGTGCTGAAATCCGTAACACTTCAACGGGTAAATGCGCGTCCCTGTCACTGGTTGTTACCACCACCGTGGACGGTACCGACATCAACTGAGCCGTTTCGGGGACACGCAGGCCGGAATCCAGAATATAGACAGGCCGTCCAACGTCTGCGCACAGTTGCGCATGTTCAACCTTCAGTTCTTCACTTCGAACAGAGAGTCTGGGGTCATCGTCGATCACGGTTTGTACACCCGTCACAATTGCCGCGCTGCTGGCACGGAGCTTTTGGACATCCGCACGGGATTCGGGGGATGTAATCCACCTGCTTTCCCCGTTTGAAAGCGCTGTCTTGCCATCCAGCGTCATCGCAAGTTTAAGCCGCACAAAGGGTCTCTGTTTTGTGTGTCGACTCACATGGCCCTCAACGAGGCCCTGCGCAGCTTCCTGCATAAAAGGAGTAACAACCTCAATCCCCGCTTCCTGGAGTATCTGAACCCCCTTTCCCGCGTTTCGCTCATCCGGGTCCAGCATTGCCACCACAACTTTACTGACGCCGGCATCAATCAACGCGCGCGCACATGAAGGTGTTCTACCATGAAAGCTACACGGTTCTAGTGTGACATAGGCAATCGACCCTCGGGCCTCGGTTCCCGCGTCAGCCAGTGCATTCGCTTCCGCATGGCCCTTGCCGGCTAACAAATGAAAACCTTCGCCGACGATGTTTCCCTGTCGCACAAGTACACACCCGACGCAGGGGTTTGGATGAGCCGAGTACCTCCCGTTTTCGGCCAGCCTTAGCGCTCTTACCATAAAACCTTGGTCTTCCAGGGACATTAACTTTCCTTTTCAGCCTTATGTTTGTCCATGGCCTCAATCTCACGCCTGAACTCATTCACATCCTGAAAACTTCGATAGACGGAGGCAAAGCGCACGTAAGCTACGTCATCGAGTTCACGAAGCTCGTCCATTACCAGCTCCCCCACTGCCCTGGTGCCAACTTCACGCTCGCCGGTTTCCCGAAGCCTGTGTTTGATTCTGTCGAGGGTCGCGTCGATTCTTTCAAGATCAACCGGCCTTTTCTCCAGCGCTCTAAGCAGCCCACTTCGCAGTTTTTCTTCGTCGAATGGCTGCCTGGAACCGTTGTTCTTGATCACCCTGGGAAGCACCAGCTCAGCCGTTTCAAAGGTGGTATATCGTTCCCCACAACTCAGGCACTCACGACGACGACGAACCTGGTTTCCGTCTCCCACCAAACGGGAGTCAATAACTTTCGTTTCACTATCCGAACAAAATGGGCAATACACGGTCACTTCCAACGAACAAAGCCGATATTCTACTCCATTTTGATCGCGAGCCAGATTTACCCTTCACCAGCAAGAGGCATGCAGTAGAATATCATTTTCGTCTTTGAGAACTACCATGGCCCAGTATGTATACACCATGTCCCAGGTCGGCAAAGTTGTGCCACCTAACAGGACTATCCTCAAGGATATTTCGCTGTCGTTTTTCCCGGGAGCCAAGATCGGGGTACTCGGGTTAAACGGTGCAGGTAAATCAACATTGCTTCGAATCATGGCTGGCGTAGATACGGAGTATCTCGGCGAAGCTCGCCCGCAAGCGAATCTGAATGTTGGTTATCTGCCCCAGGAACCCGCACTAGATAACAGCAAAGATGTACGCGGAAATGTCGAAGACGGACTGGGAGAGATCAATGAACTGCTGAAAGAGTTCAACGCCATCAGTGACAGGTTTGCTGAACCCATGTCCGAAGACGAGATGACTCAATTACTGGATAAACAGGGAGACCTGCAATTAAAAATTGATTCGTCGGATGGCTGGAACCTTGAACGCAAGATGGACATCGCGAGCGATGCGCTTCGTTTGCCACCCTGGGATGCGGAAGTTGAACACCTGTCCGGCGGCGAGAAAAGGCGCGTCGCTTTATGCCGATTGTTGATGTCAAATCCGGACATGTTGCTGCTTGATGAGCCTACAAACCACCTTGACGCAGAGAGTGTCGCCTGGCTGGAGCGTTACCTGAAAGAGTTCCCTGGCACCGTCGTTGCGATTACACACGATCGATACTTTCTTGATAATGCAGCGGGCTGGATTTTGGAACTGGATAGAGGCTATGGCATTCCCTACGAGGGCAACTACAGCGATTGGCTTAGTGCAAAGGAAAAACGATTACAGGTAGATGCAAGCAAAGAAGTAGCCCGGCAAAAATCTATCAGAGCAGAACTGGAGTGGGTGCGCACTCAACCAAAGGCAAGGCAGGCAAAAAGCAAGGCTAGGCTTGCACGTTTCGAGGAACTGAATTCACAGGACTTCCAGGCTCGTAACGAAACACAGGAGCTCTATATACCACCTGGACCAAGGCTGGGGGACACCGTGCTTGAGGTCTCTGACATCAGCAAAAAGTTTGGCGAGACAGTGCTGATCGACCATCTGAGCTTTACCGTACCAAGAGGAGCCATCATAGGAATTGTCGGCGGCAATGGTGCGGGTAAATCAACGCTATTCAGGATGATTGCTGGAACGCAGCAACCCGATTCAGGCGCGGTGAAAGTAGGAGAAACCGTTACCCTGGGATATGTCGATCAATCCCGGGATAGCCTGGAAGGCGATAAAACCGTCTGGCAGGAAATTTCCGAGGGCAATGAGATTATCAAGATAGGTAAGTATGAAACCCAGTCACGGGGTTATGTCAGCCGATTCAACTTCAAGGGCTCTGATCAGCAAAAGTTTGTGAAAGACCTCTCCGGTGGTGAACGAAACCGAGTACATCTGGCGAAGCTATTGAAAACTGGCGCCAACCTGCTGCTGTTGGACGAACCAACCAATGACCTGGATGTAGAAACTCTCAGGGCGCTTGAAGGTGCAATCGAAACTTTCCCCGGCAGCATGATGATTATCTCCCACGATCGTTGGTTCCTGGACAGGCTGGCGACTCATATTCTTGCCTTCGAAGGGGATAGTCACGTGGAGTTCTTCCCTGGTAACTACAGTGAATACGAAGAAGACCGCCTGAAACGTCTGGGAACCAAAGAGGTCGTTCCAACCCGGTTAAAATACAAGAAACTGGCTTGAGAAACCGCCTTCTATCCGGATATTTTCTGGGCCAGTAATCCGCGGCTTATTCAGGATCAGAGCTCCTCGAGCGCGGCGAGCACATCGCCCAGCTTTCTCACCAGAATCACCTTCATGCCCGACACTTGCTGCCTGGGCTTGTTACCTTCCGGCACAATGGCGATCCTGAATCCATGTTTTGCTGCTTCACGTATTCTTTCCTGACCGTTCGGTACCGGTCTGATTTCGCCGGAGAGCCCAACCTCACCAAAACATACCAGGTCCAAAGGTAGCGCCCTGTTTCTAAATGACGAGACCACCGCAAGGATTAATGCCAGGTCACTACTGGTTTCATCAATACGAATACCTCCGACGGCATTGACGAACACATCCTGATCGCCAACCTGTAGCCCACCATGCCGATGAAGAATGGCCAGTAACATCGATAAACGGTTGTGCTCAAAACCGACTGCTACACGCCTCGGATTCCCAAGCGCACTCGTATCGACCAGCGCCTGGGCCTCTAGCAGGAGTGGTCGCGTACCTTCCCATACGACCATGACAACGCTACCTGGTGTGGCTTCCTCAGATTTCGACAGAAAAATGGCAGATGGGTTAGAGACTTCCTGCATGCCTTTATCTGTCATCGCAAACACGCCCAATTCGTTGACCGCGCCAAATCGGTTCTTGGAACTTCTGAGCGTTCTAAAGCGGGAGTCGCCATCTCCTTCGAGCATCACAAAGGTGTCAATCATATGCTCCAGAACGCGAGGGCCAGCAAGAGAACCTTCTTTTGTCACATGACCCACCAGGAACAATACTGCGCCAGTCTGTTTAGCCTGACGAATTAACAGGGCGGCGGATTCCCTGACCTGGGCAACGCCGCCCGGTGACGATTCGTTAACCGAGGTATGCATCACCTGAATTGAGTCGACCACCACAAGCTCCGGCTTCATTTCATTCCACTGCATGATAAGGCGCTCGCAGCTGGTTTCAGACATGACTTCAAGGCTTTCCATTGGCAAACCCAGTCTGCGCGCGCGCATCGCCACCTGGGACAGGCTTTCCTCACCTGTGACGTAGAGTGCCTTTCGCTGCGCGGCCAGCTGACACATGACCTGGATGAGCAGGGTGCTCTTTCCCGCACCCGGATTACCACTAATCAGGATCACCGAGCCATGAACTAATCCTCCGCCCAGGACGCGGTCCAGTTCGCCGATTCCGGTCTGAATCCGGGGAAGTTCTTCTGCTGAAACATCAATGAGTTTCCTGGGAGGTTCCAGCTGACCACTGAACCCACCGCGAGCTGGCGAACCAGCGTCAATAGATAACCGGGACAGCGTGTTCCATTCCTGGCAATCATTGCACTGGCCCTGCCATTTCGCATATTCGCTGCCGCAATCATTACAAACAAAAACAGTCTTTGATTTAGCCACGACTATTCCCCCGGTGCAGTCGATGGACCCTTGCTGTTACGCCGCAAAGAAGGGTGTACGGAATGGTCCCGGCCTTATCGGCGATCTCTTCAACGGGTAAATCGTCTCCCCAGAGGACCGCGCGGTCACCCACTTTTACCGAATGAGCCTTCTTTGAATAAGAATCGTCCAGCTGGACACATATCATGTCCATAGAAACACGTCCCACCAGGGGATATCGCACTCCATTGACAAGAACCGGTGCACCCTGGGCAATCTCCCGCGGATAACCATCTGCATAACCAACGGCGATCACTGCAATGGTTGAGTCTTTATCTGCCGTCCAAATACCCCCATAACCCACCGATTCTCCCTGCCGGATAGTCCGAACAGCAATTACCGGTGCACCAAACGACATCGCGGCATGCAGAGAGGGGATGGGGGCAAGGTCATCAAAGGGCGATGCACCATAAAGCATGAGGCCGGGTCGTACCCAGTCTCCGGGAGGATTATGAAGCGCCAGAACACCGCCAGAATTGGCAATACTAAGAACTTCACTGCCTGGAACATCCAAGCTGTTCGCCAGAGATGTGATCCTGGCAATTTGGTCGCCTGTCGTGGTCGATCTTTTGTCGCCGGTGTCGGCAAGGTGGGTCATCAAACCCAGCAGCCCCTGGTGACCTAGTTTTTGTAACACCGAAGGCGTTTCCTCTACAGAGAACCCAAGTCGCCCCATGCCTGTATCGACCTTAACCCATGCGTGACGGCGGGCACCGCGAGTGGCCAACAGTTCCAGTTGTTCCCAGTTGTGCAGCACCACCTGAAGCTCGTAGATACTGGCAAGATTAAGTTCTTCGGGATCATTCACACCTTCCAGCAGGCATATCGGCTGGCCAATACCAGATTCACGCAGTTTGACGGCTTCACTTACCCGGGCAACACCAAAGGCATCGGCACCGACCAGCGCCTGCGCAACCTTACTGGCGCCATGACCATAAGCATCCGCCTTAACAACAGCCATCACCTTGCTGGCGGGCGCTCGTTGTTTTGCCTGGTCAAAATTGTGCCGGATGGCATCAAGATCAATGATTGCTGTGGCTTGTCTGCTACTCATATCTACATTTAGTAATAATCGTCGTAACCAACGGCCAGGTCTTCGAACTTCGTATACTGCCCGACAAATGCCAGTTTCTTTCTGCCAATTGGACCGTTCCGCTGTTTCAGAATAATAATCTCGGCGATACCCTTCTCTGCATCCTCGTGATACACCTCGTCCCTGTAGATCGCCATAATCACGTCAGCATCCTGCTCAATGGCACCGGATTCACGAAGATCAGACATGATAGGTCGTTTGTCAGGTCGCTGTTCCAGACTCCGGTTGAGCTGGGAGCCTGCAATCACCGGACAATCAAATTCCTTGGCTATACTTTTGAGCGAACGCGAGATCTCGGATATTTCACCAGCCCTGTTTTCGGATGTACCAGACACCTGCATCAACTGTATGTAGTCCAGGAGGATCATACCCAGTTTGCCATGCTCCCTCGCCACCCGGCGGGCACGTGACCTGATCTCATTGGGCGAAAGTGCAGCAGTATCATCAATAAACAGCGGCTTATCATTCAACAAGGTGACAGCCGAGGTTAACCGTGGCCAGTCATCATCACCCAGCTGACCTGTCCGTATCTTGGTCTGGTCGATACGACCAAGGGATGAGAGCATTCTGAGGACCAGCGAATCAGATGGCATTTCCATACTGAAAACGAGCACAGGACTTTCGCCAGAGATAGCGGCGCTCTCTGCGATATTCATCATAAAGGATGTCTTGCCCATCGATGGGCGGCCAGCGACGATGATCAGGTCTGCCGGTTGCAGACCGGAGGTCATCTCATCGATATCTCTGAAACCACTACTGATACCGGTTAGCGCGCCTTTGGTCTGGAACAACACATCGATGCGCTCAACGGCCCTGGTCAGTAGCGGTCGAACAGATTCAGGACCACCATTGCTGGGGCGATCATCAGATATCTTGAAAACCTTGGATTCGGCTTCATCAATGAGCGTTGCGCTATTACGGCCATCAGGATTGAAGCCGCTATCCGCGATTTCGTGGGCAACAGATATCAGGCTTCGAACCGTCGACCTTTCCCGCACAATTTGCGCATAGGCGTGAATATTAGATGCTGTAGGGGTGCTACTAGCCAAGTCTGAAATGTACGCAAGGCCGCCAACGTTCTCTAGTTCGCCAATACCTTCCAGCGCTTCTGAGATTGTAATGATGTCGAGCGGATTATTTCGTTCGACCAGATCCGCCATCACCCGATAGATGATCCGATGATCCGATCGATAAAAGTCTTCCGAGGCAAGAGAGCCTGAAATATTATCCCAGGCATTATCATCGAGCATCAGGCCACCGAGCACCGATCGCTCAGCCTCGATGGAATGAGGAGGTACTTTTAGAGGGCTAAGGTCATCCAATCGACATCTCGAGACTTAACTGCAGTGGGAGAACAAGAGTAAATAAATTACGCCTCGGCTACCACTGCCAATTTCAATACTGTGTCAACTTCAGGGTGAAGATGGATATTGATCTCGAATTCCCCAAGCTCACGAATGGGGCCTTCGGGCAACCTCACCTCACTCTTCTCCAGCTTGACGCCGGCCGCCTCACAGGCTTCAGCAACATCTCGCACCGTAATCGATCCGAACAGCTTGCCTTCTTCTCCGGCCTTGGTGGTAATCGTGATTGACAGTTCGTCTACCTTCTTGGCTCGGTTTTTCGCAATGCTCAGCTTATCGCCGGCCGCTGCTTCGAGGTCTGCCCGTCGCTCTTCGAATTGCTGCAGGTTTTCAGCTGTAGCAGGTACCGCTTTTTTTTGCGGAATAAGAAAATTGCGGCCGTAGCCCGACTTTACAGTGACCTTGTCACCCAATTCGCCTAGCTTCTGGACACTCTCTAGTAATATCACTTCCATGACTTAATCCTTCTGAATCGTTTCTATTCTGTTTCTAATGTCGAACCAGCTATCCATGAGCGCAAGAGACGCCAAAAACGGATAGACAATCTGGAACAACAACGCCAGGCTCCCATAGAACCCGACTACCCAATTTTTTGACAATTCCCTGTTTGCCATCAACCAATGTGCCAGCCCAATTGAGGCAAACACTAGCGGTACCGTTAACAACGGTAACCAACGACCCAACTGGTCGCCAAACATGTAACAAACGGCCATTGCCAGTACGATAGAGCCACTAACCGCTGGTGAAAGCCGCAACTGGTGGAATTCCTTTCTGAATCCCCCCAGGTTATACAAAGTGCTCTGGCACCATCTGGCGATCATCAACATCACTACCATGGAAAATGCCTGACCCACCGCGAAAAAACCCATCAGCAACTTCCTGGCTTGCACCGGGTCAATCACGACTGAAGCATCAACCTGTGCCAAGTAGTCGATGTAAAACTGCACAAACCTGTCCAGAATCCCTGCCGCAGTGAATTCAAATATCAATGCACCCGCCGCAGAAAACACCACTGATGCAATCAGTACCAGCTCCCAGGATAGGGTCTGTCGCAATAGCATCGCCATCATGAAAGTCCCAATCAACGCGATCATCGGCGAGGGATCACCTACGAAATAGAAGGCAACACCTACTGGCAACAAGGTCCACAGGAATATAAGTGAACCCGCAGCGACGCCAGACCTCAAACAAACAAGCGCAACAATCACGGTACTCAACCAGCCCAGTAAGGGCAGTGCTGCCGCCACCATACTGATGGCTGTCGCGTAGGCTCTACCACGCATTGCAAACTCTGCAATTGCTCGCATGATTTTATCGGCTGGTTACTTGTGAGCGTCCGTGTAAGGAATCAATGCTAGATACCGAGCTCTCTTTACAGCTTTCGCAAGCTGACGCTGGTACCTGGCCTTGGTCCCGGTAATCCTGGAAGGTACGATCTTTCCAGTTTCCGAAATATAAGCCTTTAGCGTTTCAATATCTTTGTAATCGATCTCCGTTACACCTTCAGCGGTGAAGCGGCAGTATTTTCGTCTTCTGTAGAATCTAGACATCTCTTTACTCCTCTACCGCGGCTGTAGTGTCTGTGTCTGCTGTGTCTGCTGTTTCTGCTGTGTCTGCTGTGTCTGCTGTTTCTGCTGTTTCTGCTGTTTCTGTATCTGCTGCTTCAGCTTCGCTTTTAACCTTAGCTTCTTCTGCACTTCTCACAGCAGCAGCCGCCGCCGCAGCCTCTGCTCTCTGCGCAGAAACATCGTCGCGTGCTTTCTTTTCCTTGCTCTCGCGCTCAATCTTCATGAGCGGCGACTCTTCTGTATCAGGATTCTTACGTTTCATGATCAGGTTTCTGAGAACGGCATCGTTAAATTTAAATGCAGTTTCAATTTCCTCGAGCGTCTCTAAGGCACATTCAACGTTCAGGAGAATGTAATGGGCTTTGTGAATTTTGTTGATCGGGTACGCCAGTTGACGACGACCCCAGTCCTCAGTTCGATGGATGACACCACCGCCCTGGGAGATCAGGCTTGAATAACGTTCTATCATTCCGGGCACCTGTTCACTTTGATCAGGGTGCACCAGAAACACTATTTCATAATGTCTCATCGAGGCTCCTCTCGGGTTTATGCTTCCTGTCAGGCCGTATTCCGTACCAGCAGTGAAACAAGGAGAAATTTAGGGACGCGCATTGTATGTAAAGGGCTGGCGGGTTGCAAGCCATCCTGTAAAACCAGCGAATTCACCGCTGGCGGTTGATCTCGTAGAGGCAGATACCGGTCGCCACCGAGACATTCAGGCTAAGATCCGGGTACGGACAGGGGATTGCGGCCAAAAAATCACACCTTTCGCGGGTTTTTTGCCTGATCCCAGACTCTTCAGCACCGATAACCAACGCAATGTTCCCTTTCAAATCAATCTCGGTAAGCGGTTGAGAATCCTCCAACACCGTTCCTACCACCCAGACCCCATGTTTTTTCAGGGTATCAAGGCAGCGTGCGAGATTAACCACCTGGTAAATCTTCACCAGGCTCGCCGCGCCACTGGCCGTTTTGATCGCGGCTTCATTAAGGGGTGCTGAGTGATCCTTGGCAACAATAACACCGTCGACACCAAAACTAGCCGCGGAACGCAAGCATGCTCCGAAATTACGCGGATCGGTCACACCATCCAGCACAAGGAACAGCAGGCTGGCAAACTCACCGGCTAATTGTGCTTCGAGTTCTTTCTCTGAACGAACCGCCGGGAGCCTGATTTCTAGCGAAACACCCTGGCTGGCCAGTTCATCCCGGTCGACCTGGCCACGCTCGATACGACAACCAACACTTTGAGCCAACTCCACCAGCGACTGCTGTCGCGCATTCAGTTTCCCCTCACGCACCGTGAGACTGATCCCAGTCCCGGCTTCCAGGGCAAGTTGCACCGCATGGATTCCTACAACCGTGCTCACCCTTTTCGTCTCTGCGTTTTAGGGCTGTGTTTTTTAGGGCTATTGTTTTTAACAGCCTTATTTTTGGGGGCCTTATTTTTGGGGGCCTTATTTTTGGGGGCCTTATCTTTACGGGCCTTATCTTTAGCACTATTGCCCTTGGTGCCAGAAG